>Ga0131853_10004190_pt1 | contig 25850 bp, 18 predicted proteins | sample TergutLab28metaG_FD_92764 | JGI IMG/M metagenome (GOLD analysis project Ga0131853, IMG submission 92764) | Labiotermes labralis P1 segment gut microbial communities from Petit-Saut dam, French Guiana - Lab288 P1 (version 2) (version 2) | ecosystem: Host-associated > Arthropoda: Insects >... | reverse complement strand
CTTCTAACTTCAAGCGCAAGATCGTTCACTTCCTGACCGATAGCAGTGACGCGATGGCTCTCATCGGGCGTTCCCCCTATGCACTACCCGAGATTCAAGGACGGGTGCTGATCCGGCTAGACGATGTACACGTGGCTCAGATTTATCTGCCCGTGCCCCATAACGGGTTTGACCTGGATTACCAAGAAAGAGTACAAGCCCTGGTACGCGGCATCGCTGATGGCTGCACCGCCCCGGTGGCCCAAGGGGTACGGGTATTGCCCGAGATCGTGACTATCACTGACCTTGCCGAACACTTCCAGCCAGAATCCCGCAATAGCGTAGTTGGCTTCGACCTGGAAACCACCGAACCACTGGCCCTAGACCTAACCATCGGATTCCACCTGATTGCCGGCAGCGCGGCCAGCGGGAAAACCAACCTACTGCGCCTCCTGCTCGCTCAACATCAATACAACCCAGGCACGTTGTTCATCTCGGACGCCCCATCTGGAGACCTGGCCGCCTGGGGCCACAGCGACCAGGTGCCATACCTGGCCTCGCCCGCTACCGCAGAAACCTTCCTTAACGCCCTAGAAGCCCGAGCCAAAGAACTAGCCGCCCAGCGCGAGGCCGCCGGGTTGGTCGGGCGAGCATTCGCAGAAACTACCCCGCCCACGCTAGTCCTCATCGACGACGTAGACGCCTTCGCCCGATACACCGCCGCCGTCGAAGCCCGCGTGATTCCCCTGCTTAACCTCGCAGTAGAAAACGGCATAGCCATAATCGGAACCTCCAACGGTGCCATGTCAACCTACACCGGACCTGGCACCCTGTTCAAGCAACCACAATCCGCAATCGTTCTTGGTAAACCAGAAGATGTATCTTCCCTGGTAAACCTCGGCCTGATGCAAGGCTACCGCCCTCAAATCAACGCCGGGTTCTGGCTCAAACGCGGCACCCTACGCAAAATCAAACTTCCCCACTGCCCCCAGATAGAAACCGGTCTCCCGCAATGAGAGTACACAAACGCTGGCTCCCAGCCATAGCCGCAGCCATACTCACCCTATTCATGATCGGGCTACACCTCGGGGTCACAAGTAGCGCCCAAGCCGTGACCCCTCCTGGCATAACAGATGCGCACTTGATCGCGGTCATTAACCAAGACACCGGCGCGGACACTCCCCACGGGAACCGGAACTACGCCGCGCATATCATCGCCAACATCCTTGGTGATGACTACCGTCTAGTTTCACCAGCTATGGCCCAAACCGGCATGGATACCGGCCTATACGCAGCCACCTTGACCTTCCCGGCTGACTTCTCCTACCGAATCCTCACCCTCGATAACCGCTACCCGCAACGCACAACACTTGACTTCCGCGTAAACCCCCACTTACCAGAAGCACGCTACATTGAGGTTTATGCACAACTGCTGGCCCTGCAAATCGCGATCAACACCACCCTGGCCGATATGTACATTCACTCCGTACTGGCTGCGTTACATGACGGGCAAGACCAGATAGAACAGATATTCGCAAACGATTTAGCCACTCAGGCCGCGCTGGCTTACCTATTCCTAGACGCTTTCGCCGCTGCCCTGCAACTAGACCACCTACCAGACAATCCGCTCGAAACAGTACCGGTGGATGTAACTACTCAGGTTGAGCTACTACGAACATACGCAGACCGAATCGCTGATTTATACCTAGGCGCGTACCACGAAGCCAGCAGCGCTCATGCGCTCACCGCCGCAGCCGTGGTCGCACTAATGACCGGATTCAACACCGGGGCACAAACCTGGGTAGACAACCTAGAGGATTGGGCAGAACTCATCGAAAACTACTCCGGTCAAGTGGCCACCTACTCAACCGCAATTCATGCCCTTCGCGGGCTGCTCGATACCTGGCACGGAGGGCTAGACGACTGGAACACCGCTCTCGCCGCCAGCTGGGCAAACATCAACGCCGACCACACCGCGCTTGCCACCTGGTATGCCGCAGCCGTAGACCGCGAAACCAACTGGGAAGATTTCTGGGACGAAGTAATCGGCTTTTCTAACGGCACCGAAGAGTTCCGCAAGGCACTACTCGACCTACACGACGACGAGGTAGAACGCCTAAACAACCACATCGCTGCCATAAATACCGCAGCAGGCGAGGTAGCCAGCTGGTTCGAGGACCTAGAAGAATTCCACGGCGAGGCAGTAGACCTTCAAGCCGACCTGGCCCTCATCGAAGCCGCGGACCTGCCCTGGTGGTTTGAAACATTCCTCACAGACGTGGCAAACATGTTCGATACCCGCCCCGAACCCGTACCCGCAGACGGTCACCAGGCATACCTCGAGGCATTAGAAGAGTGGGTACTCGACTGGTTCGGCATCAGCTACCTGGCCATTAAAATAGTCACTCCTTTCGGGGGACTAGAACTAGAAATACCACCCGTACCCCCGCAAAGCGCCTGGGACAACCTAGAAGACCTATTCGACCCAGAACGACTAGAAGACCAACGCCCAATAAACATACCCGACGCGCTCACACCAATAGACGCGACAGATATCGATGATCTCATCGAAAACTTAGAACTCGACCTAGTAGCACCTGATCGTTTAAACCAACCCGATCCGCCCACCCACATCCAAATACCTCACCTACGCCCCCTTGCCCCACAAACCCCACCTGACCAGGTAGCCAACCCCAACCCCACCCGCCCTGACCGCTGCGACCCAAACAACACCAACAACACACCAACAGGGCAAAACTGCCCGCTCCCCATATCACCAACCCAGCCCGAAACCCTTCTGACCGCGCCAGCTACCATGACCAACCACTTCGAAGCATTCGACCCAGCCCGATTCCTCACCCAAGAAATCACCGAAGCAATCGCCGCGCAAGTCGCAACATACGAAACCGCCGGCCTAGCCGCAATCAATACCGAAGCCAACCTACAGTTCCTAGAAAACATCACCCTGCTCCAAGACGTAAGACACACCTACACCGACTACCTCCGCACCCTACGCGAAACCACCCAAACCGCTGAACAAACCGAAATCAACAACCTTCACGAACGCCTCACCACCTTCCACCAAAACGCAGAAACCAATTCCACCGACACCCAAACCCGCCTCAACCAATTCGCCGGACTCCTCCCCGAATCACAACAAAACGGCACAATCAACACCAACCTCATAGCCTTCACCGCCGCCCCAATACTCCTAAACAACCCCAACCCACGCATCGCCCTAGAAGGCCCGATAACCAAAACCGCAGCCACCCAACCCTGGATATACATCGCCTTCGCCACCCTAACCATAACCACCATCAGCGGACTAATCATCCAAACCAACACCCGCAACAAGTTCTAGGGGTGCAACGCAGTTGTGTTCGCCACCCAGGCAGCCCCGCACCCGCCGCGTTTGGTCACGCGGGTTGTTGCGATAACGGTTCGACGATCAGGATGCTTTGGGCGGGGCCGATGCGGGTGAGGATGATGGTGGCCTCGTTGTTGCCGCGTAGGGACAATTGGGGGCGCAGCGTCTCGGGGGTGACGGCTGTGCCCCGCTTCTTGATGGTGACCCGGCCCACGTCGCGCTCCCGCAGATACGCCTTGAGTCGCTTGACGCCGAACGGCATGGTGTCCAGCACTCGGTAGCCGGTGGCGATGGGTGCCTGACCCAACGCCGGATCGACGGATATGGCCGGAGCAGGGGAGTCGGTGGTTATGTAGGCGATGGTCGGATTGAGCAGGCACCCGCCCAGTTCGGCGGCGGCCTCGGCCACCAGTCCCGCTCGAATCACCGCCCCATCCGGCTCATAAACGTATTCGCCGACACCTCCATCGGTGGTGGTGGTTTCGACACGATCGCTGCGCTCTCTACTCAACCGCCCAGGATCGGTTGGTTGAGTAGGGTCGCTTGCGGCCCGTGTCGAAACCAAGGAAGTGCCGGCGTCGGCGATTTCGGCAGGCTCAACCACCGAAGGCGGGGCAGCCCGCAGCTCTCGGCTGAGAGTGCGGCCCTCGTGTTCGCGCAGCAGTAGTGCGCTTCGGCCCGGCCCGTCGAGAGCGAGCGGCCCGAACCACAGGCCCGCCTCCACCACATCGCCATCCACGGACACCCACTGCACCTCGGCATCCTCGGGGAGTCCCTGATGTGGGACGCCTGGCCCCACCTTTATGCCCACCGCCGATGCCTGAGAACGCAGCGCCCAGACGGCATCGAGCGGCGGGGCATAGGCGGCCGGGTCGAAGATGCGCTTGCCGCCTTTTCGGCGGGCTGGGTCGGCGTAGATGCCGTCCACCCTCTCGACGGCCAGATCGAGGGAAAGTCCGTCGAGATGCCGCACCTCGGCCTCTGGGAAGGGCCGCAGGTTCACCTTGGCGATCATTGCCGTCACCAGGTCGATGTCGGTGGCCAGCACCTCCAGACCCACCCCGGCAAAGGCCAGCGAATCGGCGCCGATGCCGCAGGTCAGATCGGCTACGCGGGTGACTCCGGCGGCGACGTACCTGCGGGCGTGCAAGGCCGCGACGGTAAGCCGCGTGGCTTGTTCCAACCCGTCAGGCGTGAAGTACATCCCATCCGCGAACGGTCCCAACTTCGCGGCGGCCTTGGCCCGCAGCCTCGTCTGGGTGAGCGCGGCGGCGGCCAGATCAGGGTCAACCCCGCGTTTGCGCAGCCCCTCGGCCAGCACCATCGCCTGCTTCTCGTCATAAGGCGGCAGCGCCGACAACAGCGCCCGCCCCTCACGGCTCAACAACTTAGCAAGCGTCCCGGCATCCACAGCACCATCGTCCCACCTATCACGTCCTAATCGAGTTTTGCCCAGCTGTTCGGCAGTTCGTCGCGGGTTTGGCTGGACGGTTTGGCGGGGGTTGTCGGGCAGAATTGGGGTTATGTCGATTTTGGGGCGGGTTAAGGGCGCGTTGGCTGGGGATAAGCCGAATGGGCTTTTGCGGGAGGCGTTGGAACCGCTGAAGGCGGAATCCGAGCAACTATTTGAACGGGCGCTGGCCTACGTGCACGCGGGTGACGAGGCAAATCTCGTCTACGAGCTGGAGCAGGCCAAAGATCCGCGGCTAAACACGCTGCTGGGTGAACCCGGCACCCTTAAAGGTTGGTACCCCGAGATCCGGGGGACAGCGGCCGATACGCTCCGTAAGATCGGCGTCAAGCCCGGCAGCGTGCAGGGCCGCCGCAACCGCTTTTACGGCACGAATGCCTCCCCGGAGCAGTTCGCCCGGTTTGGTCGCCTGCTCGCCGCTGTTGCCCTTGATGTGAACCGCACGGTCAAGGGCGCCCCGGTTTGGCTAACGGCGCTGCTCAACGATGTGACCGGTACTTACAGCGTCAACAAGCGGGATTACGATCTGCTCGCTAAGCGGCTACCGCAATGGCGGGCCGAGTTCGTGGTGCAGATCGCGGCCGAGGCCAGCGAGGCTGAACTCGGGGGGTTGACGCCGGGCGTGGTTGCCATCCTCGCGCTCTGCCAGGAGGCCGAACTGTGGCATGGTGGCTGGGAGCCGCACCTGCTGCCCGGCCTGGATGACCTGCTCGCCGCCCACGGCATCGATCTCACCCCGGTTGTCGCCAGCAAACTCAATGCCGAAGCTCGCGCTTTCCTGGCCGAACGCGCCGAGAAGGTTACGGCAGTGCGCGAGGCGTTGGCTCCGGTGGTTGCCGCCTTCACCATCGACGGCGCCAAGGGCGTGCGGCCCGTTGCGCTGCGGGCGCTTGCGGCCATGACCGACGAACAGCGCGCCCAGGTATTGCCGCCCGTGCTGGCCAAGGCCACCACCAAGGCTGGTGACCTGGTCGAATGGCTGGGTCGTAATGAAGTTGGGGCCGCGTTGCTGGCCGAGGCCGTGGCCGCCGGAGCCAAGGTGGGCGCCCTTGTCGAGCAGGCCGCGCAGCGCCGGGAGGCCATCGCTGCCGACACGGTGCCGGACGAGCCGCTGGTGCTTCCGCCCTGGGAACCGATTCCCGACGTGACGGCCGGGGAGGCCGTCATCGCCGAGGTTCGCCGCGCACTGGATGCCGAAATTGCTCGATGCGAGGCAAGCATCGCCAAGGCTAAGGCCGCCAGGGAAAAGGTCTACCTCTGGCAAGAAAAGCACCTGGCGCGCGCCCGCTCTGTGACGCAGGCCGATATAGCAGACTTGATTCGAGTCGCCAACGGCGAGGTCACAAAGGTAGACAGGTCGAGCCACCTCCTGCGCAAGTACAACAGTTACTGGATCGCGGAGGCGGCGCCATCCCTAAACCTGATCCACCTGCTGCGCCTAGCGGCGGCCACCCGCAGCAACTACCCGCGCGGGATCGTGCGCCAGCGCATCGACGATGACACTGACCTGCGCGTGATCGCCGATGCCGCCACCCGTTCCGGCATCAACAACACCCCGGCGGGTTTCGTCTTCAACCCCGCCGACCTTTTCGACGACTACGAATCCATTAGCGCTGAGGCCGCCTGGCCCTACTTCGCCGAGCGGCCCGACGTGCTGGAACACTGGCTCACCGGCGACGCCTACCAGGTGAACCGGGCGCTGCGCCTGCTGCAACACTTCCCTGTGCTGCCCGCCGCCGGGCTGCCCAAGGTGGCCGCCGTCGCGCTGGGTGACTCGAAGACCAACCGCCCGCTCGCTCAGGCCGCTCTGTCGGGGCATCCGGCTAAAGCCACCCTGGCCGAACAGGGATTGGCCAGCGGTAAGGGGGAGATTCGGGCCGCCGCGGCGGGCTGGCTCGCCGCCCAGGATGACCCGGTGGCCATCGCCCCGCTGCGGGCCGCGTTAAGACAAGAGAAACGCGACCCCGTGCGCGCCGCCCTGCTCACCGCCTTGGAAACCCTGGGCGACGACATTTCCGGCGACCTGGCCCCGAACGTTCTGACCGCCGAGGCCATCAAGGGGTTAAAGGCCGCCCCACCCGCCTCCTTCTCCTGGTTCCCTCTTGACGCGATTCCGGCTGCTCGCTGGGCCGATGGCAGCCTCGTTGACCCGCAGATCATCAGATGGTGGTTCGTCTTCGCCGTTAAGCTCAAGGAACCGGACGGCACGGTGGGCCTCTTCGGTCGCTACCTCTCCCGCCTCCACCCCGAGGATGCCGCCGAGATCGGACGGCACGCGCTGCGCTCCTGGATTGCCTACGACACGCGACATCCTGCCGAGGAGGAGAGCCGGGAACACGCGGCTACCGAAGGCGAGCAGCAATATCGCTGGGCGCAAAGCAGCCTGGCCAACGCTCGCCGCAACAACTACAAGCCGGAGATGTTCGCCTACTACGAGCAGGCTGCCGCCATCCCTTTGGAGCGGCAGATCGCCCTGGCCTATCAGGCCCATCAGAAGACGTACCTCGGTTCGGCCGTCGCCGATAAGGGCCTGCTCGCACTCACCACGCGGTTGCCCGGCATCGAACTCGCCACCGCCGTGCAGGCATACATCCGCGATCACGGCGGGCGGCGCTCACAGGTGGAAAGCCTGGTCACCGCCCTGTACGCCAACGGCGATCCGGCGGCCATCCAACTGCTGCTATCCATCTCCCGGCGCTTCAAGCAGGCCACAGTGCAAGCCAAGGCCCGCGAACTCGTCGAGCGCCTAGCCGAGCAGCGCGGCTGGACGCCCGATGAGCTGGCCGACCGCACCATCCCCACTGCCGGGTTCGGCAAAGACCGACTGCTGCGCCTCGACTACGGGCCGCGCGAGTTCCTAGGCCGGGTCGGCCCAGGCGCCAAGATCGAGCTGTCCGATGCCGACGGCAAGCCGCTGAAGGCGCTGCCCAGTCCCCGCGTCGGCGACGACGAGGAACTGGTCACCGCCGCCAAGAAGCAGCTCACGACCGCCCGCAAGGAACTAAAGGCCGTACTCACCCTGCAAACCGCTCGGCTATACGAGGCCATGTGCGCCGGGCGCACCTGGAGCGCCGCCGACTTCACCGAGTTCTTGGCTGTCCACCCGCTCGTCTCCCAACTCATTACCCGGCTGGTCTGGCTGGAAAACCCCGGCCCCGCACAACGGGCCTTCCGCCCCGCAGAGGACGGCGAATTCATTGACGCGAGCGATGAGTCGGTGATGTTCGACCCGCAGGCTCGGATCGGGCTGGCCCACCACACGTTGCTGCCCGCCGCCGAGGTTGAGGCGTGGCGGACACACCTGGCCGATTACGAGGTGACGCCACTTTTCGAGCAGTTTGCGGCGGAGGCGATCAGGCCGAGCTTCCCCGAGGGCGCCACCGAGCTGACCGACTTGCGCGGCCACCTGACCGACACCTTCTCCTTTAGGGGCGTGGCAGGCAAGCGCGGCTACCTGCGTGGCGCCGGAGAGGACGGCGGCTGGTTCAGCGAGTACACGAAGGCGTTCACCTCCGTGGGATTGGTGGCGGTGCTGCGGTTCACCGGTTCCTACCTGCCCGAAGAGAACATCACCTGCGCCACCGAGGGGCTAGGCTTCCGCCGCGCCAAGGGTCGTCACAGCCTGGTGCCGCTTGCCGAGGTGCCGCCCGTGCTGCTCGCCGAATGTTACGCCGACTATGCCGCGCTCGCGGCGCTCGGGCCGTTTGACCCCGACTACGAGAAGAAGGCCAGCCTCTGATGCCGAAGACAAAGCCGACATCAACCGAGCAGACGGAGCTGCGGCCCCCAGCCGAGCATCGTTACGCCGCCGAACTGGTTGCCTTAGCCGCGGCCGACGCGAAGAGCGGCGCCGAGCTTCCGCCGGGATGGCGTCTATCGCCCCGAGCTGTGCGTTCTTTCATCATCGGCGACCCTAAGTTGCAGGTGGGCCGCAAGTTCTATGGTGATGACCCGCTGGTAGATCGCGCCATCGTCACCCTGCTGGGTCGCCAGGGGCTGATGCTGGTGGGGGAGCCGGGCACGGCCAAGTCGATGCTTTCCGAGCTGCTGGCAGCGGCCATCTCCGGTGCTTCGAGCCTCACCGTGCAGGGTTCGGTCGGCACCACTGAAGATCACATCCGCTACTCCTGGAACTACGCCCTACTCATCGCCGAAGGCCCAAGTCAGCGCGCGCTCGTCCCCTCTCCGGTATACCGGGCCATGCAGGCCGGGATGTTGGTGCGCTTCGAGGAGATCACCCGCTGCCCTCCCGAAATTCAAGACACCCTCGTCTCGATCCTTTCCGAGAAGCTGCTCATGGTGCCCGAACTGGAGAGTCAGGTTGCCGCTCGCCCCGGCTTCAACGTCATCGCCACCGCCAACCTGCGCGACCGCGGCGTCCACGAAATGTCCGCCGCGCTTAAGCGGAGGTTCAACTTCGAGACGGTCCGTCCCATCCGCGACCGGGCTTTTGAGGCCGAGCTGATCGTGGGTGCGCTCGACGCGGAACTAGGCGAGCATCGTCCACCACTGGCGCCGGATGTGATGGATGTGCTGGTCACAGCCTTTGCTGACCTGCGCACAGGCGCTACTGCATCGGGAACGCCCGTCAAGCGCCCCGAGGCCGTCATGTCCACCGCCGAGGCCGTGAACGTGGCTATCGCCTCCTCCCTGGCCGCTCGCTACCTGGGCGACGGTGAGGTCAGCGCCGCTGACGTGGCTCGCGGCCTGGTGGGCATTGCCCTCAAGGGTTCCGACGAAGACGCTCGCCTGATGCGGCACTACGTAGACAACGTGGTGCGAGAACGCGCCCGCCATTCCAAGCCGTGGCGGGCCTTCTTCCAGGCCGCCGATGGCCTGTGGGGCTAGGTCGCGACCCTGAAGTTTGCTCAACGAAGCCGCACAAATCCGCTCAACCAGCAGGAATCGCTCACGCCGTCATTCTGGGCGAGCGCAGTAAGTCGGAAGAACCTAGAGTTACGGGTAACCGTCTGGGACGAGGTTCTGCGACTCCGCTTCGCTCCGCGCAGAATGACGCAAGGGGGTTGGTTCTCGCTTGATGCCGGGTGGCAGGAGTGATTTGACTGTGTGTACCCTCCTAGTGGCTGCAATCGTGGCCGCAGACTTTTTCATTCCTCACAGGAGAAAGCCATGAGCAAGATCAAGAACAAGTTGTTGACCTTCGGGGTGGTTGAGGCGCTGCTTGTCGGCGGTGTTGCTGTCGCCGCTCCGGCCTCGGCGGTCGCTCCGGCTTGCCCGTTTTACACAATGTCCCGAGCCCAATCCATCACCGGTCCGATCGTCCTCAGTTGTGGGGGCAACTTGCGCACAACGCGGAACGTTTACGTGCGGGTGGGTTGTGTGGGCGGCCAGGAAATCCAGGCTTTCGTCAGCACTCGTGGCCCCATCTTAGGATTCCCGCGAAATACTTCTCGTGGCCCTTGGAGGTCTGCATCGGGTTCCATCTCCAGCATAACTGCAGCGGGTCACTACTCGGACTCCGGCCGGACGCTCAGAAGGTAGTTGAGAGTGCCTGTCGTTGAGGGCAAGCGCGCTAAAGCGGCGTTTGCTGCCGCACTACTAATAGCAGTGGGGGCTTGTGCAAGCGCTGCGGAGGAGCCTACTTACAATCCGTGGGCTGATGAGTTTGCGCGTGTGTATGCGCGGGCCGAGTCGGACTTAGTGCGGGCAATCGTTGTCGATGGCGAGTTGACATTGGCTGAGATGCGGGAGGCCGCCGAAGCGGCGACAGCGTGTTTCCGAGATGTCGAGCTTGAATTTGCTTCAGTAGCTGCGACTGTAACCACGATCACAGAAGATGGACTAGGGGGATTCGCTCTTCAAACATCCCATTATGGGTATTGGCCTGATGTCGATCCCGAATTGCGGAGTGCAATTGCGGATTGTGAGTTTCGCTACTGGAACGATCTCTGGATTCTCTGGGATCTAATCCGATTGAACCCTGACGGCGAGGATTTCAACGACTTGGTAGTTGATTGCCTAGTTCGCAACTCAGTGGTGCCGCCTGATTTCACCTACCGTCAACTCCGCGAGGTGGTAGACGTATGCGCCTTCGTTTACGAGCACGATCCGAAGCATCCACTGACCGAAAAGGAACTCCAGCTGCTTTGGGATCAGCACGACTGGGATTGCCGGCCTCAACTGTCAGACGGCGCCTACCTGGACGAGGGCGTCGCCTGGGATTGCCAGATGGACCCGCTGAGCCACTAAGAGGTTGTCCCCCGTGGGTTGCCTCCTCCTCGCCGAACCGGCTCTCTGCCGTGGTTTTGGGTTGCTTTGCGCGACGGAAGTCCGGTTCCCGAGTTGATCGGGAACGTGTTCGATACCGAGCTGGGCGGACATTGCCTGCCGCTCGCTTCTGCCGAGGACGCTCGCCTGATGCGGCACTACGTAGACAACGTGGTGCGAGAACGCGCCCGCCATTCCAAGCTGTGGCGCGCCTTCTTCCAGGCCGCCGATGGCCTGTGGCAGTAGAGCCGCAGCTGCTGAACCGCCTGTCGGCTGTCATGAATTTGCGCAACAGGTTCACGTAAATCTGCACAACAGGTCTTCATGAATTTGCACAACAGGTTCGCGTAAATCTGCACAACAGGCTCGTGTTGATGCTGGTAGAATGCTTTCATGACCTACAGGCGACGCATCGTCGACGATCTGCTAGACGAGGTTTTCCCTGACCTCGCCGCAATCGCGCTGGAGGGCGCCAAGGGAGTCGGCAAGTCAGCCACGGCGCTTCAGCGTGCCCAAACCGTCATCAACCTCACTCAAAGCGGAGTTCGAGCCACCACCGAGGGCAACCCCGGCCACCTCATCCAGGCAACCCCGCCGGTGCTGATTGACGAATGGCAGCTGGTGCCGGAGATCTGGGATGTGGTTCGGAACGCAGTTGACGCGGATAGATCAGGGGGACGTTTTCTGCTTGCCGGATCGGCGAGCGTGGCGCCGGGCGTACGCATTCATTCTGGAGCAGGTCGCATAGTTCGGGTCAAGATGCGCCCGATGTCCATTGCCGAGCGGGGCATTAGCGAGCCGACGGTCTCATTGGGCGCACTGTTGCGAAGGGAGCAGCCGCAGATCAGCGGGCGAAGCTCGGCGACATTGCTGACATACGTTGACGAGATGCTGGCCTCCGGTTTTCCAGGAATACGTGACTTATCGGAGCGCGCTCGCAATGTTCAACTTGGCAGTTATGTTGATCGCATCGTCGATCATGAATTGTTAGAAAGTGGTGTTCAAGTACGTCGTCCAGAGGCGATGCGCTCCTGGTTAGCGGCATACGGTGCGGCGACGGCAACGGATGCCGTGTACAGCAAGATTCTCGACGCAGCGACCGCTGGGTTGTCAGACAAGCCCGCTCGTGGCACGGTTGATTCCTACCGGGAGCAGCTTGCCCGCATCTTCGTGCTTGATCCGATTCCAGCGTGGGAGACGGTATTCAACCCGTTGTCGAATCTGAGCAAGGCGCCCAAACACCATCTGGTTGACCCGGCTCTCGCGGCGCGGCTGGTGGGAGTCGGAAAAGCGGGGCTTCTCCGAGGCGAAGGGAAGCGCGTCGGTACTACGGAAGGCACATGGGTGGGTGCGCTATTCGAGTCGCTGGCAGCCCAGAGCGTCCGCGTGTACGCAGAGGCGGTGGATGCCCGCGTCGGCCACTTGCGTCAACACAATGCTCAGCGAGAGATCGACCTAATTGTGGAAGGCCAAGATCGTTCCGTGGTGGCAATCGAGGTCAAACTCTCCGATTCGGTCACCGATCACGATGTGCGCCACCTCAACTGGCTCAAGGAACAACTCGGAGACCGGCTAGTTGATCGCGTGTTGATTAACACCGGACAGTTCGCTACTCGCCGCCGAGACGGGGTAGCCGTGGTGCCACTGGCGCTACTTGGCCCGTGAGAGCTTGCGATGACTGACCACGAACTTAGTCCGCCCCGGCTCGCCGCTGGACTGACTGCACTTGAGCGATGGCGAAAGGCCGGGGTGTACTTCGTGCCCATTCGGCATCACTCTCCGGGATGCTCGGCGGCGCTGCGGGCGCTGCTCGCGGAGGTGCGGCCCGCCACGGTGCTGATCGAGGGGCCGCGCGAGTACGCGGCGCTGCTCTTAGCACTGGCCGATGAACGTACCAAGCCGCCGATAGCTGTGCTTTCGATTCGCGAGGGGCACACGGGCTACTACCCGCTGGCCGACTTCTCCCCTGAATGGGTGGCGCTGCGCTGGGGTGTCGCCAATGATGCCGTGGTTGACTTCATAGACCAGTCCTGGGCTGACCGCCCCGAACCGGAGGACGCCGGGGCCGGGGTACGAACCTTGCAGGCCGAGGCGCAGTACGTGCACAGCGAGGCCATCGCGGCCCTGGCCGCTCGTCTGGGTTGTCGCGATCACGACGAGGTCTGGGAGCATCTCTTCGAACTGCGCGACGACTTCTCTAACTGGCGGCAATATCAGGCCGATGTACTCGCCTGGGCGGGTCTGGCTCGGTTGGAGGCCGACCAGGAAGTGCTAAACGCGGATGGCACCCACGCCCGCGAAGCGGTGATGGCCGCCGTCATCGAACGGCATCGCTCAGGGGAAGCCGGGCCGATGGTGGTGGTGACCGGCGCATATCACACGCTCGCACTGCTCGAAGCGCTTGACGACACCGCCGAGGGCCGCTGGGTGACCGGCCACGATCCTGGCCCGCTCGACGTCACGCGTCCTGCCTGGCTCATCCGTTACGACCACACTCGGCTCGATGGCCTGCGCGGCTACGGTGCGGGGATGCCCGCTCCCGGCTTCTGGCAGCGCGTGGCGGACGCTTCGCCTGTCGATTTGACCGGGGGCTACTTTGTAGTCGGCCTGTTGCTGGAAGTGGCCGACCGCCTGCGCGCCGACGGCGAGTTACTGGCCACGCCGGAGGTGACCGCCGCCGCCGAACAGGCGTTGCGGCTCGCGCAGTTCCGAGGCCGGGCCTTCCCTGGCCGCACGGATGTGATCGATGCCATGCTGAGCTGCTTCGTCCGGGACGACTCGGGCCTGACCGGGGCGCTGGGGGAGGCGATCAACGCCGTCTTCGGTGGCACGACGTTGGGCGACCTGCCGCCCGGAATCGCCGCTCCGCCCCTGGTGGCCGAGGCCCGCGCCCAAGCGGCTCGGCTGCGTTTCTCGATCACCGACGGCGCCACCCGCGAGGTCAGCCTCGACACCGCCCGCAAGCCTGCCCATGCGCGGCGCCGCGAGTTCCTGGCCACCATGCGCTTCATCGGCTCGGGTTTCGCCCGGCAGATTGGCGGTGCCGACCTGGTAACCGGCACGGGCCTGGGCCAGTTAGCCGAGCGTTGGGAGTACGCCTGGACACCGCTGGTCGAGGCGGCCCTCATCGCTACCAGCGAGGAAGGAGCCACCATTGCCCAGGTGCGCGGCAGTCGCATTGCCAACCGATTGTCGGCGGAGAGCCTGACCGCCGAGGCGGTGGCTACTTTGATCGCCGAACTGGTGGTGATGGGGGCGTTGGACGAATTGCCACAGGCGCTCGCGGCGCTGCGCACCTGCTACGACGCCGAGGCGCGGCTGGCGGCCATCGTCGCTAGCCTGCACATCCTGGCTGGACTGATCGCCGAAACCGGTCGCCTCGCCCTGAACGCCGACCGTCACCTGGCGGAACTGCGCGAGTTGCTAACCTCAGGGTTGGCTGCCGCTGCCTACCAGCTCGGCCCCCTAGCGGGCATTGACCCGGCGGATGAGGGGGAGGCGTGTCAGGCGCTGCTCAGCCTGCGCTCCCTGCTGCGCCGACTAGGGGAGATGATGCTAGACATCGACACCGGCCCGACGGCGCGCGAACTGCGGCTGTTGCGGCAGCGCCGCGCGGCCCCGGCCCGGCTGCGGGGCGTGCTGGTGGGCATCGGCCACTCGGATGGTGACCTAGCGCCGGGTGATCTGCACGCCGAGGTAGCCGCTCACCTCAGTCCCGGCGTCGACCCCGAGCGGGTCGCCGGGTTTCTGCTGGGACTAATGCAAGCCGTCCCCGACCTGATCCTTCATGACCCGGAGCTGTTGGCCGCCGTCAGCGCCCAACTGAGCAACCTCGGCGACGAGGCTTTCCTGGCCATGCTGCCCGACCTGCGGCAAGCCTTCACCTGGCTGCGCCCCACCGAAACCGCCCGCCTAGCCGAACTCATCGCCAAAGCAACCGGCCTGCGCCCCACCGACCTAGACGCGGTACTGAATGTCTCCCCCGCCCTGGCCGTCCAAGCCCAAAAGGCTGAGCAAGCCCTGTTGGCGAGTTTGGCCCAGGATGGGCTTAACCCGAGTGGTTGAGTAGGGGCGAGGCATGAACGCTTCGAGTGGTTTCTTCCGCGGTCGCTGCGCTGCCTGCTCAACCATTCGCAAAGTGATGCCTGATCCCTGCCGCTCCGCTTGCTGCGAATCGGTAGGGTGATGGCGTGCAGACGTTTTTTACCGCTGACCCGCACTTTGGGCATGCCCGCATCATCGAACTCTGCGGACGCCCCTACGTCACTACCAAGGAGATGAACAATGACTTGGCGGCTAGATGGAATAGCGTTGTCGCCGAGGACGACACGGTGTACGTACTCGGGGATGTTGCGCTCGGGCAGCCCGTCACCGACTCGCTGAAACACATTCGGCGGCTCAACGGCACCAAATATCTCGTCGCCGGGAACCATGATCGGGCGTGGCTGGGTTACGACAAGCGGTACACCAACGGGAACCCCACTGGACCAGAACGACTCGCGTCGGCGAGGGCGCTATACCTGGAATCCGGGTTCGATGATGTCATCAACCCCGAGCCAGGCCAGGCACTGGACAAGACTTTTGTTCTCGCTGGTGAGGACTTGCCGGACACGGAAGAGGCGCAGATCGAATTCGAGATGAGCCACTTCCCCTACGTGGGGGATTCGCACGGCGAGGATCGCTACGTTAGCTGGCGCCCCGCAGATCGCGGGGGCTGGCTGGTGCATGGACATGTGCACAAGCAGTGGTTGCAGCGAGGCCGAATGATAAATGTCGGTGTGGATGTCTGGGCCGGATACCCCGTCTCCCTGCGCCAAATTGCCGAACTCATCGAGGCAGGCGAACGTGATCTAGCGCCGCTCTCCTGGCAATAAAAGCACTATCGCTCGTGCGGCAAGTTCGGCATGAAGCTTGCGGCAAGTTCGGCATCAACTGTGCGGCAAGTTCGGCATGGACCTTGCGGCAGATTCGGCATGAGGATAGAGTCTGAGGATGATTGATGCAGCCACCCGCTACCTGTCTCGCCGTGCGGCCATGCAGGTAGCCGAAGCGCTCTCAGACACTAGGGTGGTGCTGGTTAACGGCGCTCGACAGAGTGGGAAGTCCACTTTGGTTAAGAAGATCGGTCAGGCGACCGGCGCCACTTGGTACTCCCTTGACGACGCGGATACCAGGGATGCGGCGAGACGTGACCCAGCTAGCTTCGTCCGGTTGAGCGAGAAGATGATCGTTGATGAAATTCAACGCGACCCTGAGCTGCTGCTGTCTATCAAATCTCTGGTGGATGAGGTGCCCTCTCCGGGCAGGTTCCTCCTTACGGGGTCGGCCCGCGTACTTGGCCTGCGTGACCTTCCCGACACCTTGATTGGACGGATGGAGACGATCGAACTGTGGCCGTTGTCTCAGGGAGAGATTGAGGGTAATGCTGAACGGTTCATTGACCTTGCCTTCGAGTGCGGCCCGGAACTGCGGCATGACAGCCTGGTTGACCGAGATGACTACATCGAGCGGGTGGTGCGCGGCGGTTTTCCCGATGCATTCCGTCGAGAGCCAACCCGTCGCGCACGTTATCTGACGCAATACGTTGCTGATCTGGTTAACCGTGATGTTGTCCAGTTGGCCGAGATTGAACGCGGCCCGGAAATGCGGGCACTCATTACCGTGCTAGCTGGCTGCACCGGACAAACCGTTTCCGCTAGCTCCCTCAGCCGTCTGGTTGGGCTTCGGCAGGAGACAACCGCGCGTTATCTGAGCCTGCTTGAAGAGGTATACCTAATCAAGCGGATTCCCGCCTGGACTAGACGCATCAGCGGGCGCAGTGTTAGTCAATCGAAGATATCCTTGGTTGATTCGGGTGTCGCGGCGGCACTCTTAACTCAAACCTTTGCCAAACTGCGGCGACCAGGTGGCCCACTCGGCCCGCTGTTTGAGGGGTTTGTGGCAATGGAGATTGCCCGGCAGATTCAGTGGTCGCAAGAGCAGCCCACCCTTTCCCATTACCGGACTCGCGATGGCGTCGAGGTTGACCTCATCCTGGAGAACGGGATGGGACAGGTGATCGGTATTGAGGTCAAGGCCACCTCATCCCCGTCAACTGACGACTTCAGGGGACTGCGCCACCTCGCGGAACGACTGGGGGACGATCTGATTGCCGGCTACGTACTGCACACCGGGCCGCGAACGCTGCCGTTTGGCGACAAGCTCCGTGCCATCCCAGCCAGCGCTCTCTGGGAACTGACCGTGCATGACTGAGAATAATGCGGAGCTGGCGCGGCGGTGGCGGCTGGTGCTGGGGCGGTATGCCGACCGGCAGTTGGCCGTGGGCGAGGGGGATGCCGAGCTAGAGCAGACTCTCGGATACTTGTACGACCGCGAATACAAGGCGCGGGGGCATCGACATGCGCGGGGGCGCGGCGGATCGCTCGATCCTTCGGCGCTCACCGCCCTGAACTGGCTCGGCAAGGCGCGCGACCTCTTTCCTGCCTCCACTCTCGAACGCATGGAGCGCGATGCCATCGCCAAATATGGCCTCAATGAACTGCTGAAAGATCCGGCCGTTGTCGATGGTCTGGACGCGAAGCCTGAGTTGGCCACCGCCCTGCTGCGCAGCCGGGGCAAACTTGACCCCGCCACCGCCGAGGCCGTCCGCAGGCTGATTGCCAAGGTGATCGCCGACATCATCGCCCGGCTGCGCCCCGCCTTCACCACGGCCCTGACCGGCTCCCACTCCCGCCATCAGCGCACTCGACATGCCAGCGCCCGCAACCTTGATTGGCGACGCACCATTGCCGCCAACCTGGCCAACGTTGATCCCGAAACCGGACGGATGCTGGTCGAGGATATTCACTTCGCGACGCGGCGGCGGCGTCGCAATCTTCAGTGGCAAGTGATCGTAGTTGTTGACCAGTCCGGGTCGATGGCCGACTCCGTGCTGCACAGCGCAGTCACCGCCGCGATCCTGGCCGGGCTGCCCGGCGTGAGCGTCACCCTATTGCTCTTTGACACCTCGGTGGCGGACATGAGCCACCTGGCCACCGACCCGGTGGAGGTGCTGATGACGGCGCAGCTTGGTGGTGGCACCGACATCGCTCAGGCGATGGGTTACGCCGCAAAACAGGTACGCAACCCCTCCCGCACCGTGCTGGCCCTCATCAGCGATTTCGAGGAGGGCGGCTCCGTCTCCGCGTTGTTAAACACGACGCGTGGGCTGGCCGCCTCCGGCGTCACGCTGCTGGGTCTGGCTTCCCTGGCCGATGAGGGCGAGCCTTGGTACGACCGGGGCATGGCCGCCAAGCTAGCCGAGGCGGGCATGGAGATCGGAGCCATGACCCCGGATCGCTTCGCCGAATGGCTCGCGGAGGTCACTCAATGACCCCGCCACTGACCAAAGGATCGCCGGTCGCGCTGCCCTCCTGGGCCGCCGCCTATGCCGGACTAAACGATGCCGCGCTCATCGAACTCGCCAATCCCGGACTGGTGCGTCGCGCCCGCCGCTTGGTTGAACGAGTGGTACTCATCAGCGCCGATGAGGCCGAGGTGATGGTGACCTGTGACGATTTGCAGCTGCGGTTGCTGCCGAGCGGCCCGACCACAACTCGCTGCCCCTGCCCCGTAGCCGGAGTCTGTGTCCACGTCGTGACCGCTTGGCTCTGGGCGCGGGCGGCGGGAGATTGGACGCCCGCCGAGATTGCCGCCGCAACCTCCCGCGAGGAGACAGTTGCCGTCGTGAGCAAGCGCGCCGACCGAGACAAACCGGAGCGACAGGCTCGACGCGCGGACGCTGAAGCCGCCGCCGTTCAGGTGCGGGCGGTCATCGAAGGCATCGTCGCGACCGGTGTCTCTCAGGCCGTCCAGGCCGACGCAGATAGGCTGTCCCGAGCCGGGCAGGGCGCTCGGCTGGCGGGTCTACCACGCACAGCTCGGCTGGTCGCCATCGCTGCCGGGCAACTAAAGCTGCTGCTCGAGCGTCAGGACGACATGGCCGCCTCGGCGGTGTCCTCCGCGCTGGCTCAGGCGTGGGCCTGCGCGGCCGCCGACGCGACCAGCCAGACCGAGGCACAGGAAACAGGAACCGATGAGAGGCCGCCCGGCAGGCTGATCCCGCTGGCTGTCAAGTGGTGGCAGGCCCCCGCGGGCGCCCGTGGCCTTACCTACTATGGCTGGGATGCCGACGCCGGGCGCATCGAACAGGCCACCAATGGCCGGTCTGCAAACGCCGACCTCGGATTCACCGCGAACTGGGAGGCACCGCTGCTTTGGGGTGCCTCACCCGCCCGGTTATGCTCCGGCCCATTCAAATTGCGAAATCCACGCCGCCGCGAAGATGGCACGCTGGCTCCGGCCAGCGTCACCACGGTAGAGGCGATTGAGGGGTGGGCGGACGTTCCGCTTGAAGAGCTGGCCGCGCAGGTAAACACACACGCGGGCGGCAAGGCACGGGTGGCCTTCGGTGCGACCGAGGAGCCGCTGCGAATCGTGTTGCCTCGTCGGAGCTTCGGGTTCGGTGTGTTGGAGTTAGACGAAGTGGCTCAGCAGATCATCTTGCCGCTGAATGATCGCCAGGGAGATCATCACCGGCTGATGCTGCCCGCCACCGAGGCAAACATGCGGCTCTTGACCTGGCTACTAAAGGAGAGCAAGGCGCTTGCCATCGTCCGCATCGGGGAACGGCCCGAGGCGGCCTTCCTTCCCGATAGGAACGGGATGCGACTGGTGTCGCTCAGCCTGACCCCGCTACCGCTTAAACAGATTAGCCCGACCTGGATAAGCCGACTGATGAAACTCGACCAACACCGGCAGGTCGCGACTTCCGGCCGCGAACTAACCGAGCTAGAGCGGTTGTGCGGGCAGGTTAAGGATGTGGTTGACGCCCTGTGTTCAAGTGGGCAAGCCGTACTCGGTTCACGACACCGCGAAACACTCACCCGCTGCCAGCGCGAACTCGACAACCTGGGCCTTGGCACCCTGAGCTCTGCAACCACCGCTCTGCTCACGCAAGCTTCCCCGTCCCACCTGCTCTGGGCCCGCTTCATCCTTGACCGCCTAGCCGTGCTGCTCACAAGCTGACGTGGGATCGTGCCGTTTGTGGCGAATCGTGCCCTATAGCGCACGACCCGATACAAACGGCACGAATCGAGGTCGCAACAGAGACACTGGCACTCGGGGTGGCAGAGTGCTAACGGAAGTTGCTAAAGTGGGCCACTGCGCTTCGGCGCTGCGCCGGCACCCGCGACGACGGCCAGCAGCGAAGCCAAATCCAAAGTCCATCAAGCAAGAGGAAAGAGGAGGTCCGACGTGTCGGTTCCCTTCAAGCCGCTCGAGGATCGCGTTGTCATCGAGGCCGTCGAGGCCGAGACGGTAACCGCTTCCGGCCTGGTCATCCCGGACACCGCCAAGGAGAAGCCCCAGGAGGGCATCGTCCTTGCCGTTGGCGAGGGTAAGTTCGACGACTCCGGCAACCGCATTCCGGTTGACGTCAAGGTCGGAGACAAGGTCATCTACAGCAAGTACGGCGGCACCGAGATCAAGCACTCCGGCAAGGAGTACCTGGTGCTATCCGCCCGCGACATCCTGGCGGTAGTCGTCAGCTGATTCTGCGCCGCGCTACGCGCTCGCAGGATTATGGAGTCAACGCGAAGCCCCTCGCGCTACGGCGTGAGGGGCTTCGCGCTTGCTCGAACTGGTTACGCGGCGATGGTGAGTTTCTTCGCCAGCATCGCGAAACGCTCCTCTTCGGAGAGTCCACCCCAGACGCCGTACGGCTCGCGCACGCGTAGCGACTGTTCGCGACACTCCTGAACCACGGGGCATTCGCTACAAATGGCCTTGGCGGCCTCATCCCGTTTGCGGCGCGTATTGCCTCGCTCACCCTCGGGGTGAAAGAACAGAGTGTCGTCAACCTCGCGACAGGCACCCTGATATTGCCATTCCCATAGCTCCAGCACGGGGCCGGGCAACCTCGAGATTTCGGTCATATGACCAAATTACAAGTTGTTCAGGGGTTGGTCAATAGGTTTTCCCCTACCAATTTTTGACGGATTGTGCTACTCGAAGCGCCGAGATGACCATTATTGATGTGTGTTATGTCCGAATTTGCTCGCGGACGGTTCGCGCCAAAATTTGCATCCCAGGAGGGCAGGCCTGATATTAATTGGCAGAATAGGGGCGTGATCTCCCGAGTGACATCCATCGGCACTGTGACCGGCCCCGGGCTAGCCGTTGCCGTGGTTGCCCGACGGCTCGGGGTGGCCCCGGCAACTCTGCGCACCTGGGACCGTCGCTACGGCCTTGGCCCTTCGGAGCGCACCGTTGGTGCCCACCGCCGATACACCCCAGGAGATGTGGCCCGTCTGATAATCATGCGCCGCCTGACGTTGGAGGGCGTAGCTCCGGCGGATGCGGCGGCCATCGCCTTGGAGTCGGAAGTTTCGGCGGCAGATATCATCGGGGCAGGCGGCGAACTGACTACCGAAACTGCTGCCCTGGGTTCGGTAGCCTCCCTGCGAACCCACTTGCGCGCCATTCCGGGCGGCCCAAGCGCGGACTTTTCTATGGCCGACTCGAACGCGATCACGATACCGACAAACCTGTCGGCGCGTATTGCCGCCGTAATCGACTCCGCCCTCGGCTATGACCAAGCCACCTGCAACGCGCTGCTTTACCTGGACGTCCAAGATGATCCAGCAGCCTGGTGGACGCAACTGGTTGAGCCAGCCTGGCAGCGCATCGCTCAGCGCACCGTTCTTGGCACCCCCGGTGAGGACCCAGAGTTGGTACTCTCGAATGCGGCCATGACCGCGCTGCGCAACTTCATCTTGACCTTCGAGCAGGTCGAGGTCGCGGGGGGAAAGCCGTCCGCCGCGCATCCGAGTCGGATGAGCAAGATCGCGCTGATTTTCGCTGCCCCCGATGAGATGGTGCCGTTGGTCGCCCACGCGCTGGCCGCGTCGCTGGTGGCCGCCGGGGCTATCGCCCGGATTGTCACGGGGCCGGTATCGGCGCATCGCGCCCTTGAGCTGGTAACAATGGTGCGCCCTGCCGCGGTAGTTCTTGCCACCAACCTGGCCCGTCCCGACCTGGACGTGGTCTACGCCGTTCACGACAAGTTCGAGTCGTTGCCCATCTTTGTTGGCCTGCGTCGCGAAGATTCCGCTAGCGATGTACCACTCGCCGCGAATGTGCAACGGGTCCGCTCTTTCACCGGCCTACTCCACGAGGTACTCGCCGTAGTCGGCAAGAGGTCGGCAGACAACTAGACTGATACTCCATGACGGATGTGTTGCTCAGCACCCCTTTTGATGCGCTCGGCTTGACGTATGACGACGTGCTGTTGCTGCCTGGTTACAGCGATTTGGCGCCGTCGGATATCGACACCACCTCCCGGTTGACCCGCGAGATCTCGTTGCGTGCGCCCCTCATCTCGGCGGCTATGGATACCGTCACCGAGGCCCGCATGGCCATTGCGATGGCTCGCCAGGGCGGCATCGGCGTGCTGCACCGCAACCTATCCATCGAGGATCAGGCCCGGCAGGTAGATATCGTCAAACGCTCCCAGACCGGCATCATCGACAACCCCATCACTATCGGCCCAGACGCCACCCTCGACGAACTCGACCGCCTCGCCGGGGAGTACCGCATCTCCGGCTTCCCCGTACTCGACGCGGACGGTCGCTTGATTGGCATGGTAACCAACCGTGACTTGCGCTTTACCCCCGCTGCCGAATGGACCACCACCACCGTGGCTCAGGTGATGACCCCTCAGCCGCTCATCACCGCACCGGCCAGCATTTCGCGCGAAGAGGCCACCGCGCTGCTCAGACAACACAAGCGCGAGCGGCTGCCGCTGCTGGACGACGCCGGGCGCTTGGTCGGGTTAATCACCGTCAAAGATTTTGTAAAGTCCGAGCAGTTCCCCAACGCGTCAAAGGATGGCCAGGGACGCCTGCTGGTTGGTGCCGCCATCGGCTACTACGGCGACGCCTGGGAGCGGGCAACCACCCTGATCGACGCGGGCGTAGATGTGCTTGTGGCCGATACCGCCCACGGCAACGTGCGGATGCTGATCGAGATGTGTGCCCGGCTCAAGGGCGACTCGGCTACCCGCCATGTGCAGGTGATCGGCGGCAATGTTGCCACCCGCGCCGGTGCCCAGTCCTTCGTGGACGCCGGAGTAGATGGCATCAAGGTGGGGGTCGGTCCCGGTTCAATCTGTACCACCCGCGTGGTAACCGGTGTTGGCGTGCCGCAGGTGACGGCCGTTTATGAGGCGGCGCTGGCCGCTCGGCCCGCCGGTATTCCGGTGATCGCGGACGGCGGAATGCGTCACTCCGGGGAGCTGGGCAAGGCCATTGTGGCCGGGGCCGAGTCCGTCATGCTTGGCTCTATGCTTGCGGGCACAGAGGAGTCGCCGGGAGAGACCATCCTGGTCAATGGCAAGCAGTTCAAGGCGTATCGCGGCATGGGTTCTATCGGGGCGATGTCGTCGCGCGGCAAGAAGTCGTATTCGAAGGATCGCTATTTCCAGGCCGAGGTGGCCGATGACTCCCTAATCGTGCCCGAGGGCATCGAGGGTCGAGTGCCGTTCAAGGGTTCGCTGCGGGCCGTGACGCACCAACTCATCGGTGGGCTGCACCAGACGATGTTCTACGTTGGCGCTCGCACCATCGGCGAACTTCAGGAGAAGGGCCGCTTCGTTCGCATTACGGCCGCCTCCCTGCGCGAGAGCCACCCCCACGACGTTCAGATGACCGCCGAGGCCCCTAACTACGCCGGGTGAAGCCGGAGCGCCAAGCCGAGCTTGCTCGAGTTTGGCCGGAGGTAAGCCCGGCGTTGTAGCTTGCGAACACGCCAGGTGTTGCCGGAGCGCCAAGCCGAGCTTGTCAAAACCACTTGGCGAATCGGCGAGCTGGACCTGGTGAAATGGCGAGCTAGTGCTGGTGGATCGGCGAGCTGGGCCTGGTGAAATGGCGAGTCAGGCAGGATGAATCGTTTGCTGACGTCGGCAAATGTTGTCGTTGGGTGCGCGTAGAGCTGTCAGGGGTGGACAGCTGGCATTCTCGTCACCCGACGCGTAGTCGCAGGCTCTAGTGTTGATGGTTTCTGCCGGGCAACTCTCCTGCGAGTTGCGCAGGATGACGGGAGGAGGCGGGGCGGTAGGCTCTGTGCGTTGCCCTGCCCTTCCTCACTTTGGAGAATTCATGCCCGCTGCTGATCGTGTGGCCGCTGCCGTTGCAGCAATCGCCGCCGGTAGGGGAGTTCTGGTGGTCGATGATGTGGAGCGGGAGAACGAGGGCGATGTGATCTTCGCCGCCCAGCACATCACAACGGAACGGATTGCGTTTCTGATGAGCGAGTGCCGCGGGCTGATCTGCGTGGCCCTTGACCCGGCGGATATTGATCGACTCGAACTGCCGTTGATGGTTCCCGACAATGCCGACCCGTTCCGCACGGCCTTTACGATTTCGGTGGATGCTCGCAAGGGCGTTACCACCGGCATCAGCGCAGCCGAGCGGGCGCTTTCGGCGCGGCTGTTGGCCGATCCAACCACGACGCGCGCGGACTTGACCGCGCCCGGCCACATTTTCCCGTTGCGCGCACATCCGGGGGGGGTGCGCGCTCGCCGAGGGCACACCGAGGCGGCAGTGCACTTGGCGCGCGCCGCCGGGCTGCGTCCAGCGGGCGTTATCTGCGAGGTGGCGGGAGCGGACGGTGCCATGCTGCGGGGGGCGGAATTGGTGGAGTTCGCGCGCCGTCATGACTTGGCATACCTGTCCATCGATGACCTGGTTACGGCGGGCTGACGCCCCGCGTTGCTGATCCGAGGTCCGATTGACGGGCTGGTTGTAACCAGATCGTTATGTTGCGCGACGCTCGAGGGTATTTGCCCAGCGTGAACGGAAAAACCGGGTCGCTTGGGCGGTAAAACCAGAGGTTAGACCGGTCCCCCTGTTGCCATGTGCGGCGCCCGAAAACGTTATCGAACGGCGCAACACCCACGTCATGTTGACAGCATTCCCTATTGAATGATTATGCTCAGGCCGTACAGCGCATCGCCAACCGGGTGGTTCGCACAGCGCGGTTGCACACCACCGAGCAGCCGTTTGACCAAAAGTCCGACTACTGTCGGCGCACATCGAGGGAGATGACCTTGAAGATCAGACGATCAGTTGCCGTTGCGGCAACCGTCACGGCCGCGCTGTTCCTAGCAGCCTGCGGCGACGACGATGGCAACGGTGGCGACGCCGCTACCCCTACCCCCACCGAGGCTGAGACCGAGGCCCCTGGCACGGACGATCCGCCCGTTGACCCGCCCGCCGCCACCGGCGCCGAGCCTCACGGTCACCTGCGCATGGGTTCGCTGTCGATTCCCTCGGGTTGGGATGTCAACGGCCTGTCAATTGGTCACGACATGACCATCATGACCGCCGTGTTCGACACCATCCTGCGTTGGAACCCCGACGGCACCCCCGCCCCCGGCATCGCCTACGCCTGGGAGGTCTCCGATGACCGCCTGACCATCACGCTGAACATTCGCGAGGGTGTCTACTTCACCGACGGGAACCCCGTTGATGGCGAGGCCGTGGCCGCGAACATCCACAACTTCATGGGTTCCTCGGCCGTCAATCTGGCAATGGCCGACCACATCGCCGACGCTACCGCCGATGGCAACGTAGTGACCATCACCATGTCCGAGCCTGACCCGGTGATTATCCGCAACCTGGCTGGCCCTCCGGGCATGTTGCTCTCGCCTGCCACATTCGGCGCCCCCGACGCCACCACCAACCCGGTCGGCTCTGGCCCGTACAT
>Ga0131853_10004187_pt1 | contig 25857 bp, 29 predicted proteins | sample TergutLab28metaG_FD_92764 | JGI IMG/M metagenome (GOLD analysis project Ga0131853, IMG submission 92764) | Labiotermes labralis P1 segment gut microbial communities from Petit-Saut dam, French Guiana - Lab288 P1 (version 2) (version 2) | ecosystem: Host-associated > Arthropoda: Insects >... | reverse complement strand
GAAGTTTTTTGGTGCTGTTTAATAACTCTTCACACTTTTGGCGCATTCCGTAATACATAATATTTTGCAATACACTGCCGCCGCATGAAAACGAGGGCTTTAGATTGTTGTAATGCGCAATAGCACTGTTAACACATGCGGCTAGCATAAACTGCAAATCGTCATGGTTTGCCGCGATAAATTCTTTTCGGGAGAACTTTTGCCTTTTTGCCTTTTTGTCAGTCTTTTTGCATAGTTTATGCGATACCAAAAAGGGATTATACCTGCCTTTTTTGTAATCATCGCAAATATCGTCCAGCGCATCGACAAGGTAAACAAATTTTCCGATGTGGTAGCTTAGTCCTAATAGGTCATTATGACGAGGGTCTGTTGTTTGCGGGCGGTCAATTAGCTTATCCACAACGCTCTTTAGTAAATTTGCAAAACAATCCGCAACCCTGTCAACACTCTCGCACCTATCCTTTTCTAATCCGCCTAATCTAGTATACCACTCTTTACACGCAATGTCAACGCTTTGTAATTTCTCTTTAGCGCGAGAATACGGCTTTTTTAGCATATTCCGCACCATACGGTATTTTATTCCCTCTTTATCACTTACCCCGTCCAGCGCCTTATGGTACGACAAAATAATATTGGTGTCAATAATTTTTTCGAACAAGTCATTTTTCATTACTGTATGTCTTTTTTTGGGGTTTAACACACAGCCCTTATGCTCTAAATCATATTTTTGGCTGTTATACTCGTGCAAAAGCACACTCAAAAAAACCATGTCGAAGTTTGTCGTAAAACGCGGCAGCTGTCCATGCATTTGTCCTGTAACTTTACAAATGCCGCAATAAAACGAACGATAGATAGAAAAGTCCGTTTCACTTAATTTTGATTTTTGCGGCACAATGTAACCGAACATAATTTTTACCCCTTATGGCTTTTCTACAAAGCCGATTTTACGATACACCTTTGATAACATTTTTCTTGCATTTCTTTCTGCCATTTGGGCACCCTCTTTCATAAGTGAAGTCAAAAGCGTTTTATCGCCCCTTACTTCCTTAAAAGTCTTTTGCATCGGGGCTAATTTACCAATAACCGCGTCTGCTACAATTTCTTTTAGCTGTGCATAATTTTTACCGCTAAATTCTTTTTCTATTCCCTTAACCTCTTTGTCGGTGCAAATGGCGTAAATCGTCAATAGATTAGTCACCCCCGGTTTTTTGACAGCGTCATAACGAATTTCTGTTTCGCTGTCTGTAACCGCCCGTTTAAATTTGCGCCTTATTACTTCCGGCGTGTCTTGAATAAAAATACAGCCCTCGCTAAACTCGTCAGTTTTACCCATCTTTTTAAGGGGGTCGCTAAGTGAAAAAACCTTCGCGCCGTATTTTGGGAAAAATCCTTCAGGCACAGTAAAGGTAGGACTATACCTTCCGTTAAATCTTTCGGCAATTGTGCGCGAAAGTTCTAAATGCTGTTTTTGGTCTTTTCCTATAGGAACAAAATCCGCACCGTACAATAAAATGTCCGCCGCCATCAAAACAGGATAGTCAAACAAACCCACATTGATGTTTTGCGGCGCGGTAAGGCTTTTATCTTTAAACTGCGTCATGCGTCTAGCCTCGCCAAACTGCGTATAACAATTTAAAACCCATGTAAGTTCACTATGCTGCGGCACATGAGACTGCACAAAAAGTATCGACTTTTTAGGGTCTAAACCTACCGCCAAAAGTGAGGCAAAAGCGTCCAAAGTATTACTGCGTAGTTCGGGCGCGGGAATATCCACCGTAATTGCATGTAAATCTGCCACCGCATAATAGCAATGGTATTCTTCCTGCATAAACAGCCAATTTTTAAGCGCGCCGATATAGTTGCCTAAAGTAAAAGCCCCTGTGGGTTTAATAGCCGAAAATGCTGTTTTTTTTGGTTGTGGTTGGTTGTTATCCATGTTTACTATGCTCCTTAGCCCAATCTAAAATATTCCCTTTTACCTCACCCTTTTCCAAAATTTCTTTATGCAAAATTTTCAATTTGGGTAATTCGCTTAAACTTTTAGGTACGGGTAATGCCGTCAAATCCTCTAATTTGACTAAACTTTTTAATTCAGTTGCTCCCTTCTTTTCGCCTAATGCCTCTAGCACCGAGTCAACAAATTTATAAGGACTTGCGGTGGACAAATACACTGTGGCTTGCTTTGTGTTATTCTCATCTTCTTGCATTGAAAGCGCTACAGCCGTATGAGGGTCTGCACAATAACCGTATTCGTCAAACATGTCAGCAATTGTTTCTTTTACTTCTTCTTCGTCGGCACAGCCTGCTCTAAATATTTTACCCATATCAGCTAATTCTTTTTCTTCAATTGTATACTTGCCGCTGCTTTTTAATTCCTGCATACGCTGCATTGTCAATTTGTCGTCCCGTCCGCTTAATTCAAAAATCAACCGCTCTAAATTACTGCTAATCAATATATCCATCGACGGACTTGTAGTTTTATGGAAAGGTCTGTCCTTAATATCATATTTTCCTTCCTCTATAAAGTCCGTCAACACATTGTTTTGATTAGACGCGCAAATCAATTTATCCACAGGCAAACCCATACGCATAGCATAATAGCCCGCCAAAATATTGCCAAAGTTGCCCGTAGGCACACAGAAGTTAACCTTATTGCCAAATTTAATTTGGTCACTATCCAATAAATCAGCGTATGCCGAAAAGTAATACACGATTTGCGGTACTAACCTTCCAAAATTGATAGAGTTTGCGGAAGATAGTGCAATGCCGCTTTTTATTAAATCCGCCGCATTGGCTTTGTCCGTAAAAATTTCTTTTACTGCCGTTTGGGCATCGTCAAAATTGCCTTTTATCGCAAAGACTTTTACATTGCCTCCCTCTGCCGTCTGCATTTGCAGCTTTTGCAAATTCGACACACCGTCCTCAGGATACAAAACAACTACTGAAGTACCCTCGACATCTTTAAAGCCTTCCAGCGCGGCTTTCCCGGTATCGCCGCTTGTAGCTACCAAAATTAAGGTTTGGGTAGTATCACCAACTACTTTTTTACTGCCCACCAAAAGGTAAGGTAAAAGCGTCAGGGCAATATCCTTAAACGCATGAGTTGGACCATGCCAAAGCTCTAGCACATATAGCCCGTCATTTATCTTTACAAGCGGCGCAGGGTCGCCATCAAAACGGCTGTATGCCTTTTGGCAATATTCGGGCAATTGGTCTTTTAATTCGGGCAAAAATTTACTAATAATATAATTTGCCCTCTTCGCATAGTCCATGCCGATTAAAGACTCTATTTCCTGCTTTGATATAACAGGAAAAGTTTCGGGGACAAATAAACCGCCTTCGTCCGATAAGCCTTTGACAATCGCCTCTGCGCCTGTCACTGACACTTTTTTATTACGAGTTGAAATGAATTTCATAATTTTGCCACAAATTCCTTAATACGGTTTAATCCTTTTTCTAACTGCTCTTCGCTTGTCGCGTAACTTAACCTAATGTATGAACCAGCACCAAATGACTCGCATGGAATCGCTACAACCTTTGCATAATCTATCAGTAATTCCGCAAAATCCGCCGCGCCCGTTATCATCTTACCCTCATAGCTTTTGCCCTTTAACGCATCCATGCCAACCATCACATAAAATGCGCCTTGCGGTCTTACAAATGTAAGCGGCTTCATGTCCTCTAGCAATCTTACCGCTAAATCGCGCCGTTTTTCAAAAGTTCCGGATAACTCTGTTAAAAACTTTTCACCCTTGCTATCCGTCAGCGCCGCCACAGACGCCGCTTGCGCAATAGAATTTGCGTTGCTGGTTGCGTGTGACTGTAAACTATCCATAGCCGCCGCAATATACTTACTAGACGCTGTGTAACCGATTCGCCAACCCGTCATTGCATAGGTCTTGCTTAAACCGTTTACAATAATTGTATTCTCTTTCATTTTTGGACTATAACTTGCAATTGAATATGCCTTTTGTCCGTCATAAATCAGTTTTTCATAAATTTCGTCCGACACGACAATTATGTCCGTTTTTTCTAAAATCTCTGCTAACACACAAATTTCTTCTTTGCTATAAACCGTACCTGTGGGGTTAGAAGGATTGTTTAAAATAATCGCTTTTGTTTTTTTAGTAATCGCTTTTTTTAATTGCACAGGTGTAATTTTAAAATCTGCCGCCGCCGTTGTTTCAATAATTTTCGGAATACCGTCATTCATTCTAACAACTTCCGGGTAGGTAAGCCAAAATGGGGAAGGTAATAATACCTCGTCGCCTTTTTCTAATATTGCAGCAAACGCATTAAACAGCGAATGCTTCGCGCCGTTAGACACCACAATTTGATTTGGCTCGTACACTAAATTATGGTCGCGTAAAAATGCCACCGCAACTGCTTTGCGTAACTCAATGGTACCTGCAACGGCTGTATAGCGCGTCTGCCCTTTATTCAGCGCAGTTTTAGCCGCCGCACAAATATAATCAGGCGTGTTAAAATCAGGCTCGCCTGCTGCAAAACTTACAACATCAACGCCCTCTGCTTTTAGCTTTGCGGCTTTTGCACTAATCGCCAAAGTAAGTGACGGCGCTATTTGACTTGCTCTTTTTGAAATTCGGCTCATAAAAAATTTTTCGTCCTTCGTTAAATTTATTTCAGTTTACAATAAGTAAAAATAAAACGCAACGATATTGAATATATAATGTCATGAGCATTTTAGATTCTTTAATTTTAGGCATTTTACAAGGGCTTACAGAATTTTTACCCATCTCGTCTTCCGGTCATCTTATACTAGCAGGGCATGTTTTGGGTGTATCAGAAATGCCGCTAATTTTTGAACTTATCGTCCATCTAGCTACCCTTTTAGCAATTGTTATTGTTATGCGAAAAACTGTGTGGAGCTTAGTTAAAAAGCCCTTACAAAAAACCAATGCGCTTTTAATCGTTGCCACTATTCCGACTGTTATAATATTTTTTATTTTTCGAAGCCTTTTCGAAAGCGCTATGGACGGAAGGTTTTTGATTTATTGCTTTGGCATAACAGCAATATTACTATTAGTCAGCGGCACAAAAAGGAAAGTAGCAAAAAATAAAAATGCCGATACCCTAAAACCCCTGCCCACTTTTATTGATGCGCCTATTATCGGTATAGCGCAAGGTGTTGCGGGCTTTCCGGGAATATCCCGAAGCGGTATTACCATCGCTACCGCTAAGCTATTGGGTGTCGAGCAATCAAAAGCCGCCGAATTTTCCTTTCTTCTTTCCGTTCCCATTATTTTAGGCTCTAGTCTATTTGCTATAATCGAAGGAAGCAACTCAAGCTTTTCTGGTGTATCGGCAGTTTCACTTTTAGTAGGCTTTGTAACAGCCTTTGTCACGGGACTCGCTTGCGTCAAGTTTATGCTAAAGCTATTACAAAGCCGCTCTATGACCCCGTTTGCAGTTTACTTAATTATTTTAGTCGTATTTTTAATTGTCAACCGCTTTTTCTTGCACCTATTTTAAGAATGTGAATATTCTGTTATTGGGGGGGAATACATAAAAGCCTGAAGGAGGGTCTTATTATGCATTCCCATCACAATCATTGCAAGCTATCTTTTGAAGTCAAGGGCGAAACAAAAATTTGCGGCAACCATTTTTCTTTTTGCCTTAAATCCCCCCATCACAAGGGCTGTCATAAACCAAAACATCGCCACCCTTGTAAAGCCATCTTTGTAGAAAGACGGCATTGCTGGTGGTGATTAAAGCGTATTAATCGTCTTTTCTACCTAATAGATAATCTGCACTTACACCAAAGAACTTCACTAAAGTAATAAAATCCTTTGTGCGAGGAATGCTTTTTCCTGTTTCCCAACGACTTAAGGTAAGTTGATTGATATTTATTGCTTCCGCTAATTCAATCAAACATAAATCTTTCTCTAATCGTAATTGTTTTAATCGTTGCGTGAAAATTTTCATGTATTCATTCTCCTTATTTTCAGTATATCAAAGCAATTTACAGAATAGGTAATTTGTTCTTATGCGAACAAAAATTTTTACAGGCATACTTGCCATATGTCACCGTCGTTGCGAGGCTTAACTGACTTTGTGACAAGATTGGCACAGCAGCCGAAGCAATCCAGATAAGATTAGCAAGTAACTCTGTTAACCCATAAAAATCTTATCTGGATTGCTTCGGTCACATAACTAAATTCATGCCAATGTCTAGCTAGACCTCGCAACGACGGACACTATCCAAGTTTAACAATCAAAATCAAAATTCTAACATAAAAAAGTCGGTTGTGGTTTTAAACACCACAACCGATATTTTTTATTATGCATTATGAATTATGCATTAAATATTCTACACAGCAGGATAAACACTGACATGCTTTTTGCCTTTGCGCATTTCAAACTTGACTTTGCCGTCAATCAATGCAAACAAAGTGTCATCACTGCCGCGCTTTACACCCAAACCGGGGTGAACATTTGTGCCTCTTTGACGCACCAAAATATTGCCTGCTAGGACATCTTGTCCGTCTGCGCGTTTGACACCTAAGCGTTGTGACGCGCTCTCGCGTCCGTTTTTTGATGAACCCACACCTTTTTTGTGTGCGAATAGTTGAATATTGATAAACATAGTTTTTCTCCTTTGAGGAATTTTTTCGGGCGGTCGAGGGCGACCGCCCCTACTTTACTGTTAGCTTTATAAACTTCCCATACTCTGTGGCTAAATCCGCCACACCTACTAACATTGTTTCTAAAATCATATCGGCATTTATTCTGTCTTCGGAGTCTAATTTTTCGGTCAATTTTAGTTCTAGTAAACCGTCACTAGGTTCAGTTTTATATTCTACCGGAATACAAGCAACCTGCATAAGTCCCAATACTGCGGTTTGAATAATAGAGGATAACGACGCGCATAAAATGTCCGCGCCCTCTTCGCCAAAATCCGTATGACCCAAACACTTAACTTCGGTGATTTTGCCGTTGGTCCTTTTTATTGTAACCTGTGTCATGTTTTTTCGGGCGGTTAATACCCGCCCCTACAACCTGTTAGAATTTTGCGATTTTCAATCTTGTAAAAGACTGACGGTGCCCTTTTTTCTTACGAACATTTTTTTTGGGCTTGTACTTATACACGATAATTTTGCGTTGTTTGCCGTGTTCGACAATTTCACCAACAACCTTTGTAGCCGCCGCATCCTTGCCGACGCTTACTTTGTCGCCGGATACTGTCATTAAGACTTCTAACTCGACCTTGTCTTTTGGATTGCCTTTTAGTCTTTCGACCTCTAAAACTTCTCCCGGTGCTGCTTTGTACTGCTTTCCGCCGCACATTACAATTGCGTACATACTAATGTACCTCCTTTCAAAAATTTTTGCTGCTTCTTTTTGCAGCTGTTTTTTACTCGACACGCCAATGACACAGGCCTGTTTTTTAAAAAACAAGTTTATGCAGGTAAAAACTGCACCCTCTTCGAGCGACTCGGAATGGTAGTCTAACACACAACTTTTTTATAGTCAACTGTTTTACAAAAGAATTTTAAAAGGGACTGTACAGCGGTACAATCCCTTTTAATTAAAACAACATAAGTTTTATTCTGCCGCTTCTGGGGCTTTATCGGCACTGCCTTTTTTGCAGTCTTTTTTTAATTTAACAATAAGAATTGCGCCGGCAATCGAAAGCACCGCAAACAATGACATATATATTGTAAAGAATGTAGCGAGACCTGCTAAATTTACAGCATTTCTCATGGCTCTAAGCTCTACCCTCATAGCGGCTATTTCAGCCGCATGCACTGCTCTTTGGCGCGCATTTTGATTAACTTGAGCATCTGTTGGACTTTCAGACAAAGGCATAAAAAGATTCCAATTGTCAAGCTGTCGTTGCATTTCTCTAATTTCTCTTGAAGTTTCTTGAATTTCTGAAACGCGGTCTACGCGGTCTAACGGAACTTGAACAAATCTCCAAGCAGAATCTGCAGCAACTTCAGAAGTTGTCATTCGGCGACCGTCCCTGTCAATTTGGGTTATATGCACCCTTGCATTCCAATGATGGTTTGACACCACTATCGAGGCATGGATGATTCCAATCAACAGCACGAGCGCGGCAATGCCGCTTAAGGCATAGCAAGCAATTTTTTTCATAAATATTTTCTCCTATAAGGTAAGATAGTGAACATTGTATAATAATAGTAAATAAAAGTCAAGAATTTTTAACCTTCTTTTTTGCTTCTATCCAGCTGTACAAACTCGGCTTTTATTGTGGGACTTTTGCTATACAGTCTTTTTAGCGTTACTTCATTTGCCTGTCTTTCGGCAAGTTGAAATTTATCTTCAGAATCCATTAGTGCTTTTTTTGTTGTCTCTAATGATTTTATGCTTTTGTCTATTTCTGCTATTGCTTTTTGAAATCTTTCAGTTGCTAGTCTTGAATTGTTGCCCACTTTATCTTTCCATTCATTTAAATTGTCCTCAAAATTCACTATGTCAATTTCTTTATTTTTAATCGTTTCTAACTCTTTTTTTATTCCGGCATTTTTAAGAGCGGCATTTCTTAAAAATGTAATGACGGGGATAAAAAACTGCGGACGAATTACATACATCTTATCATACTTATAGCTTATATCATAAATGCCGTTATTATACACTGGATTGTCCTCTTCTAACATTGTCACTAAAACAGCATACTCGCATTTTTTTGCCTTTCTGTCTTTATCAAGCTTTGCAAAGTAAGACTCGTTTTTTTGTCCCTTAGTATCGTCCGACTTATTTTTCATCTCAAACATAATCGAAATAATTTCCGTCTTAGGCTCACCGTCATTTGCCACCAAATAATCCCTAAATATGTAGTCCCCTTTAGTTCCGCTTGTTGCGTCATTGTCTTTGCCAAAATCGGCTAGGGGAAAAGCCGCCGCTCTTATTTCATTAAATTTTATTTCGCAATGCTGCTCTAGTGTTTCTCCCACTAACTTTGTGACCAATTTTGCCTTATGCTCGGTGACTCTTTTAATTTCCTCATCTTTATATCTTAAAAGAGTTATTGTTTCATTTTCTTTTTCTTTAAGTTTTATTTCTAATTCGTTTTTCTTTTTCTCAACTTCACAGACAGCTTTTTGAACTGCCAATTCTGTTTCCACCTGCTTTTGCTTTTCAGCATTTTGCAATGCGGCATTAAGTTTAGCTAACTCGATTTTATTTTTGTCTAGTTCCTCGCGCCATTTTTTTTCTTCACTTTGTGTGTGCTGCAAAGCCTTTGCCCTTAGTGAGGCAACCTCTTTTTCCTTTTCGGCATCTTTAGTTTTTTCGACAAGAGATACGCGCTCGGCTAAAATCTCGTCAAACTTTCCGTCACGAATTTGACGGAATATGTCGTCTACCGCCGATGGGTCAAGGTCAATTTCTTTTTTGCAATGAGGGCAATTTACTGTGTTTTTTTTCATAAGAGTTTTTCTTCCTTATTTTACAAAGTGATTGAGTGGTCCGCTTCCTGCACCCAAATTAAGATTACTTAAAAGTGCCTTTGTAATGTAGTTTTTTGCATTTTGCACAGCAACACGCATTTTATGACCTTTGGCTAAATTGCAGGCGATGGCAGAAGACAGCGTACAACCGGTGCCGTGAGTGTTAGGATTCTTCACGCGGGGTGAGGACAACCAATGCATTTCTCCATTCTCAAAAAGAAGGTCATTAGCTGTATTCTCTTCTTTTAGTGAATGTCCGCCTTTTATTAAAATTGCGGCAGAGGTTGTCTTTGATAAAATCTTAGCGGCGTTTTTAATATCTTCTTCGGTACTTATTTTAAGCCCTGTCAGCTTTTCCGCCTCCGGTATATTTGGGGTAATGATTGAGGCTAGAGGAAATAACTTTGTCACTAATGCCTCAATAGCGTCAGGGTCTAGTAATACAGCGCCGGAAGAAGCTACCATTACAGGGTCTAGTACAATATTTTTTAGATTGTATTTTGTGATGATTTTTGCAATCACGGTCATAATATCGCTTGATACCGCCATGCCTATTTTTACAGCATCGGGAAAAATATCAATGATACATGCGCTTAGCATTTTTTTAAAAAATTCATGCGGTGTAGCTTTAACCCCAAAAACACCCGTCGTATTTTGCGCCGTAAGAGCGGTAATGCAGCTCATGCCATAAATTCCGTGCGCCGAAAAGGTTTTTAAATCCGCCTCAATCCCCGCCCCGCCTGAAGGGTCAGAACCTGCAATTGTAAGAATTTTTTTCATGTGCTTTCCTTAATGCTTTTCCATTTTTCTCTTAACTCTCTCACCGTTTTTTCTACATTATCACTTTGCATAATAGCGCTTACCACTGCAATACCGCTTGCTTTGCTATTTTTTAATATGTCCAAATTATCCGTATTCAAGCCGCCTATCGCAACGCAGGGTAAATTTGTTTTTGCCGCAATGTCATTCAACGATTCAACTTTAGTCAATTGTGTCACAACCTTTGTTGTGGTAGGATAAATTGCACCCACACCTAAATAATCCGCGCCGTCTTTTTTGGCAGCTAGTGCAGCTTCAACCGTCTTCGCCGTTGCGCCCACAATCTTATTTTTGCCTAATATTTTCCGCGCATAGGCTATCGGTAAATCCGCAGCACCCACATGAACCCCCGCCGCGTCTACTGCCATAGCAATATCTGCACGGTCGTCTATAATAAGAGGCACACTATACTTATCAGTTATTTTTTTGACTGCTATTGCTAAATCAAAAAGTTCTTTGCCGCATAAATATTTTTCGCGCAATTGTACAAGCGTAACACCACTATAACACGCTTTAGCTATTATGTCAAGAAATTGCAAGTCCGTCTTATTTGTGCGGTCAGTAACTAGATATAATGTTAAATCGAATTTTTTCATTTTTCTACAACTTTATATGGTCGGCATAAACCGGCTGCAACCCCCTTTTTATAATCGCGTCATGTATCTCACTCACACTCCTTTCATCACATATTTCAAACTGCTTGCCGCCTTTTTCAGCTCCGTCATGACCGCCGACACCAACTTTTACACCTGCCGACATTTTGTTGGCGGCAACACCTATTACCCTGTCGCGAAATTCCGCGCGCTCTCTTGTAGAAATTGTTATCGTTGCATAGGGCATAAAAATACGATACGCACATAACACTTGAAAAAGCTGCCTTTCACGAACTTCTAAAAACTTTTCAACCTCACCGCCTGAAAAATCCCTAAGGCGCGGAACTGAAAAAGCAATTTCGGCATGAGGAAATTTTTGCTGAACGAAAAACGCATGTACGCCTGCCGCAAACGCGTCAAAACGAAAATCACCCAAACCCAAAAGCGCGCCAAAACTTACCCCGCGCATACCGCCTTCTAATGCCCTTTCGTGCGAATCAAATCTATAATCAAATTTACTTTTTGCTCCCTTAGGGTGTACAGCAGAATATCTTTTTACATCGTAGGTTTCTTGATACACACTTACAAAATCTGCGCCGGCTTGTTGCAGCTTTTTATACTCGTCAATTTCTAAAGGATAAATTTCTACGCCGATGGTAGTAAAAAAATCTTTCGCAAGCGACACTGCCCTTGCAATATATTCAGGGGGCGAATTTTCCCTACTCTCGCCTGTTAATAATAAAATTTCTTTCAAGCCCGTTTTGCTAATTGCCGCAAATTCTTTTTTTATCTCATTTTCACTTAATTTGCCGCGCTTGATTTTATTGTTACACGAAAACCCACAATAGGTGCAAGAATTGTCGCAATGGTTAGAAAGATATAAGGGTGTATAAAGCGAAACCGCATTGCCAAAATGTTTTTGTGTTTCTTTTTTTGCCCTTTGTGCGATTTTTTCTAAGAAAGATTCAGCGGAAGAAGATAACAGCGCGGCAAAATCTTCGGGCAAAAGAATGTCTTTACCCAAAGCTGTTTCTACTTTTTGCGCTAAAATCGTTTTACTACGATAATTTTTTAATGCGTCTAATACCTTTTGAATGATTTTCATTCGTCTAAAAATCCCGTCAACGGACTTGATGCCTCTCCCTCATGCTCTAACACTCTGCCTAATCCTGCTAAATAAGCAGCCCTTCCTGCCTCTATGCTAAGCTTAAAAGCCCGCGCCATAATCCCTACATCATTAGCCGTAGCTATCGCCGTGTTTGCCATTATTGCCGCAACCCCCATTTCCATCGCCTCACAAGCCTCACTAGGTTTGCCGATACCGGCGTCAACAATAATCGGTAAATCAATCTCGTCCACCAAAATTTTTATCATAGCTTTTGTAGCTAATCCCTTATTACTGCCAATTGGCGCGGCTAAAGGCATTACCGCCGCAGCACCCGCGTTTTTTAATTGCCTTGCCACAACTAAATCCGGCAGCATGTACGGCAAAACCACAAAACCCTCCTTTGCCAAAATTTCTGTTGCCTTTACTGTTTCATGATTATCGGGAAAAAGATATTTACTATCCGCTATAATCTCTATTTTAATAAAATCACCGCAGCCCAATTCACGCGCCAACCTAGCAATCCGCACTGCTTCATCAGCATTTCTTGCACCCGAAGTATTCGGCAATAGAGTAATGCCTTTTGGAATATAGTCTAAAATATTTTCTTTGCCGCCCGCATTTGCCCTTCTAAGTGCAAGCGTTGCCATCTCTACACCGCCGTTTTCAATCACCGCTTTGGTTTTGTCTAAAGAAAACTTCCCCGAACCTAAAATGAATCGTGAAGTAAATTTATGCGAACCTAAGATTAAAGGGTCATTGATTTTTGTGTTTATATTTTTCTTCATGTTTATATATTTCCCATAAGCAACCTTACTATTATATTTGCCTGCTTTGCTGCGCACACCATCACTCTTGGCGCCATAAGACCAATTCCCTCACCATAAACAGACTGTTTATCGTCACCCACTAAGAACAAATTTTTAAAAACGCGCTTTGTTACAATCTCGTCTGCGCTGCCATACCCTGCCATGCCAGATGCCGCAACTATAGTTTTTCCGCCTTTTTCTAAAAGCGAATTTACCAACGAGGCTTTATATTGCGCATTATCGAATGCCTCGCAGACAAAACTATAGTCTTTAAAAATCTCACAAGCATTTTCACTTGTTACTTTTTCTTGCAAGGTCTTAACAGTGGTGTAAGAATGAATTTCTTCGATTTGTTCTTTAAGTGCGTCTACTTTTGGTTTTCCCAAATGCCTTTTAAAATAATGCTGGCGGTTAAGATTGCTTTTTTCTACCTTGTCAAAGTCCACTAAAAGCAATTCGCCTATGCCAATTCTTGCAAGCATAATAGCAATGTTAGAACCCAATCCTCCGCATCCTGCAATCGCGACAGCTTGTTTTTGCAGAGTTTCAGTAATTGAAGGTGCGTTTCTTAAAAACTCTTTCATTTTTAGCCGCCTCCCACAAAATGCACGACCTCGATTTTGTCCGAATCCTCTAACATTACCATATCAAATTGTTTTTTAGGAACAATCTCGCCGTTTCTTTCCACTGCAACGCGCGTCAAATCATAGCCTTGTTTTAACAAAAACTCGGCTAATGAAATACTTTTTTCAACCATTATCTTTTTTCCGTTTAGAATCATAATAACTCTATTTCCTCGCCGTTTAAAATTTTTTTCATATTCCGCATTGCGCACATCTTGCCGCACATGGTGCAGCTATCCTCTTTTTCGGGAATAGATGACTCTCGGTATGTTTTTGCTTTTTCGGGGTCTATGCTTAAATTTATCATTTCTTTCCAATCCAATGCCGCGCGCGCCTGACTCATTTTTTTATCCCAATCCCTAGCACCCTTTATGCCCTTTGCTATATCAGCAGCATGCGCAGCAATCCTTGTTGCAATCAAACCCTCTTTCATATCACTTAAATCGGGCAACCGCAAATGCTCGGCAGGGGTCACAAAACATAAAAAGTCCGCGCCGCTAGTCCCTGCAATCGCGCCGCCTATTGCGCTGGTTATATGGTCATAACCGGGGGCAATGTCTGTCACCAATGGTCCTAGCACATAAAAAGGCGCGTTGTGACACAACCTTTTTTGTATTTTCATATTAGCAGCAATCTCGTCAATAGCCATATGTCCCGGTCCTTCTATCATTACCTGAACATTCTTCGCCCACGCTCTTTTAGTTAATTCGCCTAAAACAATCAATTCTTCAATTTGACTAGCGTCCGTACTATCCTCGATACAACCGGGACGGCAAGCGTCACCCAAACTTAGCGTCACATCATATGCAGCGCAAATATCCAAAATCGTATCGAAATGCTCAAAGAAAGGATTTTCCTTTTTAGTCATTGCCATCCATGCAAATAACAACGAGCCGCCACGAGAAACAATATTAGTAATCCGTGGGTTTTTTTTGAACCTCTCTGTCGTTGATAAATTCAAACCGCTATGAATAGTCATAAAATCCACGCCGTCTTTAGCGTGAGTTTCAAAAACCTCAATAAATTTCTCTGACGGAATGGCTGCTAAGTCCACATCAAAATATCCCACCGCATCATACATCGGAACTGTGCCAATCATAGCAGGTGAATAATCAATCAACCGTTTTCTAAACTCTCTCGTCTTACCAAAACAGCTTAAATCCATAATGGCATCGGCTTTATATTCTATAGCCATTTTTACTTTATCAAATTCCGCCTCTACATCTGCACAATCTTTAGAAATCCCCAAGTTGACATTAACCTTTGTTTTTACACCTTGTCCCACTGCACAAGGAATCAGATTTTTATGATTCTTATTTGAAGGAATAACCACAGAACCGTTTGCCACACACTCTAAAAGCATCTTTTTTTCAATCGCTTCATTTTGCAGCACCGCCTCCATCTCTAGAGTCACAATACCCTTTTTTGCAGCGTCCATCTGCGTCGTGTAAGTTTTTATCTTTGTCGGCATGTTTTGAATAGTATCACAATAAAGCGCAATCTGTCAAATGGGTTAAGTCTGTTAGTCTTATTCTCTACCTAGCAAATAATCTGTTGAAACATCAAATAAATCCGCGATTCTTGCTAAAACATCAGACCCTGGCATATTGATACCTGCCTCCCATGCCCCAATTGAAGAATGATGGCGAATTAAAATTTTTGCCGCCAACTTTTGTTGTGTCAATCCGTTTTGCAGTCTTAACTCTTTGAGTCTTTTTCCGAAAACTTTTTTCACTTTTCTAAGCCCAATAAATAATCAGCGCTTACATCAAAAAACTTTGCCAAAACAATTATTTGGTCGCTTTTAATATCACTCTTTCCATTTTCCCAATAACTAATCGAACCCACGCTTATACCAACCTTTTTACTTAAACTTAGTATTGTTAAACCTTGTTCGGTACGCATTTCTTTTAATCTTTCAGCAATTATTCTCATAATAAAATTATATTCGAAAAGTTGAATAAAATCGTTGACATTCGACATGTCGAAAATTATAATACGCCAATGGAAACATACAAAGACATCGTAAATCAATTACTTAATAGCGATAGGGCAAATATAAAAGTTTATATTCCTCAACTTGATAAGTTTACATTAGATTTATCATATCGTTTGCAAATTAAAAGCATTATCGCCGATAAATCCCTTAGCGCAGAAGAACGATTGTTGCAGATAGAAAGGTTTGTCCTTTAGGTACGAAACACAATATTGTGCGGGCGGTCAATGCCCGCCCCTACACCTACCTCTCTGTCCACTAAAAAAGGACTGTTTTAATTTTGTTAAAACAGTCCTTTTTATTTACAAAACTTATTGAGCTTTTTTCTCTCTTAGTTTTTGTTTCATGCCTTGGATTCTTGCCTCGACTTCGTCGATTTTGTTTTGGTCCAAGTTCCAACCGCCGTAAGGGCAGTAGAAAGGGTCTGTACCAGGTACAGAAAGTTTGAAGTTGTTGTAAGGCATATTAGTTTTTCTCATGCCGCCCATGCAACCACCAGCACAGTACTTAACTTCGATATTTTCGTTTTCTGAACTGAAACCGGTAATATCTTTGTAGAAGTATTCTTCTGTTTTTTCGCGGTTGTTGTCAGTTGTTAAACTGAATTTTAGGTCGTACAAGTATACTTGTGTCGCACTAAAGAACAACCACACGATTTCGTAACGGCTTGACCTCATGAAACCGTCTCTTCCTCTACGAACTGCTGCGTCTAACGCATAAGCGTCGTTTCTGGGGAAAAGGAAACCGTCTAGGCATAGAGGCGGAATTTCTGAAATTTCGCTTAGGTCTAGACCGATTTTTTCGATAGCGCGTTGTTGAACCGCCATTAGGTCAAATTTTCCGCCATTTTTTAGGCCGGAAAAAAGTTCGTCGAATGCAGCATCTTTAGGTGCCATACAGCCACCTCTAAAGTAGTTCTGCATTTTTACTTGCTCTGGTGTGCGTTGGATGCCTCTGATGCGTCGGACATCGGCGGCAAAGAGATTCTCATCAGGCATGTTGGTATTTCTCCTTTGGGTTATTTTTCTTTTTTTATTTCAAAACAAGAACAACTTGATTTTGACTAAGTTAAGTTAGAGGGATTGATTATAAAAGGTTTAAAACCTTTTGCGGCTGGCGGTTGATGCTCTGCCCCTACTACATCTGCGGCGGCCTGTCTTGTCCTATAAGCTGAAAGAATTGAACTCTGTCATGCTCTGAAATTCCCATTTGGTTTGCTTGTGCCATAACGACTGCAAACGGCGGGGGGACATTAAAAAACTTGCGTTGGAAATAGTCTAGTTTGATATAGGCATGAAAATATGTATATAGCGCCGAGGGCTTTATCGAATTAGCCGCCTCGAGATACTGCAATATTTTATCAATCGTAGGGCGCAGCGTTGTAAACGGCTTTTTGCCCTCTAATAACGCGACAGACGCGTACAAATAAGCGTCAGCGTTAGAAAAGTCAGTATCAATTATTTTCTCAAAAACCTGCAATGCCCTTTTAAAATCTTTTAGTTTTAAAAAGCACATTCCTAACGATTGGTCAAAGACCTCGCCGCCGGGAGCGGCAGACTGCTCGGTATAGCTGCGCACATATTTGTTTAGCTGCGGCAGCGGCATTTGAAACACGCTTTGGAAAGACGATATAACTACAGGGGAATCACAATAATCACAGGTCTTTGCGGCGATGGCAAGCCCCCCGCCGCAATTGGGGCATTTGATGCTTTCTGCTGTTGCACTCATGGTAATGTTTTGTCCTTTGTCCGCAAAAAGGGAAAGTGAAATAATATTTAAAAAAATATTATATATAATATAACACATACAAACACAAAAGTCAAGCGAATAAATAAAAAACTTTTTACGAATTTAAAAGGGCTTTTTTGATATAGTGAATTAATTTTCAAATAGGATTCGTCCTATTTGAACGCCCGCCGAAAGCGGGCAAAATGCGTAGCATTTTCTAAACACTATACACGAATTGAGTATAAATTCCCCCTCGTTAAGACTGCTTTCAAATGTATGCCTAAAAACTTGCTTTTAGTATACATCTATGCTATACTAATTACATACCATTTTAAAAAGAGGTACTAAATACACTATGTCTAGCTTTGAAGATATATTAAAAGAATGTGCGTCAGAAACAAAAAAACTTGCAGAGAAGGCGCGCAAAAGCACGATTATAGGCAACGAGCATTATGCAACGCATGATGTCAAACGCGGCTTACGCAATGTAGACGGGCGCGGCGTTTTAGCAGGCTTGACTGAAATATCAGAAATTGTCGCTTTTGAAAAGGGCGAAAACGGCGAGAGGATTCCTAGAGAGGGCATTTTGCGCTATCGCGGAATTGATGTTGTGGATTTAGTAAACGGCTTTATTTCTGAAGACCGTTTTGGTTTTGAAGAATGTGCTTATCTTTTACTTTTCGGCGAATTGCCTTCTAAAAAAGAATTGGACAAATTTAATCAGCTTTTGATTAAACTGCGCAAGCTGCCGCCCTCATTTGTGCGCGATGTTATTATGAAAGCACCGTCTAGTGATATGACTAACGGTTTATCGCGCAGCGTTCTAACCTTATACAGCTACGACGAAAAACCCGACGATATTTCTATACCAAATGTGCTTTTGCAATGCCTGCGATTATTGGCACAATTTCCTGTAATCTCTGTTTATTCATACCAAGCATACAAACATTATCACACGGACGATAGTTTGTTTATACATAACAGTGACCCGTCTTTATCGACTAGCGAAAACATGCTGCATTTACTGCGCCCTAACTCAAAGTTTACAAGACTAGAAGCAAAGCTGTTAGATTTAATGCTGGTACTTCATGCAGAACACGGCGGCGGAAATAACTCTACCTTTACTACTCATGTGGTATCCTCTTCCGCATCAGATACCTATGCCGTAATTTCCGCCGCGCTAGGAAGCCTTAAAGGACCAAGGCACGGCGGTGCAAACATGAAGGTTTCTCAAATGTTTGAAGACATGAAAAAGGTTTTGAAAAACCGCAAGGACGAAACTGTTCGCGACCATTTGGTTAAACTACTCAATAAAGATGCCTTTGATAAGTCGGGGCTAATCTACGGAATGGGTCATGCGGTATACTCACTGTCCGACCCACGCGCTGTTATTATGAAACAATATGTCGAGTCTTTAAGTAAAGAAAAAGGACGCGAAGAAGACTATGCCCTTTATGCACAAGTCGAAAGACTTGCACCAGAAGTCATTGCCGAAAAACGCGCTATTTATAAAGGCGTTTCTGCTAATGTGGATTTCTATTCCGGCTTTGTAAACAGTATGTTAGATATTCCCGACGAATTATATACGCCGATATTTGCCATAGCCCGTATGGCAGGCTGGAGCGCGCACCGCATTGAAGAATTAAGCAACAACGGCAAAATCATAAGACCTAGTTATGAATGTGTCAAAGACCCTGTTAATTATAAAGGGATAAAAGAGAGAAGGTAATGGCAATCAAAAATGTCGGCTATGGCAAACCATAACCGACATTTTCTTTTTAAAAACTATTCACTAAATTGTGCGTTATACAATTCAGCGTAAAAGCCGCCTTTGGTTAATAACTCATCGTGTGTGCCCTTTTCTACAATATCGCCGTCTTTCATTGCCAAAATCAAATCCGCGTTTTTGATGGTGGATAATCTATGGGCAATAACAAAACTTGTTCTGCCTTTAGTCAATTTATCCATAGCTTCTTGTATTAGCTTCTCGGTACGGGTGTCGACATTGCTTGTTGCCTCGTCTAAAATCAGCATAGGGCTATTTTGCAGCATGGCTCTTGCAATTGTCAATAACTGTCTTTGACCGCCTGAAATATTGACCTCGTCATCTAACACGGTGTTATAAGCGTCGGGAAACTGCCTTATAAAGTGGTCGACACCGGCGGCTTTGCAAACCTCAATTACCTGCTCGTCCGTAATGTCTTTTAGATTATAAATAATGTTTTCTTTTATCGTGCCTTCAAACAGCCATGTGTCTTGCAGCACCATACCAAACAGCTCCCTTACCTCGCCGCGTTTCATTTCCGCAATATCATTCCCGTCAATCATAATCTTGCCGCCGTTGAGTTCGTAAAACCTCATTAGCAAATTTACCATAGTTGTTTTGCCCGCGCCCGTAGGACCTACAATCGCAACCTTTTGTCCGGGCTCTACCGCTGCGCTAAAATTATGAATAATCGTCTTATCCTCTACATAACCAAACTTTACATTTTCAAACTCTACTTTGCCCTTAAAACTTTCTTCCGTCAAAAGCTGCACTTTATGACTTTCGTCTGTTTGTTCGGGTTCTTCCAAAAATTCAAACACGCGTACAGACGCTGCCGCTGCCGTTTGCAGCCCTGCAATGTTTTCACCGGTAGAGCCTATGGACGACTGAAACAGCCTTACATACATCATAAAGGCAAAAATCACACCTACATCAGCGACATAACCAAAGCCTTCTGTATACACATCTAGTGTGCCGTTTACCACCAATACACCGCCTACTACAGCTACGGCAATAAGCCCGAACATTCCCACAAACATAATCACAGGGAAGATTACCCCTTGAAAAAACTGTACGCCAAATGACGCCTCAAAATGCTTGTGATTAATTTTGCCGAATTGGTTTTGCGATTTTTTTTGTCCGTTAAATGCCTTAACAACACTCTGCCCCGCAAAGTTTTCTTCTATAATACCGTTTAATTCACCCAAATAATCTGCCTGTCTTTTGAAGAACTTTTGACCCATCATAACTAAACCGCCGACCAAAATCAGCATAACCGGTAAAGACACTAATGCCGCTAGCGCCAATTGCCAGCTTGTTATAAACATCGCAATAATGACTCCGACTATGGCAATCGCGTTAAAAATCAGCGGTGTAAAACTCCATGTAAGTGTTTCGCCGATTCTATCCGTATCGTTAGTCATGCGGCTTAGCACATCGCCAACTGTGTTTTTGTCATAATAATTTAGCGGAACTGTGTTTATCTTTTTAGAAATCTTACCGCGCAAATCCATCATGACGCGGTTATTCAGCCTAATCATAATAAGGCTTTGAATGTAATCTAATAGCGTAAATGCAACTAAAAATACTGCGACAAGTATACCATAAGTCGCAACCTGTGCAAGGTCTATATCAATGGCAACATCCATGCCAGCACTATAGAGTGCTTGCTGAATAAACCATGCCTCGCTTATAACATTAGTAAGTCTTCTTGTCCATTCCGGTACTAAAATTACAAATACGGCAGATGCTACCGAAAAGCCGATTGCAACAAGCAGCATAGGCCAATACTTGCCCAAATATTTTAATAGTTTGCCCATGCCTTTTTTGAACACGCCTTTTTCTTTTTTAGGGGTATCGGGGGCGCTTTCGTTTTTTTGTTCGGGTGCTGTTTGTTCGGGTCGATTGCCATCGACCCCTACGGCTTTGCCCATCTCGCTATCACTCGTAGGGGCGGTCGCCCCTACAATATCAACATCTTTCATCTTTCCATTTTCCGTTTTTCTCTTACTACTCATGATACTAATTCCTCCTCGCTTAGTTGTGATAGGGCTATTTCTTTATAAATCTCACAGCTTTCTAATAATTCCTTGTGTGTTCCCTTGCCCACCATCTTGCCTTTTTCTAATACAACAATTACATCTGCGTCCATAATTGTACCAATGCGCTGTGCCACAATAAGGCAAGTGCTTTCCCCTGTGAATTGTTTTAGGCGCGCCCGAACCTCTTTGTCCGTTTTATAATCCAACGCGCTAAAGCTATCGTCAAAAATAAATATCTCGGGTTTTGCCGCTACTGCCCTTGCTATAGACATGCGCTGCTTTTGACCGCCTGAAAAGTTTTTGCCGCCCTGACTTACTTTTGCCTCGTATTTTTCGTCTAAATCCTCGATAAATTCTTCCGCGCAAGCAACATGAGCCGCCTGTTTTAACGCGTCGGGATTTTCCGCTTTTTCTTTTTCTGCGCTTTCGCAATAGCCGATATTTTCTTCAATCGTGCCGCTAAACAATACGCCTTTTTGCGGCACATAGCCGATTCTTTTTCTTAAATCTTTCTGCGCGACATCTCTGACATCTAAGCCGCCCACTTTTACACCGCCCTCACTTACATCGTAAAAACGCGGAATAAGGTTGATAAGAGTCGACTTGCCGCTGCCGGTAGAACCTATAAATGCCGCCGTCTGCCCTTTCTTTACCTCAAAGCTGATATTTTCCAACACGCTGTTTTCGGCATCAGGATACTTAAATGTCACATTGTCAAATTCAATCGTGCCGCAGCAATCTTCGGCAAAAACTAACGGCTCTGCCTTGTCTGTTATTTTGGCATTAGTGCGCAACACCTCGTGAATCCGCTTTGCGCTTACTTGCGCTCTTGGCACCATAACAAGCAGCATAGCAATCATAAGGAATGCTAACAGTACCTGCATTATAAGACTGCTAAAGAATTGCAGCTGCGGAAAAGCAATTGTGCCGTCTTGTATTAAATGCGCGCCAAGCCACCAAATTACAAGATTGACCCCTTGCATAACAAGGTTTAAAATCGGCAGCATAACTGCCATGACACTATTGGCAAAAATATTGGTTTGGTTTAGTTTGTAGTTTACATCGTGTAATTTATTTTGCTCGTACTCGTCAGCATTATAAGCCTTAACTACGCGCAAGCCCGTCAGGTTTTGTCTTGCCACCGCGTTTAATCTATCTGTCAATTTTTGAATCAAGCGAAATTTTGGCAATACAAAAATACATGCAATCAATAAAAGCACCGCAACGCCGCCTATCGCTACAGCCGTTGTTACCGTAAACTGCCAAGAGGTGCTTTGAATCCTTACAATCGCCCAAATAGCCGTAATAGGGGCATTTATTGCCATTCGCAGCATCATTACAGCTACTGTCTGAACTTGCGTAATATCGTTGGTGCTGCGGGTAATAAGCGACGCTGTCGAAAATTTATTCATTTCTTCAAAGCCGAAACTTTGTACTTTTGCAAATAAATCTTTGCGGATTCTTTTACCTAAGGACGCTGCAAGATATGCTGCAATAATGCCGCCCACAAGGTTGGCTAAAAGACTGCCTCCCGCGTATAAAAGCATCCAGCCGCCTGTGCGCCACAGGTAATTTGAAGAGTAGCCCTCCATCATGCGGCGGATAAGTTCTTCGGTATAATCCGGCAGCATTTGCACATCAAACCACACCTGACCCACTGTTATGCCAATTAAGACAGCAGTAAGCACCCAATGAATAGGTTTGAATTTGAGAAAGATTTTTAACATATAATTTCCTTTATTGATTGTTTTGTTTAAGCAATAACTTTATTAAGGCATAACCATCTAATGAAACAGTAAATCTATCAAGAAGTCAACCGTTTTCACGCTTAAAAATGATGGAGGGGTTTTTTGGTTTGCAAATTTATTTTTTGCGTGATACAATATTGTTATGGCTATTTTAGTTACCGGCGGAGCCGGATATATCGGAACACACACAGTAGTAGAACTGCTAAACGCAAACCACAAAGTAATTGTGATGGATAATTTATCCAACAGCAAAAAGGAATCACTTGCGCGTGTAGAAAAAATTACGGGCAAAGCACCCGTTTTTTATAATGCCGACTGCGCTGATATAAATAGCTTACGCAAAATTTTTGCGGCACATACTGATATAACTAGCGTGATTCATTTTGCAGGCTATAAAGCGGTGGGTGAAAGCGTACAAAAGCCTCTATTATACTACCGCAACAATATCGACAGTTCGTTGGCATTGTTAGAAGTAATGAAAGAGTACGGCGTAAAAAACCTAGTGTTTTCTTCCTCTGCTACAGTATACGGTATGCCGAAAAAATGTCCCTTAAATGAGTCCTCGCCAACTTCGGCGCTTAACCCATACGGCAACACAAAAAAAATGATAGAGGAAATTTTAACGGACGCATATAAAGCAGATTCTTCCCTTAATATCGCGCTATTAAGATATTTTAATCCCGTCGGCGCGCACGAAAGCGGTTTAATCGGAGAAGACCCTAAGGGAATTCCTAATAACCTTATGCCCTACATTTGCGGTGTAGCAGTAGGCAAATATCCAAAGCTGAATATTTTTGGTAGTGATTATCCCACCCCCGACGGCACTTGTATAAGGGATTATATTCATGTGGTAGACCTTGCAAAGGGACATTTAGCCGCGCTAGAAAAATTGAACAGTAAACCCGGTTTAGTTATATATAATCTAGGCACAGGAAAAGGAAGCAGTGTCAAAGAAATCGTTGCCGCTTTTCAAAAATCAACCGGCACAGAATTGCCGCATGAATTTGTAGGCAGAAGGGACGGCGATGCGCCCTCGTGTTATGCCTCTACAGCAAAAGCAAAAAAAGAATTAGGCTGGAAAGCCGCAAAAACTTTAGAAGAAATGTGCAAAAGCCACTATGAGTGGCAAAGAAAAAATCCTGAGGGGTATTTATGATAATAGAAAACAGTTGGAATGACTTTTTTGTGCAAGAGAGCAAAAAGGAATATTATATAAGGCTTATAAACAGCGTGAAAGAGGAATATGATAATTATACTATATTTCCCCCCAAAGGGTCTGTTTTTAATGCGTTTAAGCTAACACCGTTAGATGAGGTTAAAGTTGTGATATTGGGTCAAGACCCTTATCACGGCGCAGGACAGGCTATGGGACTTTCTTTTTCGGTGCCTAAAGGAACACGACCCCCACCGTCGCTTTTAAATATTTATAAAGAATTACACGATGATTTAGGTGTAAAAAGAACAGGAGGCTGTCTAAAAGATATTGCGTCACAAGGGGTGCTTTTCTTAAACGCGTCACTAACAGTGCGCGCAAACGAGGCAAACTCTCATGTACAGCTTGGCTGGCATGCCTTTACGGATAATGTGATTAAATATTTAGACGAAAAAGAAGAACAGGTTATTTTTGTTTTATGGGGCGCGTTTGCAAAAGCAAAGGCAGCTTTAATCACCAACCCTGTACATAAAATTTTGACCAGCGCACATCCAAGCCCCTTTTCGGCTACTTATTTTTTTGGCAATAAGCATTTTAGCAAAATAAACCGCCTGTTAAACGAGGCAGGTTTACAGCCTATTGAGTGGACCGAATATGAAGAATGATTTTTGTTTGACAAATGCGATTGGTTAAGTTACAATAAATATTATTGCTTAAAGCGGTAATAGAAAACAACAAAGGAGACTTTTTCGTTTATGAGAGGAAGAGGTGGAATGCACGGCGGTATGCACATGGGGCGCGCGCCCGTAATGCCCATGCGGCCAATGGTACAGCCTGTGGTTATGCGCCCTGTTATGGGCAGACCTATGATGGGTGGACCCATGATGATGCGCGGACCTATGATGGGCGGTTTTGCAATGTGCTTTTGCGGAAGGCAAGGCATGATGGGGACAATTTGTTTTTGCGGAAGAACAATATTTTAATTTGTTCTTTCCTACTTTAATTAAAACTAAGGAGATACTTTAAACAATGGATTTTTATGACGAAGGACTTTCCGCGTACGAAAGCGGAAATTTCGCTAAAGCAATAGAGCTTTGGACAAAGGCAGCCGAAGAAGGCTGCGTCGAGGCGCAAGGCAGTTTAGGCACCTGCTATTATAACGGGCAAGGTGTGACACAGGATTTTGCAAAGGCAGTCGAGTGGCATACTAAAGCCGCCGACCAAAACTGCGCAACGGCTCAATCAAATTTGGGCGAGTGTTATTTTTTCGGTCAAGGCGTTAAGGAAGACAAAAAAAAGGCAGTCGAACTTTTTACAAAAGCCGCTGAACAAGGCTGTGCATCGGCACAATACGATTTGGGCGAATGTTACTATTTTGGTCAAGGCGCAGCACAAGACTTTAAAAAAGCTGTCGAGTGGTTTTCAAAAGCCGCCGAGCAAGGCTGCGTTGAGGCACAATATAATTTGGGCGCTTGTTATGAAAACGGCGAAGGTGTCAGCCAAGATATCAAAAAAGCAATGGGGCTTTATAAATTAGCCGCCGACAAGGGCTATGAGTGCGCTAAAGAACAATTAAAAGTCTGCACCGAAAATAAGTAATGTGTTAGTGCTAAAAAAGCGTTTTGAGGAAAAAACAAAATGAAGCCATTTGTAAAACAAAAAAACTGCTTTGCGAGTCAAAGTGTTTGTACGGCAATAAAATGCTGTCCCACAAAAGCCATCAGCTACATCGAAGTTAAAGAACCTATTTTAGATAAAGTGCTTTCTTGCAACTGCAATGACCCTAATCGTAAGGGCAAAGTTCCCGTCACTTGCACTGATAGCGGTTGCAATGATAGTGCTTGCGGCGATAATTTATACAGCTGCGGCGGCACACCATACGGCAGGATTATTATTGATTATAATAAGTGCGTCGAGTGCGGACTCTGCGCCAAAGAATGTTGCGGCTCTGCGATTGACATGGTTGAGGATTTAAATAAGACAGCAAAAGAAACAGACAAACCAAATTGCTGTTGTAGTAGCGGCTGTTGCTAATTTACTTT
>Ga0131853_10004184_pt1 | contig 25858 bp, 20 predicted proteins | sample TergutLab28metaG_FD_92764 | JGI IMG/M metagenome (GOLD analysis project Ga0131853, IMG submission 92764) | Labiotermes labralis P1 segment gut microbial communities from Petit-Saut dam, French Guiana - Lab288 P1 (version 2) (version 2) | ecosystem: Host-associated > Arthropoda: Insects >... | reverse complement strand
TGGTGTGTGTACTGTGTTGAATGTGACTGTATGGTATGTGTACTGTGTGCTGTGTTGAGTGTGACTGTATGGTGTGTGTACTGTGCGCTGTGTTGAGTGTGACTGTATGGTGTGTGTACTGTGTTGAATGTGACTGTATGGTATGTGTATTGTGCGCTGTGTTGAGTCGCACTCAGCACTACATATACCATACATATGACGTGCTGCCACACCAGCGCATGACATATAACAACAATAACGACACAATATAACTTAAGCTAGGCTCTATTGAAGGCTCCCTGATGATGGTCGTAGACCGAAACACGTAGGAGCAAGTCAAAATGATTTTTAATGTAAATTTTAAAACTTTGTCAAGTTTAATAAAGAGTGCATTTGTTGGTGTGTGGACTTTATGGATGGTGAAATGCACGGTACAATGATAAAAAAAATTGAGACTTCCTGTTCAATTTTCAAGGGGTCTGTTCCCGTGATGCAGTAAAAAATCATACCAAACTTATGTTTGTTGAGCTTCAATTATATTTTCCCTTGGATGTGTGTGCTAACACCGGGTTATTATCAGTACACTTCTATCATATTTACTGCTTAATCTCTGTCGTTTATCTGACATAATTTATTTTTAAAATGGTGTTTTGTAGTGTGATGGGCTGGGCATGTGGCGCGTATGGGTGAGGAGAGGGTGGTGTATAGGGTCTTGGTGGGGAAACCTGAGGGAAAGAGATCACTGGGGAGACCTAGGCATAGATGGGCGGATAATATTAGGATGGATCTCCAGGAGTTGGGATGTGGGTATATGGACTGGTTTGGGCTGGCCCAGGATAGACAGGTGGCGGACGCTTGTGAGTGCGGTAATGAACCTTCGGGTTCCGTGAAATGCGGGGAATTTCTTGACTAGCTATAAACCAGTTAGCTGCTCAAGAAGGACTCTGCACCATGGAGTAAGTAAGTAAGTATGTTTTGTAGTGTAACGCACAGTATAAAACAAAGTATGCCCCCTTACATGGCTTCCTTCCTTGACTCCGGTTCTGTAATCTTGGAACACCAAATTATTTTCTTGTAGACTGTCCCTTCGTTTATGTTTAACCATTATTGTTGGAAAAATCACCCCACATCATTATGTTCCTTAATGTTTCAAGATTGTGTGTGTCATTTTCTCTTCTTCTGTACGTACTGCCATTTTTCCAGAATGCCACTCTAAACCACAGGCCTACTGTCCGAGTTCTCTCATTTATATTTCCACACAGTGTATAAATTTCTCCCTCTACCCTTTGATCATATCCCTATTTAAAATTAGAGAGCTCTTTCTCCCATTTCGTCTGTGGTTGTCGGCTTTCCATATAACTGCATCTATTTGTAATTATTTGGCATAATTAGAAACATTGTAACAATTTTATTGTTACATTTGTAAAATCCTGTAACAAGATTTTACTGTACTACAGAGAATCTTGCCTTTATTAGTTTCTCTGCCGAATTACCTTTTTTACTATTTCATTTGCTGTGGTTTTTTTTGCTCTTAGGATGAGCTCATTTTGTGAGGAAAACGACTAAACCTACCCCCTGCACATACATTGATCCCCTTTTAGTCCATTTCCTTGTATTTTAGTATGTTTTTGACTGCATCTAACCCATTACTTATCCTCCCATTTCTCCTTATATGAAGATAGGTCTAACTATTCATTTCCATGAATGATATTCCATCCCTCCCTAACGCCCATAATTGTACTCCAAATATCAGTCTGAATTCATATGTCATCTCATGTCACCTACTACGTCTTTCATGTCACCGTTTAGGTGCCGAAAATTTTGAGGTGGCTCCTAGATTTTTGGAAAATTTGGCTATCCCCGTCATATGCATTTTCCAATATTTTATATTGTATATTTGGTATCACCATTAACCCTTAAAACGCCGAGTTAAATCCCATCTGCCCTTTGCTAGCACTATTCGGATCTCACCATATTCTCCACGTTAGCAGGATAAGGGTCAAGCTCTTTCTCTTTATGTTTGAAATTCTTTGGCTCTTATATTTTGTTTTTCCCTTCGGCGTTCACCATTGATATTCAGATTAAAACCTAAGAGTCTTGACGTAGAAAGAGTTCTGCATTCAGCAATGTGTCATTAAAACTGCGAAAAATTCCTTTCATATCTAATATGAGTAATTTATTACGAACACACAACTTGCAAGTCGGTGAGTTTTGGAGCAAATTTTACCAATTGTCATTTCGAGTTTAGTAATTCTGCAGTAATTTTGTTGATTTCACTGATCGCGAAAAATCCCCACCGCACCCCGCATGTGACAGTCGTAATGCTGTTTTCATATTACATGGGAATATCATCGGAGTTCTAAACGAACGTCTTTCTGTATGTATTTTTTTATATATATTTTGTTGACCGTGCTTCCTAATATAATGATGGTTTTTTTACTGTACTGTAGTGTACTAAACAGTCACCCAAAGAGAGTGACGACACCAGATGCTGCACCAATGCAATTTGACCTCCTGAAGACGAGCATAATAGTGCTCGAAACATGTAGAGGAATATAGTAAATGTATTAAAATCAAGAATTTGTGCACCAAGTTGGTAAAAAATAAGACCATCATCCTGTATGTATATTCGCCTTCTAAACACCGTTCGCCGATAGCTTTCTATTCTCACGTATAAAGGAGAGCACACTGTGAAGATCCGAAAGCAGCTTGTTGAAATCAAAAGATCAAGGCTTTCACTTTGCAGTTATGATGGAACACCCAGTCTGGTCTTGTAATCTCGGTATTTCCGTGTCTGGTGACGTAAATCTTACAAATTCCCAAACTTTTCCTACCCTTTCTCCGTACAATATACGGATCAAAGCACTTTCTTTGGAACAGCTACATGTGTACAGTGATATGGAACACATATTTCTTTACAACCTGTATTTGACGGTAATAAATACTTCTTTAGTAGCTACCGTGGTTTGCGTTATTGACGATTCATCTGGTACGTGTAGTTGCTTTGAGGTCTGTACGATTGTTTATGCACCATTACCTTTAAAATGTTCGCTGTAGGCTGTCTGTCATCCATACTTGTACGAAGTACACGTCATTCCGTCCAATATATTGTAAACTAAGCTTTGTGAGTTCAACGACGGATGTTTTTAAAATGATGGAATTTTAGGTTTTTACACACTGCTCCCCTTTCCGTAGCTCTGATTATCGAAACTCTTTGCACTTTTCTTGTATAAGCCATGCATTTGCCCCTCTTTATCACATGAGAATACTCTGGAACCGAATGTAGTCACTCTGAAAATGGAGGCAACAAGTTCCCACCGAAACGTCTGAACAAACCTCCTACGTCGTGTAAGAACCACACAGATCATGGTTTGGGTATCCTTTTGTGTTTTACAAGGCATCATCGTTGTTAGCTTGTTACTTGTACGTGTTATGTTTGCGTAACGGAGTCCGTCATGTTGAGATAACTGGCCATTGCTCGAATGTCCAATAGACTAAAAGATACGGTTCTGTGTGTGTGTGTGTCTGTGTGTGTGTGTGTGTGTGTGCTATTATCAGCGCTGACTTCGGTGAATAGGCGTATTTTGGTTATGGCGTTACAGAATTTAATGCAAGGTTGCAAGTGTAGTGTATGGAGCGTGAAACGCGGTCACATGCCATGGATTGTGTCCAAAGGAGACGTTTCAGAGAGAACTGTTAATACCATGCAGGTAGGAGTTCACAGAGGACATGAGAAACTGTATAATGAATATGTTGATGATTTGTATTGATCACCAAATAATATTACGACAGTTTGAATGAGGAGGATGACGTGTTTTGGCCACGTAGCACGCATGAAATTTAGAAATGTATGCAGTATACGGTTTAGGCTGGGAAACGTCAAGGGAAGATGCTTTTGGAAGATATAGCTTCAGATGGCAAGATAATTTTAAAACTGATCTTAACGGATATAGGGTGTGAGTGTTTGGACCGAGTTAATCTGGCTAAGGATAGAAACCAGTGGCGAAATTGTGCGAACACGATAATAAATCTAGGAGTTCCACAGAAGGTGGGGACATTTTCAGTGGCCGGCTGTTAACTGACCGAACAAGATTTTGCTCCATGCAGTTGAGTTGTTAGTTATGACATTGAATACTAAATTGACACAATGTAGTTTGTATCAGTTTAATTTAAATTTAATGATAGTTCGCGGTAAAGAAATCAAATGGATATAACTTTTTGATGTAGGCCTCCATTCTGAGAGAACACAGTTCGAGTATTGATTTTGTTACCGGCTTTCCTGTCTGAAGGTTTTAGGGGGATAGTTCATTGTCTCATTGCCACTATTAACTTTTTTAAATAGTTCACGACCGTATGCATCCAAAGGAACATCATTAAGGTGTGTAGGAATGAATCATTCAACAGCAGCAACAGCCGCTACCGTAACCAAAACGGATTAAATCCATACTTGCGTGATTTTGAACCGCGATCGGCTGTTAGCTGATACGTACTGTCACTTAATGAAAATGAATCTAACCTGACGTAATTAATGGAGAATCACGTCAGTAGATTATTAATTAATTAATTATACCTATTCGATTATCTGTTATTGTACTGGATATATGGAACATAATTGATTTCGTAATGTGGTAATGTTCAACCGAATAATTAGTATTTGATTAATGACGGGATAATATTATGCTGAGCACATAACAGAGGGTTGAGGGTTATCATACTCAGGTGTATGACGGAAATATTTGTCGTGATGAGGACACTTCGGTGTTGAGGCCTACAGTATTTCATTGGCGATATTTATTGTTTCCTTCGGTCAAAACACAGCGCTGAGATGTCTTCACTCCATAACGAAGGATAACGCATGGTGTGGTCACCTTATTGGCCAGTAGGTCAACCTGTGAAGAATATTTAAAAGAATATATGGTCCTAAATATGAAAACGGGGAATGGAAAAGTCGGACGATTCGAGAACTAGAAGAGATAAGCAAAAGAGAAAATATAGTAAAATGGATAAAAGGGCAAAGGATAATCTGGTTAGGTTAGCTAGAGAGAATGGAGGAGGATAGGATGCACAAAAAGATCTTCACTGAAGAACTGGAAGGGACGAGAAGAAGGAGAAGACGCAGGAAAGGATGGAGAGAGGAAGTAGAAAGAGATCTTCAAGTGCTGGGAGTGAGAAGATGGAGAGATTTGGTGGAAGATAGGAAAAAATGGAAGGACATTGTTCGACAGACCAAAGCCCACATTGGGCTGTAGTGCCAATGGAAGAAGAAGGTAAAGCTATGAATTTGTGATATTACTAGAATCATTTCCTGTGAATGAATGGTGGCATTTACTGGATCAGGATATTAGGTAAAATGTTAGGATGTCCTTATACCTATCCCTTTCAAGACCAATCCAAGTACGAGCCATTCTGCGACTCAGTCTCTGCGTGTTGGCGTCGAAGCACCGTGGGGCCCATGACTGGGTCGTACTAAGCACTGGGTCTGATGATTGTAGCCGTAGTCGGTTTGAGTCATCCAGTCTCGCTATGGGACTGTTCTGTCTTGTCTTCTCTGTGTATTCGTCTTCACAAAGTATACATATTTTAACATATATACATTCTGAGTGGACTGAAGACTGAAATCCATCCAAACTGCATACGTATAATCTCATTTCCTACCTCACAGAGAGCAAACTCCGTCTCTTCTACACAGACTGTCGTTTAATTTGATTTACGGAAGTAAGGGTTGATACAGCAGAATAGTATTTAATGCACAATACGAGTATAGTGTGCGGACAGAATGCACAATTTTCAAATGTTAATAGCACGTGGTACTGAACTTTGAAGTGTTAATTAATCAACCGCCACTTCCTATCCCCATTCTTGCTTAACTTTTAAAACTACATGGAGGCGAGTGATTATATTCACGCTCCGGCCACTCGCCCTTTGTGGAAATTATTCCCTTTACGAATTTGATAGGCGGCTGATCCGATCTCAGCGCCGATATGAAAGCTATAAATGATCCCTTCCCACGCCGGGGATCAAACCCAGGTTATTCGGTTGTCAAACCCGTGGTCAAATCACTATACAGAATTATCCTCGACAAATATTGGTTACATGGTCCTGCACTTGATAATGCCATAGAGCACAGCCTACATAATTTTAGTATTGTGAGGATATTGATCTAAGAAAATGATATTATTTACGTCTGTGCATATATGTAGCACATGCGTGGATAGGCCTACAGATTCTACAGACTTTGTTTTAACATGTAACGGTAAGTGTGCGTTACAGAACTAAATTTGATGTTTGTGTGACCGTGCATCACTGATACAATGATATAAACACCAACTAGATGCAACAATAACAATTTATTGATAATTTGTTGTCTGCTGGTGCACCAGCAGACAACACCGCCGGTGCATTATACCACAAGCTGTAAACACAGTCTAGTGCTCCTGAGGATGGGCGAAATTATCGCCCGAACATGTTGGGCTGATTGAAATTATCAATAAATTGTTATTGTTGCATCTAGTTGGTGTTTATGTCATTATTACAGAACTACTTTGCATGTCATTTGTTTTTCATAATCCATTAATCACCTTTAACAGATGATTTAATGAGCTTGCAGGACAGCCACAGGTGATCACAGCTAACGCAATACGAGTGATGTCACGTGTTGTCCCCCTTATCTAAGATAGCAGAGTTCGTACACAGCCTTATTATAATGCTTAGTATCAGGGTAGAATCTGAAAGCATCAGCTCATCAGACCCCATCTTGCATTGCTGTGTGCTGTTAACACTTGTTTACTTAGCCATGGCTTTCTGTCTTCAGTCGCATGGAAATATTCCACGTAATTATACAAGCTGAAACAGCTTTCCTGCAGCACCTCTGACGTTAAGTTGTTCGTCTCGTGTAGCCTGCCACTTTGATCACGTGTCATCTTCCATCTGCCTCTTCTTCTTTGTGTTATTCCCTTTAATCTACATCCCTTACCGCACTTTTACCTCATTCCACTGCCTCTCACCAGCTAACCTGCAGATGTCACCTATTAGTACGTCTACTGTTCTCAGAAAGGCACATACTTAACGCGCATAACGCAAGTTTGTTGTAGTGGCCTACTTGTACTGTCTCCTTGAACACAACTATAGTGTAATGTAATTACCACATTTGGAGAGCATTTCCAATCACCGTACCCCTACAGTTTCCATATTGCCATCATCTTTTAAATTTTGTTCGGAAAAATTTTGTTTCATGCCGGGTAACAGGCTAATCTTTCGGGGACGACTTTCATGTAGTCACAGTCCTTCTATGTTCCATAGAAATTTTACGACATGTAAAGTTTTACTGACCAACCTAGTACGTTGCAGATACAAGGGAAGAATTAAAAATATTAAATGATTACAAGGTTAGGGACATTTTAAGTATAGATATAAATTGTTCTATCCCAACAATAGTTGAGCGGACTGTTTACCAGAAAATTAAAATGGATCTTTGGAGGTGTCGGGTGGAAAGCTGTGGACTCGATCCATCTGGGTCGAAGTAAGGCTCAGGGAGGATTTCTTGTAAATACAATAGTGAATCCTCCGGTTCGATAAGTTTCTGGAACTTTCTGGGCTAGACGAGCGAGCGGTGGATTGATTGATTAGCATTTGGGTACGGGGCCTCACGGTTCCGATGCACCTAGGTCTTAATTAACGGGCCCTCCGTGCCCTAGCGGTGGCTTCCAAAGAGAAGCTGTTCGGTGTAGACAGATTCCTGTGGCGTTTGTATGTCTGTTAGAGGATACAGATATTAACATTTCTGAATCTGAATTTTACAGATTTGAAAATTAGACAAGTTTTAATATGTCATGATTGAAATTAAAAAATTATGAAAAAATCTTTTCAGTTACATTTGGCAACTAGCATTAAATTAATCCACCGTTCGTGCGTTCCGAAGGGTAGAGTACACAAATTGGACCGCCACACCCGTTAATACATGCCGACTGTTTTCCTATAGGACTGATAAAACATCTCTGAAGAAATATATTCACGGTGCTTTTACAGACGATATAAAAGCACAGCTATATTAAAGAGAAGTACATTCTTTGTTTTTATCGAAAGAAATCATCAACCGGGTCTAGAAAACACTTTCTTACCCATTCGATCAAAGTGCCTTTTATGGTGATATGTGAGGCCCATTCCTTGTTCTATCCAAAGTTATACAAATGGCGGCCACAAATTTATTAACTCGTTAAGTTTTCACGTGAAAACGAGAGAAGAAAGTTTCAACTGCAATGCTAAAGCAAGAGAAATATAACCCATCTGTCGGCGGCTTTGACCCAATTGTATGGATGCGAGTCTGCTGTAGGTGGAAAGGTAAAACCAGTGTTTCATGCAAAGTACACACATCCTGCCAAGATAACATTGCTCCGGAAATTTATTGCTAGCAACCGGAAAATACGCCTGTTTCCGTAATTTTCTTTCAATTTCTCTCGGCGAGTAGTGTCTGTCGCACATTCAAGTATTGCACACAATTGAAGAGTCAATTTTTATTACGTCCGGGCACGTGTCAGTTGTCGGAGAATGTTTAGTGCAACTAATTCAAGTGGTAAAGTTTTCCAACATTATTAATTGGGATTTAATTGAATTTCCATGCCACTACATATATGTGATAGTGATTTATCTTCCTTCCTTTCAAATTAATAGTTAAATGACTGCAAGAATTTAAATTTGGTGGAGTACCATCTTCATACCCTTTCACATCCGTTCGTATGTGACGCGTGAAAATAACGTTTTACATGAAAGCGTGAAGTAGTCCTAATTTCTTGTGCAGTGGGTAAAGAAATGGATGAAAATCCTGCGTAGAGTGATATTTTGTCCGTGATCGGGTTGCGAACCGAATGTCTCCTGAATGTAACATAAGAATTCTCATATGCAAGAAAATAAATATTTTAGGTTCATATACACAGTGGATTCTTTGAGCTGAGGCAGGAACTGTCTTGTTGTGTAAACTAGAACTGAAGTTTTCCCTCTCCACGCCCTGATAGCCTATAGGGGGACTGGAGGTGTAACTCCACTCATTGTTAACCTCGGCGCCTGAAGGGTATAAGTGGTATCCCCGGTACCACCTGTATAAGAGGCGGGGTGGGCCTCAGAGGCGATCTGGACATGTAATTTTCGAAATAAAGAAGAAGAAGAAGAAGGAGGAGGAGGAAGAGGAGGAGGAGAAGAAGAAGAAGAAGAAGAAGAAGAAGAAGAAGAAGAAGGAGGAGGAGGAGAAGAAGAAGAAGAAGGAGGAGGAGGAGGAGGAGGAGAACAACAACAACAACTTCGATACGACCATATTCTCGAATGCGTCACATCATATTTCGATCTCTGTCTGATCATATCGTAGTAATTTATGGGAGATTTTTGTTTATTATCTGATTGTGAATAATATTAGCGAGAGAGCCGTTCTTGGCTTACACGCTGTTACTCATTTTCTTCAGTAACTAGTGATAAATTTCAGCTTTTCATAGCCCCACATAGGATGCTCCTTTGCTTTCCGCGTAAGTGTTGAGACATTGACATTCTTAGAAACGAGCGTAAGCCTACGTTTCTTAACCAGCCAGTGGATAACGTTCAGAGAAAGTTACAGACGCAAAACAAGAAACCGTCCCGATCAGATACTGTTAGAACTCTCCCAACAATACGATCTCCCTATAAATTTATATTTCCTAGTGTCAGTGTAGGGTAGGTATTCTAATCGCAATAATGAATAAATAAGCAAATAACAAGACAGACACGAGGGTTGTTTGACCGTGCATCTTAAAGTGAAATGCCAACTTGATGCAACTATGTAATTTCATTGATGTATTCTTAGCTCTACATGTTTCGGGTACATACGCCCATCATCAGGAGCATTAGATGTTGAGTTACAGCATACGGTTTTCTGCACCGAATCTGTGGATGGGTGGTGGTCTTGAGAGCCGCTGCGTAGGTCGTGTTTACAGTGCGGATGGTGCAGCGCGAGTCGCACGGTACCATCCGCACTGTAAACACGACCCACGCAGCGGCTCTCAAGACCACCACCCATCCAAAAACCCGGTGCAGAAAACCGTATGTTACAACTCAACATCTAATGCTCCTGATGATGGGCGTATGTACCCGAAACATGTCGAGCTAAGAATACATCAATGAAATTACCTTGTTTCATCAAGTTGGCATTTCACATTATTTCAACAATACAGACAATGTACATATAAAGGTAACACTGAGGCGCGTTCGTGGAATCACTGTTTGCGGTTGAAAAGCAGTACGTATTTTACATATCCTGAGTGTGTTTTTGTAGCCTTAGGTATCCAACATGCCAAGCGCATGAGCCATATTGTGATCTGTTGCCTGCCCGGCTGTACAGTGTTTTCCCACATTATCTCATAAAGGGAACGATATTCGAGCAGGAGTTACAGATCATAAAATGTGTGTTTGTATTTAGCAAAAACTATGAAACAGTTCTAACTCTAAGAAGAACTGATCAAGATAGATAAAAAATGTATATTGATCATCATGTAAAGTACACGTTATTGTTTTTTTAAATTAAAACTTCTTTCTCGACAGATTTTCGAAAAATCCTCAAGTATCAAATTTCATGAAAATGCTTCCAGTGGGAGCCGAGTTTTTTCCATTCGGACAGACGGACAGACATGACGAAGCTAATAGTAGCTTTAAAAAAATTTGCGAACGCGCCTGAAAATCGTAGTATCGTCGAAAAATACTACCACAGCCACCGGCGCCGCCGCAAAGTTCAAGGCAGTTCTCTGCAATCCTAAAAAAAAAAAATACATTTTTAATCCTTTAGATATAAGCTGCAATTAAAGAGAATGGCACAGAAACACACACGTGTGGGTATTTGACATCGACCGCTTTAAATTACTGTTGTGTGCGTGGCTTGTTGAACATTTGGCATTAAACTGAAATCCAGGCCAGACACCGCGTCGCAGTAAACCTGCCGGCTTTTCTTTGCATTAGCTGAATATGTCTGCATATTTTAGGCCTATAGTCTAAGCGGATTTTTCTACTTGCAGACATAGTGCTTGAAAATATTCGTGTTCAGTCATATATTGTATACAAATATTATTTTTAATAGCTGCCGAAAACCTTCGAAAATGCGAATTGTTACGAACGTACTGCTGCACGAACTGGTGTGATGCAAGGCTGGAAAATGCCGAAATATCATGATAACTCAAGAAGAAAACTGCGCCCTTCTGGGTTATTGCGCAGCAAGTAGCCGTAGTAAATTTCTACCGACGTTTCGGGACCCATAGGTTGTCCCGAAACGTCGGTTATAAATTACCACTCTTCGCTGCGTAACAACCCAGAAGGCTGCAGATCTCATCTACTTCGTTGTAAAAGCCTGAAATTACGCGTCATTACAATGTAAATCGAAATTTGTGTGATATAATTTTCCGTGTCTACTGTTTGTACGCACCGAGCAAGCCATTGTGATTTGAGTCGTCCTTCTGATATGCCCGTTTCGAGACACTAGGGGTCTGTACTGAAGCATAAGTCGAGACATTAATATTTTAAACCATTTTTATAAAAGGTAAAGGGGTCCCTTTACAGGCCCGGTGTGGCCCAGAGGGTGGGTAGAGGTATAGCTCTACTCTTCCATGACCGCGGCACTAGAAGGGGGTGAGCGGTCAGCAGCACGCCTCTGCCGCACTTTACCCCCGGGAATGAACCAGTATCCATTTTACAAGAGGCAGGGTGGGCCCCAGGCCCGGTCTGGACGGGCGGAAAATCTCGTCCTTACCGGGATTAGATCCCGAAACCATTTTTATAGTTTATGTAAAATATAAGTAACATTTCATTAAGTTAGTTTTGCAGGTCATGAGCGGTTAACGACCACACGTTGAAAAGCCTTTGGTACTTGCTCGTCACTCCATACGGTGTCAGCAATTATTTCTATTTACGTGTACCATTCTTTGAAATAGCTTCTTCAGATGGAGGCTGGAAGGATTCCCAAGCTTGTATTTCTGTTCCAGGACCTTACAAACCGCTCGATGAGTCAATTTGGCGTGTGGAATTTAGAATTACAACTATGCAGCCAGCTAAATGATCTAACACAACAGGCACCGAGATAGAATGTTGTTTGTACGACTGAAGCACCGTGGCTACGGTTTTTGGATAATAGCCATTGCAATACCAGAAGCATTAGCTTGCAACAGTAATTAGCTGACTGTGCCTTAAGTGTGATTACCTAGATCCAAATGATTACAACATAAAGTACGCCATCACTGACAGGTCAATGTAACACAAAGAATTTTTGTTTCAACGTAAATTGTGTATTGGCAGCTAATTGAAAAATCGAGGAACAACATTCGAGTGTTGTCATTCCATATCCGAAATGCTACATCAGCAAACGGGAAACGTTACGTAAAAGGGACGTAAATGATTCTCTAACCTTTTGGCGCCGGAATTATTTAATTTTAGCACACCCTGTATATAAAATGTGAATAATACAGGGATCAAATATGTTAGAATTATGAAACAAACTGCATTTTGAAGACGAAAAAACGGAGAGTATATATACCACGTTTAAAATATTCAGTACCTATATTTGTTGAATAAATATATAAAATTCAACTTCAGAGGTTAGCGGTGCGGTACGACCACTATAGTTGACATTAGGCGTCAAAAGGTTAATAATATTAGTAAATACATGTTTATGTCGCGATATTCCGTGATTATAGCGTCGGCTAATGTAAAAGAGGTGTCATAACACGTACAAACCAGTGCTAACCAAAGATGAAAGAATAAGGTAGAAATTACATCAGAGCGCAACAATGTTGTAGCTTTTACTTTGTGTATTTTGTCTCGAAAGAAATACATTTTCAGTATTAATAATTCAACGTTTGTGATATGTGTGTATCTTATGGAGCCTCTGAACAGATGCTGTCGCGGTTTGTCCTACCGGATGTAGGTTTTCTGTGCGATAAAACTGTCGTGTTCATGGGCACGATGGGGGTGACATCCTGTATCAGCTCGTTCAGATCCATATTTCGACATCATAGTTCGGCAATGTCTGTTTCTTTATTGGCTCATTACAACATACTGAAAAGGTTGGGAATGAGAGTGCATAAGAAATTGTTCAGGGACAGCAGGAAACAAGATTTATGCATTTTCAGTTACGTCAGACTGAAAAGGTGCGGAAGGAAAGCTGTCACAATATGGGAATTAACACCCCGTGATCCAGATTTCTGTATTGCAAGGTGAAGTCAAATCGTTCTCTTGCGTGTGATAGACGTACAAAAATGAAAAAGAAGCGCAAGCAGACATTCGTAAGGTATTTAATGAAATGTAAACCCTGATATTTAAATTTTGGTGATCTGGTTACAGGAAACTTTCAGTTATTTAGGATTGACAGCTCCTGTACTACTGGTCGAAAATCGCACGGAGTGTGTTAAATTTATGTTTGGTAATATCAATTTCAGCAGGCACGAAACCTTCTATAAACTATAAAGGTAAAGTGATCCCGTTCAGGCCCGGTGTGGCCCAGAGGGTGGTAGAGGTATAGCTCTACTCTTCCATGACCGCGGCACTCGAAGTGGGTGAGTGGTCAGCAGCAAGCCCCGGCCGCACTTTACCCCCGGGAAAGACCCGGTACCCATTTTACAGGAGGCTGGGTGGGCCCCAGGGCCGGTCTGGATGGGCGGAAAATCTCGTTCCCACCGGGATTCGATCCCGGACCGTCCATCCCGTAGCTCAGTCGCTATACCGACTGAGCTACCGGGCCCATCTTCTACAAAATATATCTAACAAAATGCACATATATTTCAATATACAATGTTGTATTTAAAACTTTACCTCCGACATGTTTCGATCTTTTATGGATCATCTTCAAGGATAAACCACGTTAACCATGTATATAACAAGAACTAAGATAAAACTAGGCTAATAATATATGCTGTATCTTGATATCTTGAAATCCATAGTAAATTTCAAGATATCATGATACATAATGTATTGTTAGCGTAATATTGTGTTAGTTCTTGTTTTATGCGTTATGGGTGTGGTTTATCCCTGAAGATGATCGATAACGGATAGAACCGTGACGGAAGCATAATGTATTAAATATATAATTGTAAATTGAAAGATTTCTTCATTTTGTTGTATTATGCTACAAAATCGTTGATTAATGAACAGAAATGAATAATATTAAGAATAGATACTAAGGGTGTTTATAAGTAAGATTCAGTGCGTCATGCTAGTCAAAAGAGAAGCCATTGTATCATCAAATATATCTCATTTATTCCACTGAACTATTATTTCTCTTCTTCACCATCCCCGACCACACTGATGTGTTTGTCCAAACGTGGTCGAATTTTAAACGTCGTCGCGGCAGAAGTCGATCTTGTGCATTCGCAAACATTCACGAACAGCCTATTCCACTGCCTCATTATTTTGGAATCGTGAAACTCCAAGTGTAGACTCGGTGGCCCAAGCGATGGATGATGCGTAAGTTCCCAGTGTAATGACTGCAATAACTCTCGTGTCGGACGTGCGTTATTTGGCTTTGTTTTGTATTCCTGAAGGAGCACGCCTTGCGACAGATTGTTTATTTGGTCCATTGAAGCAACACTTTAGAGGTCACTTATTTCACAGTAACGAGGAACACTTTGTAATGTCTGCGAACGCAAGATAACGATTTCTAACGCAACCGAATTTTTAGACTAGTTCAAAGGTGTGACAAATGAATCGGTTTGCTCAGAGTTGAGGATGAATAAGATGGGTAACTTCAGTGGAATAAATGAACTGCATTTAACGTTGTAATGATTTTCTGTTTAATTTTATAACAAGGTAACATTACATATTGAATGTCTCTGGCATAAATAGGTGCAGGAATTACGAACACCTTGATTTTGTCCGACACAAGGGCAAGATTCATGACGTATCCGACACATGTCAGCTTTTAAATTACATTTTATATGAATTGTTGCTCTATTATTAAACGATAATTATAAAACGTCAGGTATCTGAATACAGACGACCAATCCAAAGGCAAAACTGATGCAGACAATGATACTTCCAGGAACTTGATATCATTACTCTTCTGTGTGACTGGAGATATTAAAAGAACTGCTGGCGTGTACGTTCTAAGTATCAGAGCTATGACCAGAAAGAGATAGTGTCGTTATATGGCTCACTTCATATGTTATCTATAAATTCAGGCTGAAAAACGCTTTGCTCAGATATAATCAAGGGTCAGGTGTAGCCTACGGATAATCTTCTTGTACCTGCACATTCTGTAGATAAGTGTTGATTTTTCATAAATGTACGCACAGCGTCACTTGAGTTGTTTTATCTCAGAGAGGCTGACAGAAGTAATTTATATTGGACAGAGGCTGTGTGATCCTCTTACTCTGTAAATTTCATTCAATGCATTTTTCTGTTCGAATCCTATTTATTGAGGTATTCCTCGAGATGCGCGCAGAAACGCTTGTTGGTCGTCGTAAATCAGTAAGTTAAAATAGTTTGATTGAAAGGAATTTAAAATTTATCAACATAAAGTAGTGAATCTCCGTGATAACAAATCCCGTAAATTCCTTTCAAATTTTCTATAATTGTGATGCACACAGACAGACGGATGGAACGATTTTAATTGGTATTCCACAGGATTGTGAACGCACTCGGAAAGTACCGCGAGTATCAAGAAGAAACTGTTATAGATTAAATAAATGATTAGTGCTTACAAATAAAGACTGAGGCCTGCTTTCGCTTCATTATCTTTTCGAAAGTACAGTATAAGCTTTGGGGTTCTCACGGATGTGGCCTGTAGTCTATGACGCCGTGTAGCCTAAGACAACTTTTCGAAGGAATATATTTTCTTCATATTCAGGTGAAACGATGGTGGTATCAGGTTTCCCCGTTACGTTTTTAACTCTCTCACCAGACTACACGGCGTCATATACCTGAAAGCAGTTTTATTCGGTTCCCTACTACGATTTACAACATGCGATACAATTGTTAATGGAAGATGTGGTTGGACCTCCTTGTAATTTGATTAATGTAAACATTATTTTTCTGAGATGAAGATGAGTTATCTATAGGAGTACTATTTGTACAAATGTATAAAGTAATTTTGGTCACAAGTGTATAAAAATTATATTCTCCAGGATGTTTTGAAGTTTAAATTTTTAACCAAAACATAGGTTATTTACATCGATTGTAGGAGGTTAAGATTAGCGGGTCACAGGGCGTGTGTAGAGAAAAGAGAAATGCGTACGGGTGTTTGTGGGGGAAACCTGAAGGTCATAGATTATGAAACCGCCTACTTGGAAGGCCTAGGCAAAGATAGGAGGTTCATACTAAAATGAATCTTCATTAAGTAAGCTGGGAAGCTCTGCGCTGGATTAATGTGGCTCAGGATGGGGGCAGTGACAGGCTGTCGTTAATACTGCGATATACTGCCGATTTCCATAAAATGCGTGGAATTTCTAGACTAACAGGTTCTGTCAGCTTGTCAAGTAGGAGTCTGCATCATGTAGTGAGTGAGTGAGTAGGTCAGTTAGGTTTGGTAAGAATTCACCGATTTTCGATCTCTGCATGAGAGTATGTATTTTGTTCAAAGGGCGATGTAGACAAACAGATGGCTATGTAAGATTTCTTAAAGGAAAGAATGGATGTCTTTGTAGTTAGCGTTGATACAGACCACAGTTAGACTGCGGTAAGTTGACTTTCACTACTTATAGTAATGACTCCTTGCCAAATGGCTGTCTTCCAGATACTACCACTGTTCGAGTCATGTCTATTCTGGGGACTCATGTCTCCACATTCCGCTTACGTTTATTGCATTGGGCGCCCGCGGCATGTACTGGTACGAAGTGAACTTGTCGCATTGTCTTGGTTATCACTGAGTACTGTCTTTGCTATCAAGATCACTGTTTTATGGGATGTGGCTCCGTACGATTTGGTAGTTGGGTGGACTACGAACGTTTCCAAGGAATGTTGTCCGCTAACCTGAAGATGGAGGCGCCAGGTTTCTACGAAACCTTGGTAGCTCTTTACCAAATTACACAGTTCCATGTACTACAGGACAGTAACATCCAGTTGGTAACATTGCTCTGTGACCCTTTCAGTCAAAATCGCATTTTGGTCCCACATTAGTCATTAGATTCCAGACGCTTCGGAAATATTCAGAAAGTACTGGCGGTTTTTCTTCCTCCCAATGCATTATGACCGCCTTCTTTGAACGTACAAACTCACCAGTCTCATTGGGCGTCAGTTCAATTTAATTCAGGGGTTAGGCATCTCATTTACATGCTGTAAGCATTCATTTGAGAGAGGCCATCCCGTTGTGTATTATGAAATTTGTATAATATATTATGCACCGTTAATACACAACATACATCAAAGAAGATGCAATAATTACTATTAGGTGATATTTGGCTACATGTTTCGGCCGTGGCCGGCCAACTAAGAACAACAATAAAATATCAAGGTTTAATGTGAACGAAATGTGATCCCATTGAGTACTATTTTTACTGTACCTTAATTGTTGTTCTTAGTTGGCCTGAAGATGGCCGGTCACGGCCGAAACATGTAGCCAAATATCACCTAATTGTAATTATTGCATCTTTTTTATGTATGTTGTGTATTGACGGTGCATAATATATTATACAAAAATGCAAGCATTCGGTTCGTATCTCGGCCAAGGCACTACATATTGTTGCTGTGTTGGCTTTGTTCATTAGTTCCGTGTCGAAGAATAGTGTAGCACTTTGAAACTGTTCACAACTTCCGTTGTCATCTCACACATCTGTGGACGCCAAACCATTTCTGCAGTTGATGCGGAGTGGCTGGGTAACCTATTTAACGTGTCATCAGTGAGTTTGTAATTAAAACTTAAGTAGGATGTTAGAGGAGATACCACTTTCGTGAACTTTTCAACTTCACACCAATGCTACTTTATTTTCCTACAGAATTTTTTCGTTAGAATTGTTCTGGATGAGAGGTGAGTGTACTTCGCTGTTTAACAACTAACTGAGGTGAATTAGCTGCATCATTTTCCAGAGCTTAATCAACTCAAGGTTTAATGCACCACTTCTCATACACAAAGTTACAGTATAACTAATACTCCGACGCGTTTCGGCGCTTGTCGGCCCCGTCCTCAGGGAGTGCCGTCTTAACTGTTGAATTTTCCGACACTTCAGACCAACCATATGGTCTTCAGACCAATGCACAATTTCTGGTACTCCATGAAGTTCGCTTCGACTGTTAACGTAAATCGTGGTTCACTAATAATACAGGGTTATTCGAAATGATTGTCGGGTTTTTAACAACTGCCACCTCGTTCTCCAGATGTAACCCCAAGTGATTTCTTTCTATGGGGTTACATAAAGGATCAGGTTTATGTTCCTCCTCTTCCCGCAAGTATCCCGGAACTGAAGGTAAGAATCACAACGGCCATTGAAACCATCACCGCTCACATGCTACAAACAGTTTGGAACGAACTCGATTATCGTGTTTGTTGTTTGTAGAATCACAAAGGGTGCACATATAGAGCACCTGTAAGATATGTAACAAATACTTGGATTGTTGTTCTATTAAATAAAAAAATACATATACTCCTATCTCAAGTGTATTGTGTATGACAAGTTGTTAAAACCCCGACAATCATTTCGAATTACCCTGTACCTCAAAGGTACGTGCTTCAAGTGACAATGAAAATTTAACTAATAAAATAAGTCGAAGATACCTTCATGAAGTTAGAAAAGAAGGTACTGCAATCTGTTAATTGTTAGTACCACCATGTGACCTCCAATTCAAAGCAGCTTGTTTCGTCTGAAAACGTGTCTTTAAGTAGATTGTAGTCATAATCAAAATTTGCTGTAAAATACAAGTAAAATTAAAATAAATAGTATCGTGTTTGAGTCTTGAGTTGCCGGAAACGCGGCGTAATGCGTGGGATCTTTATAACAATAGCCTGCTTACAGTGCATAAACATATGTTTTCTGTGATCGAGCAGTGTTCAATATTTCATCACTCTGCGACACAGTCTGGCTCATGTCGAATGAAATGGTTATTGGTGTGATACAGCAATGCGTGAATTCGCCAACCAAATACCTGGAGTGTGTCCACTGGCAGCTACGTTGATTATGGTATGTTGGACCACGGTTCGCTGCCGAATGTGACAGCACACACACACACACACACACACACACACACACACACACACTGGATATTTCCAGTCGTAATGTGGATATATCGCAGCCATTCCGAGCCTGAGCAGTTATGAAGACAGATGTTTCAAATAAAGAAGACTCTCTTAGGACGAAACACGTTAGAAACATGGTCTGCTGGATTACCGGCAAACAAAGTAAGCCGAGGAAGATTTTCTTGACCGGGCACTGATGAAATTCCTACAATTCCTCCTTGTAACCTATCTCCGCCTTTAGGATATACAACACGCACTAACCATTCTCGTCACGTGGGCTTTATTTTATTAGTAGCGGAATGCCCGTTGAGAATTCAACAGGAAGTTTCTTCGTTTGCTATATCAATTTTTGTACCTTTATCTTCTCTTTCTCCCGTTTGTCTTTCACATCTCATTTATTCCGCCGTCCTCTCATCATTCTGAATGCATTTGAATGTCGTTCACAGCAGTGGTTCCCAGGACCCCCTTTCGTCTTCGAAAAATAATCACGGATCCGCACATCCTTGCTTTCGTAAATATATAGTGTCCGGATAACTGATATCCGAAATTAGTTATTTGTATCTCAGAGCTGATTTTAGATAGCTGCTAATCCATACCAGTAGCACACGACACAATGCTTCACGTGAATGTTACCTTAATTAAAATTAGTTTCTCTCTCTTCTTGGGTATAGGGGGGTTTTTAGTAAGATATTCTAACGGTCATACGAAAGAAGTCGTTAAAAAAATGTATCCACAGATTCTATGGCAGTTGTTCGCGATACACCTTGGGAGTCATAAGCATGCCATAAGCATAAGGTAACAACAACGAAAGTATCAACCCTACTATGCACTGCGTTGAATCAGCGCTTTTTTTTTCGACAAGGGGTGGAGAGCGCAAGCGAACACGCGCATGCACACACGGGCTTTCGTAATTATTCCCTATTAGTGTTGAAAGTATGTACACGTGCCATCTAGTGATGCATCGACGCCGTTTGACGAGTAAGGTCATCTGTCAGACCCTAACGTGACGGCATTTTCGTTCACTTCAAGCGAAAGAAAACACGTGCATGAAAGAGGTTATTTAAGATATTACAAGAGAATATTCTTTATATTTGACTTCTTTACTGGACACAAAAGTTTTACGGCTAATGTTGAAACTGTGAGGAATTAAGTAATGAGGCTTTATTCCACAAATTAAAAAATATGACGCAACACTTTATGCGTGTATTGTATGCCTGTTGTTACGTTAGTATTAATTAGGCAATGTCAGGATTGTAGGACTAGCGGATTAGAGAGACACTAGCTTCGTAGCTTAACGAACAGTGTTTCAGAACAGCCTGGCTTTATTTTTATCATTAACAATTTATATTTTAAAATAATACTGCATGTTACCATACTAGCATTGACCACAAATCGTCCTCTTTTATGTTAGTAATTGATGTATCTGTAACGACAGATTGCCAACCAGCGTACATATATGTAATTACAAGACCAGCCTCGTGGCCTGTGGTCAGAGTCTCTGACTACTAATCATGAGGTCCTGGGTTCGATTCCCGGCTCTACCGTGGGAATTTTCCATGAAGGGGAGGATTCCCGCGGTGACCATGGTCTGGATAGGTTGGTAGAATTTAGGTTCAAGGGCCCTCCTGGCACTACATCCTCCTGTATCACCACTCACATCATCGGAACAACGTAACTGCGCCTCATGGGCGTCCCAACCTCAGAAGTCGGTTACATTCCTGCCATGCCTAGGAGGGTGGACCACGAAGTCCACAAGGACATGTGGTGGCATTGGACAAAAAAAATATGTAATTACGAGAATGGTTTGCTGCGTGGGGACGGAATAACGACAACATTTCGACTCTCAGGCTTTCATGTATGTCCATAGTGATTTCTGTACTATGTATTTGTTCATTCTGTGGTGGTTTACTTACCATTGTTGTCAACTGAGAATATTAGCGTCGGATGGCAGGGTGTTTAGTGAATAATGAATTGGAAGTGTTTTGGAATACGGCTTTCGTAGAGGCCTAAATAGAGGTACTGCCTTGCGTTGTCGTGGATTAAGTAAAAGAATCGACGAAACCTGCAGCCCCACAGAACGATTTCCATGACGTGAAAAATACAAATCAGAAGCGTTACCACCTCAACTAACGTGCTTCGTGAATCCACTGTAATCGTGACCTTAGGTTTAAGGAGTGTGATTAATTTTTCACGCTCTTAATGCATTCAAATAACGTGATTCGTGAGGATGATACTGGGTATGTCGAGAGGTCTCTACATCGATCGGACTGTATCATGCTACCTGCCATGGGCATTAATTATACATCATTTCAGTTTGAACAGCCTCTTGTAAACAAAGTAAATTTATGGACGTTCAGGGAATGTCTGCCTTTATGGTTTGCCTTAACGCCTTATAGAGAAAAATCTTCCTTTGTTGGAAAATGTCTGCGGCCGCTGATCAACGCTAGAGCAAAATCCGATGTGAAATTCATTCTAATAAACGGAAAATGTTGAACGAGAAAACGGAAATGGAAACCCAAGTATTTAATGAAAAATAATCTGGTTAAATATTTATTCTTTCGGTCACATGATTTTTCGTTGTTGTTCTTCGCTGAAGAAACTTCATATCACAAATTGAAAAAGAGTTAAACCCGATTGTGGACAGATGCTGTAGGAAATTACTGCCGGGTAGCAAAACAGTGAACAAACAAAGCAGAAATTACAGGTCAAGGTACCGCCATTTATCCTTACTTCCTGAACCTGCCTTCTACCATTTGATGTGATGACGCATTCAGTTGGCACGACAGATCTAGTCCCGCTTTTATTTTGGTCGTTACGTGGAGTAATAAACAAGTTGATACAGTGATATTTGCACAACACTTCTTAATTCGGGAAGTATTACGGCGAAATTCAAATACGTCTGCTGAATGCTTCATTGTAATTATTTCTTTGTCTGCCACAAGCATCCATCATTGAATGTTCAGACAAATGTTACTCTGAAGTGTAAATTCCGTGGCTTATACAGTTCACTTGTTGTTGTTAAAGTTCAATGAATTTACGATTGTACGAACGTATTGTTTTGGAAATATTTGGAAAGCTTGAGAGGCAGTTAGAGTTAGATGTTGGAGGAGGGTATTAAAATAGACCTTGAGGGTGCAGAGTTTGATTTGAAGTTTGAGGGTTGTTTGACCGTGCATCTTCCTCACGAAATAAAGTGAAATGCCAACTTGATGCAACTAGGTAATTTTATTGATGTATTCTTAGCTCGACATGTTTCGAGCGCATACGCCGATCATCAGGAGCATTAGATGTTGAGTTGCAGCATATGCCGCCGGCACCATCCGCACCGTAAAGACGACCTACGCAGCGGCTCTCAAGAGCACCACCTATCCAAAAACTCGGTGCAGAAAACCATATGCTGCAACTCAACATCTAATTCTCCTGATGATGGGCGTATGTACCCGAAACATGTCGAACTAAGAATACATCAATAAAATTACCTAATTGCATAAAGTTGGCATTTCGCTTAATTTGATTTGAAGTGTGTCAAGTCCGATTCTCACTCGGGCTGTTTTACTGCGTTTTAATACTCTCTTCTTTTTATTTTAGTTTACTTGGCGATGCTGTTTTTCACTGAGTAGCCTGGAACGATGATGAAGTGAGAGAGATGTGTAAGAATGTGCCGTATTCTATCTTATAGTACAGTATCTTAACGGTATGACCCCAGTGCACTTGTGCAGACTTCAGTTAATATTCGTAAAGAAGCTGTTGTAACATTTATTGCAGCAGTAGCCCAATTATTCAAGTCACATTTGGGCAGAAAATATCTTGACCTGTCGTACAGTGCTGTTCAATCATTTTTCTGGGTTCTTAAGTTGAAATTTGGAACTAAAGTATCTTATCGCGCAGTTCTGTCACAAAATTATTCTGGATTCTTCAGTTCCTGTTTGGAAGGGAGCTGTTTATCTGTATGATTCTGCTCCAGAATTTTCCTAAAGAGACGGAATCACAGTAGCCATCTTTATAAATCGCTAATACTTAAGGATGCAAATGGAAAATTAATTTGTAAATTTTAATTTGTGATGGAAAAATGCAGTGGCGTGTTGCGAGCGCGGACTCGGATTGTAGAGTCAAGCTGATCCAAAACTGGTACGTGTGCTTGACAGCTGCAATCTGTAGAAATCTCTCTGTATATCCTGTGATGTACTATCCGTAATGTTAAATAAACTCGCTTCCATCTCTTTCTCCTTGTTTATTATCTTACGATGATGATGATAATGATAATGATATTAGTTGTGATAATATTTACCTTAGCGTTATATGACTGCCACATGCGTTATTTATAGCTTACCGTGTTGGCTAGAGAAACAGTACAAACTGTGAACTGAGACAGGAAAATGGAGAATATTTGAGGTAGTAATTAAGAACTCGCAGAGATTCTGGTTTTTGTTTGTAACAGTTTGTTTTTAAATTAGACTTGAGATTGAAACATTTATTTTATTATCAAGATAAATCTAACCGAATAAAAATTCAGTACGAGAGGAGAAGACTTTGGTCGCATTATTCGTTTGCCAAGTAAGTTTCTGGTATCAATCCGTAGGTCGTGCAAAATTTCTGGCGGTTAAACGCCGGCATATGTTTTAGAATTCTCGGCTTTTAAATCCAAAGAATTGTTATATTTGTGGATAGTCGCTGACCTTTTCCTTCACCTGCCAGTCCTTGCCCCTCTTCCTTCACGGCCCTTGCGAACTACTGCAGACCACGCGGAACATTTTGCGGTTTTATGGTGAAACTTTACTTTTGAACCACATCCTTACCAAATTCGGTGAAAAAATGTGACAATTTAACCATTCCACAGTATGGCTTACTTTTTACCCAGTAATACGATTTATGGAAACCAAGTTCTAATTTCTAACAGAACATAATTAACGTATTCAAAATTATGGAATCAACTTACATTTTCCGCTACTAGTGTATAAGTTCTCCTTCATTTCGTTTCGAAGAAATTTAGCTAATAAGAGATAGAAGACACATAGACACTCCCCCCCCCTTCCCCTGCAGCCACGACAGTAATTACTGCCGTCCAGAACTTTGAACCATTCCGAACTGTGAAATGCTAATGGACGAGAATTACTGCCCGAGCTAAGGAATAGTCCGGGTTGAGAGGTCCAAACCATCAGCTTGTTACATCAGATTGCGACTTATAGAACGGCTTTCTGCTGTATTTATCACCCTTAGGTCATTTGAAATGAACGACCAACTCACAGACAGTTAACGCGCGTTAATCTCATCTAACTTCCCTGAACTGCTGTGGTCTGAAATGGTTTAATGCTGGATGTATGGATATTCGGTTCATCAGCAGGAGGCACTCACAGGATATGGAACATTTACTTACTTGGAGCTGGTGCTGGAGCGTAAGATGTTAATTGCGATTTTAGATTTGTTAGTCCTGTTAGTGTAGAAAAACGTAAAGGCCTTGTACACGCCAAGAAAGCATATAGGGTGACTAGAGGTATAGCTCCACTTATTCCTAACCTCAGAACTAAATGGAAGTGAGTATTCTTCACGCCCCGGCCGTTTTATTCCAGGGAAAGAATTCCACGACCCATTGAATATGAGGCTGCGTGGGTCCCAGAGCCTGACTGGGGGATTTCTAGAAGAGACTAATCTGTTACCTCTGCTTGGATGCTAATACCGGATAATTCAGCCTATAGAATAGTTACAATACCGATTACGCTGTCCCGGGTTACACTGCTAGTGTAGGCTTTTTAAAGAACGAATGGAGATGGAGGTCTGTTGACCAAAGCGGTACATGCTGCATATCAGCTTACCTGTCACTGATGTAATTTCCTACTATCACACTATGAACGCGTCCACCTTATGAGCTCCTCAGGCGGTGCCATTTGATTCGTAAAGCCCAAGTGTAACCTTATATACCACTTGCTATAAGATCAAGGACCCGTATTTTTGCCCACACCATGTAGCAGGGTTGTGTTCCGGCTTGCTTACAATAAATGCCTGCCATTTTCCTGAACAACGTTCAGCAGGTTGATTGGTCGTACCTCACAGAGAACGCAATTCTCTGTGAAGTACGACCTGGTTTTAAATGTAGTGTAAACAAACGTCACTCCACCAGTAGTGCCCCATAGGCCATACTTGTTTTCATCTACACGATGCGCTTATCAGAAGGACTAACGGGCAAATACTGGGAGTCTTCCAAAAGCAATCGGGGAGCATTGAATGCAAAAGCAATTTCACTTTCAGCGTTTAGGGGATTAAGGGGGATTTTATGTGCGTTGGAAGTAGGCTATGTGATACGGAGTATTGGGTGTTCTATGTATTAATGTTGAATGCAAGGACAGCGATAGCTTCACTGAGAGTACGTATTAGTTATGCGGAAGAATAATAAGTTGTGCAGAACATAGCGCTATGCAGTAGCTATTCTAATTCGTGCTGATCACAAGCACGCAGGCAGATTAATGGAGTACGAGGGCTTTAGTATCTTGCATTCTGCTGTCGTTTTATTACACGTTTAGCATTGTTAAATTCAATCGAATTGTATTTTGAAGTTGAAATTATAAGGCCAAATATATAATTTCTTTGCATCACAGAATTAGGTTTATTGGGTTGGCCCAGGATAGAGACAGGTGGCGGACGCTTGTGAGTGCGGTAATGAACCTTCGGGTTCCATGAAATGCGGGGAATTTCTTGACTAGCTGCAAACCAGTTAGCTTCTCAAGAAGG
>Ga0131853_10004183_pt1 | contig 25859 bp, 23 predicted proteins | sample TergutLab28metaG_FD_92764 | JGI IMG/M metagenome (GOLD analysis project Ga0131853, IMG submission 92764) | Labiotermes labralis P1 segment gut microbial communities from Petit-Saut dam, French Guiana - Lab288 P1 (version 2) (version 2) | ecosystem: Host-associated > Arthropoda: Insects >... | reverse complement strand
TAGGACGCCAACACCCCAAGATGTTCAGAAAAAAGGCAGTAAAATTCTAAAACTACCTAGGTTCGCAATTGTTTTACATTAGCAATGACAAATAAATTGGTTGTCATCATAAATAGTCTTAAACTACCAAAAATTTAGAAAATTTTACTACATGAAATGAAATTTCTTGTGCCAAATTACAGCTGCCTCCAGAACCCCTGACTAGGGGGCTCCCCCCCACCAGATCCCCTTTCTCTCTGTCCTCAAATGAATTTGTTGAACCCCCCCTCCCCCCGAACAAAATTCCTGGGTACGCCACTGTTGGAGTAATAAGCAAGCAAATCCACTCTAAATTTTATTACTGTTGGATGGAAGAGGGGCTTTACCCCAGAGCTTCAGAAAACCTTAGCCCTTTACTGCAACATGTGGAAACATAACTACAACTTATACTACTGATATGAGTCACACAAGACAGAAATCGGAACTTCAAAAATTGACTAATAGAGTGATTTGTAATATCAGCATTTGGTTTGCACTAGACAACCCGCTCTTTGTAAACTTATTCTAACTGTAAGTGCTGGCACCCGAAGGGCAAGTTCTGTTACCCGCAGTGACAGGGTGAACATGAAGGTTTTAGTCAACACAGGGGTACCTTTCAGCTCAGTATATGGTGGGAAGGGGCCAGGCTGCATTTTCACATTCTCACAGTTTCACCTTTCACACAGGTGAGGTTACATTCTATGCAGGGAAGTATCGATACATAATCAGACTGATGACTGCTATCAGAACCATGTGAATGAGTGCCCAATGTCTTATGCCAAGTTCACCAGGTCAACACAGGCTCTTTACCTTCTCCAGCACGATTGGATTTGTTTCATAACCTCCCATACACAGAGACTGGTCCTGGACGCGGAAATAGATAGAAGCATCATGGTCTCGAATGTTTGGAAGTCCCCGTACTTCAGGAATGCTCTCTGTTACAACATACGCATGCCTCATAGGAACCAGAGGCAGATGCAGCCCAACCATAGCCACCACTTCACGTGACCACACCCCTGGAACACAGTTCATTAAGTCACACACAACCAACTCATTCTTCAGAAGCTGACAGTTCCCCAGCTAGTCAATAAATTTCCCACATCTTTTTAAACCTGAGGGCTAATTACCATGTTCATGACAACCGGCCACTTGTCCCTGTCCCGAGCCACATTAATCCAGTCCGTGTCCTCCATCCTCATTCTTCAAGATCCATTTTAGTATTGTCTTCCTTTCAATTCCTAGGTCTTCCAAGTCATCTCTTTTCTTCACATTTCCCAACCAAAACCCTGCACCAATTTCTCCTCTACCCATGCATTCCAAATGCCCCCATTCAGTTCATTCTCCTGGATTAGATCACCTGCACAACATTTGGTGAAGACTAAAAGTCATGACGCTACTCAGGATGCTCTGTTGTGTCATCCAGTGGTCATGTTACTGATACACTACACAATTCTCCTTCTTGTTTCCCTAAAGCATTCTGACTACAAGGACCTCAGTTCCAGTTTGTGTTCAGTTCAAAACCTACAATCCACACCCATAGTGCAGGAATCCTGCTTGTACCAGAGTCACCAGTCCTTCAAATTCAGCCACACAGCATGTTCTTTAAGCCTCCAATTTTATTCGCTATTCCTTGTATATCAAGTTGTCTTCTATACACATATGTAAGGTCCAGCTGTCATTATATGAACCATTGTGTGAACAGTGTATGTACTGGTTCTGTACATTTCTCATAACAGACAGTGAGTGTATCTCTACGCAGCATTAACAAACTCATCTCTCTAATAGAAATGCTGTGTTCTCTGTGCAGTAGACACTTAAATTTTAATTACTAATTAAATAAACTTTACATCTCAGGTGACTTACCACAAGCGTTGACAACACAGTTTGTTTTTATGGAACCAAACGGAGTTACAATTCCTGTGATCTTTCGAGAACCAAAGCCATTCTGTCCTGTCAGAATGCTGGTAACTGGACAATTCTCTACCACCTACAAAATCACCCAAAGCATAACCAAAATATGTATTACGCAGCTGCAGATAACATCTTCCACAATATTTACTGTCTGAACATTTTAATTCTACAGCGTTTTGACAGAGGCATACTACATGCAGGATCCGAGCCATAACTAGGGCAGGGCATGTGAGGCACAACATACAAAATATGCAACAACCCTAACACTACCCATCACTAAAATAAACGGTGTGTTCTTATTCTTATTTTGTTGCTGTATTTACATTTTTACACTATCGTGAAAGTATTGGGGGGGGGGGGTTGGGGGTGGGGGGGGGCAAATTGTATTTTTTTTTCCCAGGGGAAAATAAGCCTGTTCAGCTCTACTTGAGATTAACAGATATGTGCACTCTGAACACTGCCGCATTCAAAGCAGAACACATGTATGTCAGCAGCTGTATCTGTGCCCTTCCTCACATGAAAGGGCAGGAAGGTACCCACTGAGTGGCTGTGATTACAAGAGGTGCTGTCAGGCCCTCGTACCAAATCCTGTATCCTTTCCCAGTATAAGATGATGGCCAAAGTCCAGCAACCTGCTAATCCTAAATGTCTCATAATACATACTTATGAAAACATGTCACCTATAATAGTTAGGATGCTTACAATGAAGGAAACTTAGATGGGTTTGGCATATAGCATGTATACAGGGAGATGATAGATTTATATAAAATTTTGATTTGATAAAACTTGACATAAGATACTGCTTCAGAGACTTTAGCATACAGGAAAAAATAATTTTTAAATAAACTATAGAAAATGATAGCATAAAGAGATGGAAGGACAAGAATAGGGTGTTAAGGGTTTTGTAAGTATTATAATAAACTTATGGTTCCACAAAGCATATAATTTCTTTACCAGGTTAGTAACTAAGAGCTTCTCAGGATTACCCTGTACCATGGAGAAACCTTGATAACACAAACATACCTGTGCTCCACCCTTGATAGCAAACTGTTTGAGTGCATTTGAAAGCTTTGATGGATCCACAACTCCATCACCAGGTGAGTACAAACTGCCCTGAATAACATCTGCATCAATTAATGGAAAGATCTTCTTTGTCTCTTCAGGATCCAAGATTGAAGATTCAATACCAAAACTAACGCCCATTGTAGCTAATCGGCGATACTCATCAAGCCTCTCCTGCAAACAGTAACATAAAAAAGTCATCAAACAGTAACATGACGAGGTGATCAAACAGTAACATGACAAGGCAATCAAACAGTAACATGACAAGGCGATTAAACAGTAACATGACAAGGTGATCAAACAGTAACATGACAAGGTGTTCAAATAGTAATATGACAAGGCGATCAAATAATAACATGACAAGGCGATCAAGCAGTAACATGACAAGGTGATCAAACAGTAACATGACAAGGTGTTCAAATAGTAACATGACAAGGCGATCAAATAATAACATGACAAGGTGATCAAATAGTAACATGACAAGGTGATTAAACAGTAACATGACAAGGTGATCAAACAGTAACAAGACAAGGCGATCAAATAATAACATGACAAGGCGATCAAACAGTAACATGACAAAGTGATCAAACAGTAACATGACAAGGTGATCAAACAGTAACATGACAAGGCGATCAAATAATAACTTGACAAGGCGATCAAACAGTAACATGACAAGATAATCAAACAGTAACATGACAAGGTGATCAAATAATAACATGACAAGGTGATCAAACAGTAACATGACAAAGTGATCAAACAGTAGCATGACAAGGTGATCAAACAGTAACAAGAAAAGGTGATCAAATAATACATGACAAGGTGATCAAACAGTAGCATGACAAGGCGATCAAACAGTAGCATGACAAGGTGATCGAATAATAACATGACAAGGTGATCAAACAGTAACATGACAAGGTCATCAAATAATAACATGACAAGGCGATAAAATAGTAACATGACAAGGCAATCAAACAATAAGACAAGAATGCAATCAAAGCATAAGAATGGTCCCTCACTTTCATATTAATAGGTTAAAACCAATTGGTTACTTTATGTAACACCAGTTTTAACTTTCATCAATTCCATATTCTGCTAAACAGTGCATTTATGTGTTGTGTGTGGTTCTTCTAGGGTCAAGCAGTCCAAAAAGATTGTTCTTGCACTGCTTGACCATAAGGTAATTGCAATACAGTCCTCAGAAATGTTGGAAATCACTCACTAAGCACTGTGCATTACATCCCAGAAGACTTGAAACCACTGTATAAGGCTGATGGAAAATTGAGTAAGAAGTACAGCAACCACACGATACAGCACAAAGTGTGTAAACTGTATATGGGCCCAACATATTGCTGTTGAACACATACCTTGGTGCTGGCTATGAACAGGCCACCATTGTTAATCCACCCTGGATCTACTCCTGTCTCAGTTTCAAGCTGCATCAGCAAGTCACGTGTTGAATTCAGCAGCTCAATCAACACATCATCAGGTCGTAACCTCCACAAAATACCAGCCGACTGCCAAGTTGTACCAGAAGATAACTTTGCTCGCTCCAAAAGTACAGCTTTAACTCCCCGCTTTACTAACTGGTACAATGTATGGCATCCTGCAGTTCCTCCACCTGACAAACATTGCATGAAGCAGTAACATTAACATTAACATTAACAGTTTAAAGGTTATTACACAAATATGTGCACCTGTGCAACACTTCAGGCTCCAATGGCTTCACTTCTGATGATTCAGGTCTTCTGGGATGTGATGCTGTGTCACGGGTTAGTGTTTCCGTGATGTTATGAAGACACTACATTGCTTCAAAATTTCAAGGAACACTAACCAGCGATACAGCATCATACACTAGAAAGTCTGAATCCCCAATACAACTGCCACGGAAACCTCAAGCCTTCCAACTGTATTGGTCCATACCGATAATGACAACATCTGCACTCTCTGGAACGCTGGGTGGGGGCTCTACATGTAGAGACTCTGCCGCTACAATGGGCGCTGCTTGTTCTGAGTTCTGCTCACTGGCAAATGGACGCTGGTCCAGTCGCTGGATCCTGTTGTTTGTCTTCTCGATGTGGACTGGCCGGACCTAAGGATTAGCCAGAACTTTCTACTGCTATTGAAAAGAAGATGCTTGGATGCAAAAAAGAAATCCCCAAAAATTGTACCAATTGTGTCCTGTTCATTTACGTCATTGTCTATTTTATTGGTACACACTGTAATTAACTTTGAAATATGCAATTTACCTTAATCTTTGACAGTGTTTTAACTAACCATAACCTTTGTGTGTACTCTCTGAAGATGGCTACACGTCAGCTGAAACATGTATGAGTAACTTGTATAGAGTATAGAGTGTGCAGAAAGTTGAAATAAATCTGTCCGTATATTACTCATTGCACAGGAGATGTATAATACTAAGCCTATAATTTACACTTATTAACTTAATTTTTAAGTCAGCACAGTGACCAGACCAAGGGCTGGATGAACTGGCAATTGGGATTTGCTTTTTGGCAGTGGAGAGACTTTTCTCTTCATTGCAGCATCTGAACTGGCTCTGGGATTCAGCCAGTCTTCTATCCCAAGGTTCACTTCTTCATCCACTTGGCTCCCATGGAAATATCCCGTTTGTCTGAAGATAAAATGCCTGAAGCAGCAAAGGTGGCCAAGCTCCATGTTGTGCTACAGTTACGAATACACAAGGCCATATTTCCATTCCCAGGTCTTCAAGGCGTGTTGCTTAATTAAACACAGTGACACCTTGACATTTGTCTTTTAGCTAAACTAACTGCATGGAGCAGAGTCCTTCTTGAGAAGCTAATATTTTCTCAGCCAGTCACAAAATTCCCAAAATTTTATGAAACCCAGAGGTTCATTACCACACACACAACAGCCTGCCATCTGTCCTTATCCTGCACAAGATCAACTAGTCCATACCCCTCCATCCCACTTCTTAAAGATCCATTTTAATATTATCCTCTCATCTAGGCCTGGGTCTTCAAAGTGGTCTCTTTCCCTCAGTCTCTTCCACCAAAACCCTGTATGCACCTCTCCTCCCCTCCATGCATGCTACATGCCCCGCCCATCTCATTATTCTTTACTTGCTTACCCAAATAATACATTGTGAGCAGTGCATATCATTAAGCTTCTTGTTATATTGGTCTTTTCCACGCTCCTGTTAACTCCTCATTCTTAGGCCCAAATATCATCCTCAGAACCCCAATCTCAAACACCCTCATCCTATGTTCCTCCCTCCATGTGAAAGCAAAGTTTCACACCCATACAAAATGACAGTTCTGCATACCTTAATCTTTATATTTTTGGGTAGCAAACTGCAAGACACAAGACTGACATTTGCCTCTTGCAGTTCAATGACACCAATTTTACACTGATATAAATAGAAGCAACGACTTTGTTTCATGAAATATGCATCTTACCTTGCTAGCTGCCCAACGGAACATTGTGGAACAGCTTTCTTTTATACTTCTCCAGACCTGCAAGGAGCAGGATTATCACTTTATGTTTGTACTAATGACCTGCAAAATTTACAATTATCATTGCTACCCTGCATGAGGTTTTTCTGTGTTTTTTCCTCACCTGTAAGGCAAATGCCACGGTATAACTCGCAAAGACGGGGCACGGCCTGCACTTTTCCCAATTAGGCGATAATTTTTATGTGATTAGTTCATCGTTACTTTTAATTTGACCATTCTGGGTCCGAATCCCGGAAAGCCTTCCAACCAAAGTTGTTAATTGTGTTGTTCTATGTATTGTTTGTGTGTAAATGTGTACTACAGTACTGCCACTGGGCGTCAACCCAATTGCAGTTAACAAATATATCAATATCAATATATAAATCAGAAAATAAATTGATTTTCAGCTCCTTTTACTTAAGTCTGCACTGTCCATTATGTAGCTAATAGGGCACAGCTTATGTAATTTTCATGTACAATCAGGTACATTTGCTTTCCTTGTCATTATCACAATATACGATGACTAGAACTATACAGAGAGGTAACAAATTAACTAAACTTAATCATCTGCTTCTAGCACAGAAGGTTTGGGCAAAGAGAATATATTCTGAAACCAAATATTCATGTTTTCATTCTGTCTGTGGGCATCTCATGTTAGTGCATCGATGCATCCTCTGGGTGCACCACAGGTCAAGAATGCATTCCAGGTACTACTGCTATGTTGTGTCAAAATGCAAAACTGACAGTTTTGGTTGCACATCCCATTGGAAACAGAAATAAGCTCTCTTACTCCATGGCACAAAGTTCCTGTGACAAGCTAGTAATATCGTCAGCTAGTGAAGAAATTTGTGGAACAGAAGGTTCATGACCAGGCTCACAACAACCCACCACTTGTCCGTACCCTGAGCCACATTAATCCGGTGCACACTCTTCTGTCCTATTTCTTTAAGATCAATTTCATATCTTCCCATCAACGCCTAGTTCTTCCAAGTACCCTTTTCCCACTAAAATCCCGTATGCAGTTCTATTCCTCACCCATCTCATTCCACAAAAATACGTAGCCTCTTAATGCAAAAGTAAACGTAGCACATAGTACCAACTATGACGTGAAGAGTCATACATGGTAACATATTTCCAAATATGTATACGACTCACCACTTGTCCAGCACAGCCCAGTTTGCAAATTGCTGGTTCAATACTGATAGCACTTCTATTAATCTGTTTGTTTCTCTCACAACATGTTCACTGAAAATAGCCACCAGTTCCTGTAAAAACAGCATGCACGTCATTAGATAGTGACGTCATTACAGGATAACCCTTGGGACAAAAAAACTTGACCACAACAGATAAGCCAAAACCTGACGTATGTCACTTGCTATGAGTGACTCTCATTGCCGCATATGTTATTGAGGTCACAGCTGATTAGTTCAACTTCTCTTCGGATTATCCTCCATTTAATTAACGATGGTTCATCTGTTATTCAATCCCCAGCAACAAGGCACAAAAAACATACGCTGCGTGACGTTACACAGTTAATATATTACAACATGAAACAAAATGTTTTCTATTGTTGGAACTGCTCCATAAAATTCATGCTTCATTTGTATGCCATGACATCTATAAATGACAACACATGATTAATGACAGACATTTGCATCACCTACACTTGTACCATCACAAACAAGTAACAAGCCAACCAAAAATATAGGCCCATAAGATCAAATACAGTCATCATGGACAGTTCTTGTGTATTCTTGCCCAGCCCTTGTCTTTCTCCATTTTACACTACTTCATTTCCACCTTCCTTCCTCCGGAACTTTATATTACAACAGCTTCACTGAATATCACATCCTGGTATGGGAGAAGAGTGAAAAATACAAGGCATGTTATTTTCTGTGTTGCTTCAATGTGTTTCCCAAAGTCAGTATCTTCTCTGGACATGAGAAAAAAACAAGCACGTGTGCGAGCACACACACACAAGTGCGCATGCACACAGGTCCAGGGTTCCATTCCCTGAAAGAAAGAAGGCAGCAGGCATTGTGCACGCACGAAAAAGTCCTGCCCTCCCTAGGCAACACCACCACATCCAATACCAATGACCATACAAAAAGTTTGTTTCTTGCTTGCATCTACCCACCTGCACATCTCCCACAGTTGCCACTAACATGGGCCATTCTTGGAACTCTCACCTCCCATTGGTTTAGTACAAGCCCTATCTCCTCTTCCCTATTCCACAACTCTGATTGGCCAGAATTCCTTCCAACTTACCCGTATAATTGACACACACTTGCAGCACATGTCCTTAATATGATCGTGTGACAACTCTCAGCCACAGTGGACACCCATTACCAGAAGTGCAATCCCAGTTATACATGTAAGGCTTCTGTGTCAGAAGCCCATCAATGCCTTCAGCCTGCACGCACATGTGACTACACGCAGCTGATGTTCTGGTGGGCATTTTGGTTGGTTCGTTCTTGCCACTTACTTCATTGTCTGCCTGAGCCATAATCATCTCCCCGCAGACAAAGGCACTACATCCCTCCACAATGCCAGAACAAACCCAAAAATTGACCATCATGTGAACAACACCTGCCGTGAAAACTGACATGGTTCAGCTGTCCGTGACGAGCCAACGCTTGAGTCGCATCACACTTTCTGCCTGGTCTTATCACCTGATACTTTCTGTCACAGGGACAGGCACCATTAATTAGTTACAGTGACAGGCTGCAATCCGTTGATAATGTTGGGGCCACACATTCAATCTGCAGGACATCAACGATTTTGTGGTCTGGTGAAGAGGATGAAGGTGCCGAATAAAGGAACAGTCCAAAATGTTATAAATAATACTGCAAATAGCTAAAGGAAGGTGCTCTGGATTTTGAGCCCTCGGGCACCTCACCGACAGGTTAGAGGGTACTTGTTGACGATCCGAGGACTGGCATATACCTCGCCATCAGTCCCTTGAGTCATCGGGTCCCAATTGTGGGAGGTCTTGTGGTAAGGAGGTTAGTGTAAAGCACACAAAGCCAATAAACAAAGAAGCAGTTGTATTATGAACAGAGTGACATAACATAAAAAGAAAAAAACAATATCCAAGTGTGACAAAATACATCAAGCCGCGAACCACTTACCCTGTGAAACAATCAAGTCAAACTGCACAAAGACATGCATCGTAAAACAGGCTCAGGCCCACCACATACTGAGTACACAGCCATACAAATAAACAGTACAAGATCAGTACACTTGGCTCACGTAGCCTCACAATGAATCGGCCAACATTACGTACGCTTGACAGTTAAACACACTCAGGCTGTTTCTGCACGCAACACGCGTACCATACAAAGTACTTACAAATGAACATGGCCCACCAAGACATAACCCTGTCTTAACAAACTGTTGTGGAGCCACATACGGGGCGGCGGGCCCATGCCAACCCCTATGGGAGGTAGAACCTCGGCAGACGTCGGGAACGATCGAAAGTTAAGAACACCAAACAAAATTGTGCTGTGTTGCTCTCCTCAATGACCACACCTAGGAGCCTCCTGCTCCCGGCCAGTGCTTCAGATGAGAACCCCAAAGGGGAAGACGAAACAAGGAAGACTGACTAACGTCAAAATTTGAACTCATAACCACAACTCGGGGCGACTCCCACACCTTTCACTTTTACGTCGAGTGGCCAATGGCCCAGATGATAGCTGTGGGGAAGGGGGAAGGGGGAAGGGGGGAGAAACCGGTCTGTGAGCTCGCCGGGGACAAGGTCACGGTCTGACATTGAGCTGGACGGCTCAATTTGCTACAATAAAAGTTGTATAACGACAGATAACATCCTTATTATTGCGTATCATAAAACACAATGGGGATGGCACACCTTCAGATAGCAGAAGGTTGAATACCATCCTGCAGCACACAGAGACGGTGTTTAGTTGATGATCATTATGTTTTATTGATGATCATTATGTTTTATTCTTTTATACCTCTTGAACTAATTCTTCTACCTGTTCCTTGCATGTGAATGATCTGAAGACGGCCAACATTGCAGGCCAAAATAGGTTCTAGTGTACGCAGCAATAAGGTTGTGTTATTGGTGGTACAGTCTGTTTCTCTAAAACCGCAGTGACTATACCACAATCATTTCTGCCACTCTGCAGCGCCATCCAGTTTCCTTCCGTCAGGATTACAGTGGCATTAGATCCACATCAGTCTTACGTTGCAAAAAGCCAATGGGAGGGATCAGTATGTCCGACATTCACCCAGCATACCTTTTTGCACACAGATCACAGCACCATGACAGAACCGCCCCAGTAGAACCAACTAGTGACATGCAGGCTGCTCAGGTCAGGCTTGATCCCATCTCCCATACCACACACAGTAAATTCTCCCTTAACCAACTCTCCCAACTGGCTTAGCAACTTCCATACTTTAATTTAAAAAAAAAAAAAAAAAGTGAAAATAATGAATTTAGTAATATTATTATTGCAGTATTATTGCAGGAAAATATATTATCATGCATCTATCAGGGACCAATCACTTTTATAACCACTTGATAACAGTGACAATATTTCACTCTATAATACACTTTTGTTGTATCTCATTTATTTATTTATCTTCTCCAGATTATGCATTTTTTAAAATTAGCCTTGCAATATCTTCATCCATTTTATGCAAGTCTGCTGTGATTTACATCTGGCAGGACCAAGTTTCGAAATATACTGGGTGGCAAGAGGGTTACTATACCAAAACTGCACAGAAGCAACACACACACACACACGTAGTCAACATAAAGCAGTCTACAGTGTTAGTCTATACTGTGCATTCAACAATAATATACAAATATTTTTCTACAGACTCTAAAAAGGACAGGGGTAAAAATATAATATTGATTTGTAAGTGAGTCCACTGATAGAAAGCTAACTACAAGTTCAATATTAAAGATTATTATGGTTATGCACAGGAATCATGTAAACATACAAATATGAACTCTGGCACAGAACAATCAGAATTCGGTGTACTGACAGCTGTTAGTGCAGCAGATGGATGTCAATATTTTGCACAACTATGGAAGACTGCAGAAGGACACATAAGATTGAATTCCAAAAGTTCTCGGAAGGAGATAACAACACAATACATGCTTATATTTGTTACTGGTGACTGCAGTCAGGGCTGTCCCCTTCAATGTAGGAGTAACATAGTGTTGAATATTTCAGTATCTTATAAAATCTGTTTACCTTCAATAATGGCACAATACAGTGCAGATACTGCTCATTAGAACTTGGAGTCTTTTCCTTGAAGTTTCTCCTAATCTTAGCTTTATTGTCATAACTGGTAGGAAAATCATAGTTTTTGTAATCAGTTTTTACATTAACTCAATTGAGGTTTTAAAGTTTAAGTGTGTTTCCTGCCTGTAACTATTCAAAGTTCGAAGACAAAGAAATGACCAGTTTTATCTTCACTGCCTGATTGGTAATGGTTCATCATAATTTCCTTCCAGACGCTTTCCGTTTGGATCAAATGGGCTTGTAAGATGAACAAAGGTGTCATATCGTCTCCCCATCACCTCGACTTGGTAAAGGCCATTCAGGATGTAATCTGCAGTGACAGGTTGATCATCAGGATGGCTCACATACCTGCACATGGAAACACAAGAACTGAGCACACAACAACAGTGAATATATGAGGGAAAGTAATTAATTAACAGGAATTTTATTCTAAAGTACACGGAAAAGTATGCACAATGAAAAATCTTATTTCAGGACACAAAATGGCTCCTTAGCAACATGCCATATAGGCGTCATGACGATTGAGCAGTATGAGTCACCACAATAGCTCATAAAATGTGGCCGCTCCACTGTCAACTTGCACCGTGGCAGAGCAACGAAGCTTTATTCATTTTTTTTTGTGGTCAGAGGGTGTGAAACCTTCTGAAATCTACAGAAGAATGAAGGTTCAGTACGGAGACAGTTGTTTGAGTCAGGGCAGGGTGTATGAATGGGTGGGAAGATTTCAAAATAGAAGACAAAACATCAGTGATAAACATTGGAGTGGGAGACCAGTTAGCGTGGCAACTGAGACAGTTAAACAGCAGATCAAGCAGCGAACCGTGACTACAGGCGAGTCACTGTTGATGAAATTGCCGTAGAATTCAGCATGAGTCACGGTTCTGTGTACAATATTGTCCATGATGACCTTGAGTATAGGAAAGTGTGTAGCAGATGGGTTCCTAGACAGTTGTCTGATGATCACAAGTGTGCAAGGCAGACAATTTGTCAGGAGAATTTGGACCATCATGCTTGTGAAGGAGATGTTTTTCTCCATCGAATTGTGACAGGAGACAAGTCCTGGGTGTACCATTTTGAACCGGAGAGTAAGAGACAATCGATGCAGTGGAAGCACCTGTCGTCTCTGGCCAACAAAAAATTCAAGACACAGGCTTCTGCTGGGAAAGTCATGCTGACCATCTTTTGGGATGTCAATGGCCCTATATTGGTGCACTTCCAGGAAAAGGGTCAAACTGTGACTAGTGCTCGATACAGCGACATGCTAGTGAACAAGATGAAGCCCGCGATACGATCGGAAGAACGAGGACTTCTCTTAAAAAGGAGTATTGTTGCTTCATGACAACACCTGTCCCCATATGGCTGCGCATACAGTGGATGCACCATGTGTTCTGAAATTTGAGGTGTTGAAACATCCACCATACATCCGGCCTTGGTGCCATTGGACTTTCACTTGTTTGGACCTATGAAAGAACATTTGCCAGGCCAGAAGTTTGCAGATGACAACAAGGTAATGGAGACGGTGCAAAGTTGGTTAAAGACCATGCCAAACAGCTTTTTACTAGAGGGCATCTGCAAGCTTGTGGATAGGTGGACCAAGTGTGTTGTGAAGCACGGGGACTACGTCGAAAAATAAGACACAAACAATTTCTGTAAGTACTCTTGTAAAAAGTTATTATAAAATTCCTGTTATATAATGACTTACCTTCGTATTAATAACACAAAAATATAATATAGAATCTATAAACATTTTATAACAATTTTCAACTGTCTCACAATATAAGAATGGTATTATGTGCATGGGGAGGGTTTAGGTATTCTCCCAGCATGCCTTACTACTTCAGGACTTCAGGTGTTACCACACCGCCGTGAGTTACATTACTACTTCAGGTGTTACCGCACTGCTGTGAGTTACATTACTATTTCAGGTGTTACTGTACCACCGTTACATTACTACTTCAGGTGTTACCACACTGCTGTGAGTTAAATTACTACTTCAGGTGTTACCATACCACCGTGAGTTACATTACTACTTCAGGTGTTACTGCACTGCCATGAGTTACATTAATACTTCAGGTGTTACCATACCACCGTGAGTTACATTACTATTTCAGGTGTTACCGCACCACTGTGAGTTACACTACTACTTCAGGTGTTACCGTACTACCGTGAGTTACATTACTACTTCAGGTGTTACCGCACCACTGTGAGTTACATTACTACTTCAGGTGTTACCATACCACCATGAGTTACATTACTACTTCAGGTGTAACTGCACCACCGTGAGTTATATTACTACTTCAGGTGTTACCGCACCACTGTGAGTTACATTACTACTTCAGGTGTTACCATACCACCATGAGTTACATTACTACTTCAGGTGTTACCGTACCACCGTGAGTTACATTACTACTTCAGGTGTTATTGCACCGCCATGAGTTACATTACTACATCAGGTGTTACTGTACCGCTGTGAGTTACATTACTACTTCAGGTGTTACTGTACTACTGTGAGTTACATTACTGGTTCAGGTGTTACTGTACCACCATGAGTTACATTACTACTTCAGGTGTTACTGTACTGCTGTGAGTTACAAACCTGAGTTCTTAATCATGATTTACTTTTTCATGCGTTACTTTATCATCATGAGTCACGGTATCATCACAGGTTACTTTAATACCATCAGTAAGTAGTGTAGCATCATGAGTTACTTTCAGAACAACTCTGTGAGACTGACAGAATTTGAATATCCAAAAACAAAACAAACAAGCATAATTACTAGAAGGGAGAGTCAAATGAAAACCTTAAAAGTGCAATAAAAATTTGAAACACAGCTCAATTATCTTGTAAGTTGACAACAATGATCCTCATGGTTTGAAGCGTGGCCGACAGGTGGCAGTACGATGCAGGAATGCAGTAGACAGCACAGTAGTAGTGTAAAGATGGCGGCCCCGCTTGCAACATGCACCAAAGAAGAACAGCGTTCTCTCCATCGAAATTCATCGATGAATGAAAGTTCAGTATGGTGATGCATGTCTGTCACTACAACAAGTGGACTAGGAAGTTCATGAACGGCATTAAACTCTCCTCGACCTGGTCAGGCACACCGAGTAGTGACACCAGAGTCCATTGCAGCAGTTGAAGCCATCGTGAAAGAAAATTACCACGTAACAGTGAATGAAATAGCCACACGTCTGTATATGAGTCATGGATCAGCACACCATGATGTTCTGAAGTTCCATAAAGTGTCTGCAAGGTAGGTGCCATGCCAGCTGACTGCAGAATTGAAAGAACGACGTGTTGATGCCTGCCAGGAACTTTTCAAATGCTTTGAAGCAGAAGGTGATGGCTTTCTAGGAAGAACTGTTATGGGAGATGAAACCTGGGTCCACTACCACCAGCCAGAAACCAAGAAAGTGAGCAAGGAATGGCACCATACCTCCACACCAAAACCAAAAAAATTCCACACACAACCATCTGCGGGAAAGATTATGCTGACTCTCTTTTGGGATGAACGGGGGGTAATTTTGGAGCACTACATGCCCAGGGGGAACACTGTGACCAGTGCAACATAGGCAGATCTCCTAAAGAATCACCTGTGTCCTGCAATCAAGTCCAAATGACATGAACTTCTGAGTACAGGTGTTTTGCTCCAACATGACAATGCTCGGCCCCATACTGCCCATTCAACTGTTGCAACAATCCAAGAGCTGTCCTTCAAATGTCTTCTACATCCGCCGTACTCGCCAGAACTCGCCTCTGGTGACTTTCACGTCTTTGGACTGCTCAAAGAGGTAACGGGAGGCAAGTCTTTCAGGTCCGACAAAGAGGTGCAGCAGGCGGTGCACAAGTGGCTGCGTTCTCAGCCAAAAGAATTTTTTTCATAGAGGTATCCATGTACTTCTGAAATGCTGGAACACTTGTATGGAACATAATGGAGACTACATAGAAAAATGAAGTCACTGTGTACCTTTTGCATTCAATAAATTATGAGATAAAAAGTATTTAAGGTTTTCATTTGACTCATCCTCATATTTAGGAATCAGGTTTTCCAGGATGATGCCATGTTATTGGGAGAATGGTTCCTGATGGTTAGAAGGATCATATTGCTGTCATCTTCAGTGGTTACCCTTCAAGGTGAAGACACCAAAATCCTTCAAAAGTCACAAACCACTCAACCAGCAACACATCATCACAACCCACAACCTGAGCAATCAGATCCGCAATCCCACAGACAACACTACTTTACTCACCCGTGCCCAATAAAGCTTCCCAGGGTGTGGCTATGCTCAGCATATCGAATATAACCCACAACTTGATCATTTCTCCAAATGGCTTCAAAACCCCAAATTGGAACCTGTCTGCAAAATTCCAACATTATCAATTAATATACAAAACAAGACATCATTGTCATCTCACAAGCAGAACATCACAGTGTACTTACTGCCTCAGTTGGAAGTGAAGAAGCTTCTTGGCAAGGCCTTTCTCTCTCACTACATCCAGTGCAGTTTTGCCTAAGTAATCACCTGTTTTCTTACACAAAATGTCCAATCCAGCTTCAAGGGGATTGTCACAAATTTGCAGATCAAAATGCCAGAAAGGATAACCTGCCAAAACAACAGTTCATACAGTAACAGTAAAGCTGTCCCTGTGGACGCCATGGAGACATATAGGAGGAGCAGAGGCACAGCTCCACCCATTGACCCTGGCATGAGATGAAGAAGGCGAGTGGTCAACTTCACACACTGGCCACTTTACCTACATAAAAAGAACCCCTGGTATCTACTGAATAGTAGGCATGTCTGTTGGCCCTGCAGGGACTTGACACACAGACCATCCAGCCTGCCTGCAAGGGTGGGCACCCACAAGCAGTGTCAAGCTGGGTTGAGTCAAGTTGAGTCCAGTCAGACTCTAGAGCCAGGTGGGCACCCACCAACAGAGTCAAGCTGGGTTGAGTCAAGTTGAGTCCAGTCAGACTCTAGAGTCAGGTGGGCACCCACCAACAGAGTCAAGCTGGGTTGAGTCAAGTTGAGTCCAATCAGACTCGAGAGTCAGGTGGGCACCCACCAACTGAGTCAAGCTGGGTTGAGTCAAGTTAAGTCCAATCAGACTCTTAGAGTCAGGTGGGCACCCACCAACAGAGTGAAGCTGGGTTGAGTCGAGTCCAATCAGTCTCTAGAGTCACGTGGCCGCACTCGAACAGCAGCAAGTCCAACCCAGTCCACATCAATCCATTAGGTTTTTACTACTATTTAAATGGTGCACAAGTTAATAAATCTACATTAATGGAATATCTTGACCTGTTTCTGTTGTGCACAGTTACGTGGGGACTGATGTTGTGTCAGATAAGGTGAAACATGTGGGTGCACTCAAACAGTATTAAGAGACTGGTATTTGGAATATTTAGCCCATTTCCTGCGCAATTTTTACCCGAACACGGGCTATTTAGCCTCTGTTCTGATGTTCAAAATGACAGGCATTGTCAATTACCTGGTGACCCTTAATTAGAAAAATAATCCTTTCTACATTAATTTCCCGATGCAAAATAGCAGCTGTCATGCTGATCACTGGAGTCCAACTGACAAAAATGCAACATGCAGCAACATGACTCTTGACTTGGCAAAATTCATGGGACTTGACTCGACTCTGCTAGTGTGTATGTGTTCCTATGTGCAGCCATAATAAGTATGTCAAATAGTGTCTGCAGTGTCTTTGTGAGTCTGACTGGACTTGACTCGACTCTGCTAGTGTGTATGTGTTCCTATGTGCAGCCATAATAAGTATGCCAAATAGTGTCTGCAGTGTCTTTGTGAGTCTGACTGGACTTGACTCGACTCTGCTAGTGTGTATGTGTTCCTATGTGCAGCCATAATAAGGATGCCAAATAGTGTCTGCAGTGTCTTTGTGAGTCTGACTGGACTTGACTCGACTCTGCTAGTTAGTATGTGTTCCTATGTGCAGCCATAATAAGGATGCCAAATAGTGTCTGCAGTGTCTTTGTGAGTCTGACTGGACTTGACTCGACTCTGCTGGTGGGTACACGCCCTAACCCAGTCACCAAGCATTACCCTTTCATATGTAATCATCATTTCAGTATAATCACCCTCTCATTAACTGATGATCTGTTTCAAGCTGCTATGCAATGCAGCAGTGTAACTACTCAAATGAAAATAGCTGTCCACCCAGCTGAACGGATTGAACAGCTAAACAACCCAAAAAATGGATCTGCATTAAACTGATGCTTGGGAATTTTAACAGAATTTGGTAACACATCTCCATTTTCAACTACAAAACATTCACTTTACCTGAAGATCTAAGTGTGTTTCTGCATGTATGTTAAGCATGAATTGCTGAACATTACTGGACTGGAAGAAATTTCAGACAGACATTGTAGGGGGGAGGGGGGGGGAATATGACCACCACACTTTTTGTAAGACTTACAGATAATCATATAATGAAACAAGAGTTGTCACTCTGTATGTAAATTTGGTCTGTACATTCAGCAATCAAAACTGTCTTGTACACACAAACAAAGATTATGAACAAACAAAAATTGTTTTTGTGAACACGTACAAAGATATCTGAGGTTCCTATTCTAATAAGAGTTACACAAATATTCTTCTCATGCACACTATTTCTAAAAATTCAAACACTTTTCTGAGCTTATTTCAATAAGTACTTAAAATATTTCAACTTGCTGCAACAAGTACACCAGCAAGTAATTCACAATTTGTTCTGCCAAACACAAAGATTACATTTATCAAGAAAAATGTTATAAACCTATCAGAATGGTGCAACAGCGCAATACATACAATACAGTCAAATGTTTTTCGCAAGTATCCATTAACTCACACAATCACAGATCTTTCCATATCAACATACTGCACACTTTGTGAGAGGCAACAGGAAACTGACATTTCTAAATGGCTCACATTATATATACCTCTCACAATGAAGATTCAAGTCTTCTGGTATGAACCACTGTGTTGCTGTGCAAGCAGCTCTCCATATTTTGAAGGCACCACAACCTCTCAAATCATCAGGAACTGCTCACCAAATAACATGGTGTCATATTCCAGCAGACTTGAATCTTCAGCAATGCTGCTGGCTGCTGTGAGAGCCACAAAACTTGCATACCTTTCTCACTGCTCAGAGAAGTAAGAGCTCTGTATCCAGCATGTCTCAGTCCATGTTTCAGTCCTTCAGTCCAGACTGCTTTGTACACTGGCAGACATGAGTCAGACGGAATGTGCAGCTCCCATCCCAATTCACCAACAGAACTGAAGCGTACTGCACGGCACAGGTGGCCTGCCACTGTTACTAACTGTGTTGATGCATATGGAAATGTGTCATCATTCAAATCCATATCCAACAATGGCTGAAGCACAGCTCGACTGCAACAATGGGTTTTCAATTTGACTGATGGTGTCTAACAGTGGAACTGCCACCAAATTTTAACAGAAGTGGTTGGTATTAACACTAGGTGAAAAAAAAAGAAGCTAGAAAAGAAACAAATATGAAAGTTTGGCTATGGAAAAGGAATGCATAGAGCAGACATACTGAGAAGTGCACTGGAATGAAACTTTAAACAAAAGAATGCAAAGACCTCCAGCACAAACCAGCAGAAACTGACAGACATCACGCAGACTTGAGGAATGTTTACTTTAGTTTATTTTGTTCATGAATTTAATTCAAGCAACTGACAGACGAAAGGTAAGTTTCAACTGAACAGTTTCTGCATAAATTAAAATAACCATTTTCAAATTTAAAAAACAAGTCTACATAAACAATATATAAATCAATATATGACAACTCACCAACTCTTCACTCACACACTCATAAAGCTAAAGCTCACCCTGCAACATGCCTTGAAGGCACACGGAGGGAGCACAGGTATAGCTCTACTCATTCACCACCTTGGTGCAAGAAGGGACAGGGTAGTCAATGACATGCGCCAGCCGCTTTACCCCTGGGAAAGAGACCCAGTACCAATTATATACGCGGCTGAATGGGCCTTAGGGCCAGACTGGACACAGAAAAAATCTCGTCTCCACCAGGATTTGAGCCCTGGACTGTCCAACCCATGGCAAGTTGCTATACCAACTCAGCTATCCCAGCCATCACTCAAAAACTAAAATCAACCACAATTAGCATGATACATATTCTTCCACTTAATAAACTTCATGCCAGCAGTGCAAGATAATTAGCAACACAGATAGTCCTAATGGCAGTCAGCTCATTATTTCTTTGAAATATTTTACCATGTAACATACTTCACTCAATTTTGAGCTTACTGACATTGCCTTTTTTTGTTTATCGTAAGACTGTTTGTGTGAAACCATGACTGCATATCCTCTACAACCTTTTTAATATTACGTAACTGTAAATAAATGTACCCACCTGTTTGGACCTTGCACTGACAACACACCCACTTTTTGAGATACATCAGTAAAATGTACATTAAACTTTTTCTCAGACAGTATGGACTGAACATGAGCCCAGACATGATATGAGGATCCTCCAGGCGTTGTAACATAGAAACCACGTCCCTGATCAAATAAAGTTACCACCAATTAGTAGTATTACACACTTACACACACACGCACACAGACAGGCAGGAGGAAGTAAAGAAGGCAGCAGATCCCACCATAGTTTAACACACCCAAGTATACCCAGTTCCCTCATCTTCAGTGTTCTCACATGCATCTAATACTGATGGCCTTCTTGCTACACTAGTCAGACTTCTGACAGTTCTAATATATTGCTGACAGCTAATACATCCATGCAAAATCTCTAAAATATTTCTGACAACTCCCAACAAGTTTCAGATTTCTGTGACATTTTGCAACTACCTATGGTGCACCTTCAATACAGCTGATATATGTCTGACAGATGTAACATGTTTCCAATATCTAGTACATCTTGCAATCGTTACTATATGCACCATTTGCCTTAATGTTCATAGCTAAGCAATTCTTCCTACACAGTTTAGTTAGGTGTTTCATATTCTCCCCACAACAACCACTTCCTTAAACATTAACTGTCTAACCATTGTAATGGAGATGCAGTGGTTTGTCTGTGAGATATGAACATTATTTTGAAGAAGTTCATGCTACCTGGAATACAGGGCCTAACTGCCCTCCTGATCCTCCTTCAATTGCACTGACAGTGACATTTGCCTCAACACCAGCTGCAGAATTCAGCATACAAGAATCGAAAGTCCTGCCGAGCGGACAGTTTGTATCAGCAGTGAACATCCAGTCTGCTGCCTTCTGCACATCAGGCCCATAGAGATAAAACTTGCCAACAGATGACAGATCAAACAGTGCAGCCTGCTCACGACATGCCAAACATTCTTCCCCAACCTGCAAATAGAACAACACCGTGAGTCACCATACTTCACAACAGGTGCAAGAAAGAAGAGAACTTCTGTTATTTAAACATCTACTTCCTTTTTAATTAAAAAGTGAGAAGCTTCATAACTTGAAATGAAATTAATGAGAATGAGATGAACAGAGCATGTACTGTACCACAGACATTGTGAATAAAAAATGTTGGAACAATTTGGTTGTAAAACTTGAATGTAGCACCCTTGTTAGAATATTTAGGTGTACACTGGGAAGGAATATTAGGATGAATCCGAATGAGTTGGATATTAGGACATGGAATGGATTCATTTGCCTGAGTATGGATGCCAATGACAGGCTCTTTAGAGAATGATGATGAAACTTCGGGTTCCACAGAAACTGAAGAATCTCCTGGGTAGCTGAACAACTACTGCTTTCTCAAGAACAAATGTTTTATGTAACAACATGGACAACTGGTTAACGGTTCAGATTTTGAACAAATGGGTGTTGAATGAATGAGTATGGAGCATTAGTGGGATGGTACTGAGCAGGGGAAAAAAGTTCCAGTGCATTTACAGAGACAGACTCTACTCCAAGGAGTTAGTTAGTTAGTTTGTTTGTCTCATACTGCAAAGCAGTCCACTTTCATTTCCTGTCCTACTAATTACCACCACCAATAAAACAAAAATATACCAATATTTTCCTCACAAAATATTTGAAGTTTTCATGGCACTGAGTGTCAACACGAGATCTGAGGCCCTCATAGTGGTGTTGCTGAAGATTCAAATGGTCTGTCTGGGGACGTCACTCTGTGTCATGGCACAAGCAGTTCCTCACTGTTTGAAGACACTATAAGCTTCAAATGGTCTGTCTGGGGGCGTCACTCTGTGTCATGGCACAAGCAGTTCCTCACTGTTTGAAGACACTATAATCCTGCTAAAATTAATTACAGTCCTTCAAAAAAGATGAAGAAACTACAACCTTTTTAGATGTTCAGAACTACTCACCACACAACAAACCAGACAACCTGAATCTTCCTCCCGTCAGTCGGTAGCCATAAACCAAACAATGTGTCGTGGTACTCTTAGTACTCACCACCTCAAATCCCATGTCATAGCTGAAAACTTCCTGCATTAAACACTCAAGAATGTTGGTATATCCAACAATGCTGCTATGTCTGTGAGATCCTTGGAGTGTTGTCAGAATTATGAAACCATATGAACTGGTACGTGGACACCAACATTTTAGAGCAACACAATACCTACATCTTCTTTCTATGCTGAGTGAAACATTTGTTTGTCTGCAACCTACAATGCTACACAGTGCCATAACACTGACAGCTGTAATATGAATGTTGTTATGGACAACTTCAAGTGACTGGTGAGATTTACAGTGGCAAAAAATTACCAATTTATGATTTCCTGGGACTCCAAATGTAAGCTCTTTTTTCAACTGATCTTCATATCTATGGTCAGTATTTGGTGCATGTCCATACGCACCAAACCAATCATATCTCGGTATAGGTGCAGCACCTTCAGTACTGAACCAACCAGGTCTTTCGCGACCTTGTCGTTCTTGAAAAATGCAGCCTGCATTAACCAGTTCCTGAAATATCAAACATAATTTACCACTGACATGTACACAGTAACCTTAGAAACAGGTAAAAATAATTCCGGTTGCCTTCTCTTGCAAAGATTAGGTCCTTCGTATCTTATTTATGGCTTACTTAATTGCAAGTTCAGTATGTCCCTGCACATCCTCACACTGTGGATGGAGGTGACAGCCTGTACGTATGATGGGTACATGCAAATATACTGAATGTATAGAACTGCATAATAAGGGTTCTGTTTTTTGTATTCCTCACCAAATGCTATTAGGGTACTCAAATCAAGGAGGATGGGACAGGAATGACACGTGGGAGACGATAAACACATGCATGGTTTCAGCAGGTAAACCTGAGGGAAAGAGAAAAACACTAAAAGGCCATTAAAGAAGTGGGATGACGAACCACTAACTGGTTTAATTTGGCTCAGGATAAGGGCAAGTGGCAGGCTGCTGTAAAAATGGTAATGAACCCTGTGGTTCCATAAAATGTGGGGAATTTCATGATTGGCTGCAGAATTATTAGCTTCCAAAAAGAATTCTGCTTAATGGAGTCAGTTATTGAAAGATGCTGTCTGCATACAGCACTGAACGTAAGGATGATCAGTGATGTGGAAGGAGCCACGGCATAAGATAAGGCACTGCCAAGAGCAACCATGCAAAACTACAGTTGTGGCAGCTGGTCTCAGGGTCAAGATTTGAACCCAGGGGCTGCTGAATACTAAACATAAGATGTGGCCATTCAAATGCAAACTTTGCGAAGCTGTGCCAATGGGTGACCTTTACCTTTACAATTATTCAAACAGTGCTCCATACTCATTCACTTATGACCAACCACAAAACCCTAGCAACTGACACCGTCATTAAATAACACACATGTAAAACTGGTCCTAAAAAACTTGTCAGTGTAGGCAATGTCAGTTCATAATCCAGCGTAACACTGAATTTAGTTTTACTTTCATCCGTATTGTAGCAAGCAATATGGAATCTGCCACACATTCCTTTTGTTTGCCCCAGCATGCACTTCACAAAGAACAAATTCTCCCTTGTGTGTGAAGACAAAGTCTGTCCAGTGGGATCTGAGTTGTTCAACACAGACAAACAAAACAGACAGAGTGGGTGACTGACAGAGAGACAGACGTGACAAAGCTCAGAGTTGCTTTCTGCACGTTCATACATGCCTAAAAAGAGCACAGTGGTTCAGCAGTTGCCACAAAAGGACACACACACCTCATGGAATGGACCCTTCTGAAAGTTCCTTCCAGCTAGACGTTCATCATTAGGAAAAACAATGTAGTAGTTTCTTGCATAACTTTCTTGGCTTCTTGATTTTATCCATTCAGAATTCCTAGTTTGCTCTGGGTCAAATCGTCTGAAAGAAAAATGCTTGTTCATTGTTTCTATCATCAAGCAGACCAACGAGAATCCAGAAAAAAGCAAGTTTCTAGACAGAATAAACTAAACTAAGTAACAAGTAATTAAACCAATCAAATCAACTCCTGTTATCCAAATGCTTCTTCAGTATCTGTCATTCAGCTGCTAGCTAAGGCAACCCTACACAAAGGAATCCCTAAGTTTTACAGGAACCAACAATTCATTACTGTGCTTATGACAGTACTATATCAGTGGTCTCTATGCTAGGTGAAATTAATCCAACCCACACCAACCCAATATTTTGGTCTAACAGACATTTTGAAATGAACCTCACATCTGCACTTCACAGCCTTTCTTTTGAGTTTCTGACCAAAACTGTATGTGAAATTCCCTTCTTTTCCACATGTGCTGCATTCTGCACTTCACCCCCTCTAAAATCATCATAGGTCTCTTAATGTTGCATGTATGTATATGACAATTCTGTCTTGCATTTTGATGATAATGCTTGATCATATTTAGCTTTCCATGCACTTTACCCAACACCACCCTTCTTACTAGCATATGACAGATTTCCTATTCTTAAGGCTGTTCATGTTTTTCCCCACTAAATGAACATCATCAACATAGACAAGAAGTTGGTATGTCCCACTCCATTTCAATCCCTCCTGCTTTTCTTAGGCCTTCCTAATGGCACATTCTTGTAATTGTAATTGTAATTTATTTGTGGTCCATACATCCAAGATAGGTTACAATCCTGTGGATATAGTTCAAAAGCAATGGTGATAAAGCATCTCCTTGTTTCAGACCAGTCTGTGTATCAAAAATAACCGATCATTGTGAAGTGAGAGAGAAAACCAACAAGATGCAACAGTTAGATGTTTATTATCGACACTTTCTCAACATGTTTCAGGCATCATTATGCCCATCTTCAGGAGACCAAGATGTGTGTTACTGCACGTGGTGTGCTGCGCTGTAACAAGCGGGGAAAAGTAGATATTAGCTGTAATGTCTTTTTTGTGGGGTAATGTGTAGTAAACCTAGATGGGACCTAGTGTGTGTATGCGAATGTCATGTGTAAATGGGTGTGTCGTGGTGTTGGACTGGTATCAGCTAATATCTACTTTTCCCCACTTGTTACAGCGCAGCACACCACGTGCAGTAACACACGTCTTGGTCTCCTGAAGATGGGCATAACGATGCCCGAAACATGTTGAGAAAGTGTTGATAATAAACATCTAACTGTTGCATCTTGTTGGTTTTTCTTTCTCACTTCACAATTTGCTCACGATGCACGGTCACAGAAACCTAAACACAACCTATCATGTTTGCCAGTCCACACTATCAAGCACGTTTCATTCCAACACACTTCATTTAACAGCAACACCTTCAACAGTTTTAATTCATTTGTTCCAAGCCACATTATGACATAAAACCAAACCTTACCTGATATCATAACTGAACATATGCAGATCTGGTCGGCCATTCACAATCCACTGTGCTATCTGTATTCCACAGCCTCCAGCAAGCATCATGCCACTTGAGTTGAAGCCACAGTTGTGATACATGCCGCGCAGTCTTGGATCCTCACCTACATTTGCAGGAACATTAGTATATTGTGATTATTGTTGTTGTTGTTGTTATTAATATTATTGTTGTTGTTATTATTATTATTATTATTACTGTCTATGGAGAAATGGAACACAAGGCTTATTTTAAAAACAAAACAGGAAGTAATGCAGTCACAACCCATTCATATAAGAAGAGGAATATTCCAGGGGGACTCTCTTTCGCCATTACTCTT
>Ga0131853_10004181_pt1 | contig 25868 bp, 22 predicted proteins | sample TergutLab28metaG_FD_92764 | JGI IMG/M metagenome (GOLD analysis project Ga0131853, IMG submission 92764) | Labiotermes labralis P1 segment gut microbial communities from Petit-Saut dam, French Guiana - Lab288 P1 (version 2) (version 2) | ecosystem: Host-associated > Arthropoda: Insects >... | reverse complement strand
CTGCAAACCAATCACTTTTAAAAAGAGGGTAAGGAAAGTGATAATTGAGTTGAATTAAAAGGAAGTAAAGTGTGCTGGAAATCATCGAAAAGTGTAGAGAAGCGGTGTCTAGTGAAGTGAAAAATCTAAAGTTATCTAACGTGGAGAGTAGCAAAGTGCAATAAAGTGAAGTGAAGTGAACGAAGCAAAGTAAAGTGGAATGAGGCGAAGTGAAGTGCGCAGTATAGGGAGGGAGGGAGGGGGACGAGTCTTTATGGAAAAGGTTTATAGGAGTAGTAAGTGATGAGAAGTGAAGGACTGGGGTGAAAGCATGAGTGAATTAATGATTGAAAAAAAAATTACAATAAACTGAACACAGTACTCTTTTACTTGGGTGTTTTTACCTTCTGTACATGTTGGATTCTAATTTGTCTTGCATGTATTGTTGCTAGTTTTAAGTTGTCTTGTGTGTAATTCTTGTTGGTTGGCCGTGTGTATTGTTGTATTTGTCTTGTGTGTATTGTTGTAGTTGTCTTGTGTGTATTGTTGTCATCTTATGTGTATTTGTTGTACTGTGTGTGCACTGCTGTTTTTTTTTTGTACTTTATATGCCAGACTGCTAGCTAGAAGTCAGTACTCGGAAGGTCCTGCGACCGGCCATCTCAACACAGGTTTTTCTTGGTTTCCCTGTCTATAAGCAAATGCTGAGATGGTTCCCAAGATTCCAAGTTGCCACTACATGCTTCTCATTTAGCCCTCCCAACTTAAATCTAGTAGTAACCAATTTCATTTTTTGTTTACATGTAAAATAACCACTGCCACCGGGTGACAACCCAATTGCAGTAAATAAATAAATATAAAATATAAATATAAATTACACAGTCAGGCCCTGATCTACATATTATTGTACATGAAATACTCATCTAGTGTGTAGAAAGAGTTGGAATAACAATAATTTTTTCAAAGTAATTTAAATTCATTATTATTATGAGATATGTCCTTTATATAGGCCGGTAATCTACTGTAAATATTGAGGCCCATACAATAAGTACCTCTTTGATAAGGTGTCAAATTCGATATTGCCTAATGAAAATTGGACTTCGTCTCACATTTCTGCCATGGATATTAGAGTTTAACTTGTACTGACCTCTGTTCATGATAACGAAATATAATAATGAAAAAACAAATTGAAACTGCCAAGTAAGAATATTCAATTTTCTAAACAAATCATGATATGAATCCTAATTCTTTGAACCTGTAATTATTCTTACTACTTTTTTTTTGCAACCTAAAAATATTGACGCAGTAAGGAGATTTACCCCTAAAAATAATACCATAATTCATAATGGAGTGAAAATACGCATAATCTACCATTACTAGATGTTTCTTGTGGCATAATTTGTTTGAAAACACTAATAGTGTAACATGCTGAACTAATTTTCACATTGGCAAAAAAAAACTTTGATAATGCTGAACTAAGTTTGGGTAAAAGTTCATCTATATGGGTTTTCCAATATAGAGTATTGTCCAAGTCATGCCTAGAAAATTTACATAGGATGTCTATTCTCATATTCCGTCGAGCATTTTTTCTTTTCAAATGGATAAAATTTGTTTTATCAAAATTTAAAGATAACAAGTTCAAATTAAACCACTTATTTAAAAGCTCAAATACTGCTGTAATGTTAGACTGGAAGTCAACAATACTAGAATTAGTGATAACTACACTATTCGACATAATCCTTTTATTTCCTTTTTTAAATAGAGGTTTTATTACAGAATATTTTAGGCCTGATGGACAAATCCCAGTTTACAAAGACTGATTGAAGATAAAACATTATAGGTAAACCAATTAAATGTACAACAGCTTTTAAGAGTTTCATGGAGATTTCATCATAACCATGAGAAGTAGGTTTCAAAAATTTTATAATTTTGTAAATTTCTGTTTTTGATATGTATTTGACTTTTAATATTTGGAAACGGATTTTTAAAAGTTTGAAATAAATAGTAAAGAGAAAGGTTAACATCCAGATTCACTTTATTGGTTGAATTATTATTGACTCTTTCAGCAGCAGACAAAAAGTAATCATTAAAGAAGTTAGATATATTAAGGTGGTTGTTAATCATTTTTCTATCAACGCATAAACTATGTACTTCCTCACATATAGTCTTCTTGCTAGTTATAGATTTTACAATATTCCAGGTAGTTTTAGTTTTGTTCTCTGAGGTAGTATTTTGTGTATTGTAATACGACATTTTGGTTTCCTCAATATTATCTGAAAAAAGTTTTGTGAATCTATTTATAACAGTTCATGAGTTTCAAATTGTTAAAGTTTTTAGTACATAAATACAAATCTTTTTCAGGCAACATAATACGCTGATATGCAGTGTAATCAATATATCCTTCTTGATGATACCATTATTTTTTTATTATTGGAAAATGGCAATTAAAAGGTCTTTAAAATGCATTTAAGAAAGAATTAAATATGTTACTTACATCTTTTTTGTTGAACATATCTTCTCACAGTTCCAAACTTAGAGAACATTTAAATTCAGCTAACAAGCTTTGATTTATTCTCCTTCTATTATGAGTGTTATAAGTGTACTATACTAAAATCATTTTACAAAAACAGTATTATAAATCATCTTTACACATAAAAAATTCATCTACAGAGTAAAATAAGGGTGTATGTAGGTATCTCCTTACAGCTGCTTTAACCCTTCAAACGCTGAGTTAAATCCCATCTGCCATCTGCCGGCATTATTAGGAGCTCACTATATTCTCCATGTTAGCAGGATAAGGGTTAAATTTTGACTTGCCATTCTTGTGGATTTTCACACTAGGTGGTAAACTGTTGAAAATTTTTATGCCAGCATAGAATGTACGTTCTTAAAAAAAAAAAAAAAGATAGGTTGGCATTTGGTCTACGAAGTTGATGCTTATTCCTTGTATTAATATTGTGCATAGAATGGATTTGAAAAATTTCCTCATTTTTGATAACACACCTCATTAATGAAAGTATTTACTGGTATGGAACACACAGAATCTCTGTTTAAACAGACTTCTATGAGTGGTTCTGGGTTGTGCACTAGCCATAATTCATCCAACCTTCTTTTATAAACTGAAAATCTCCCTACTGTTGGAAGAATTACTCCAAAAAATAGGAACTAGCGTTCCTCCTGCAGTCAAGGGGCTCATCTGGTTCACAGATGGGTCCAAGATGAGAGAGAGGACCGGGGCTGGAGTCTATGGGCAATCTGTCAGAAGGTTCAGCTTTTCTCTAGGAAGATATGCTACAGTCTTTCAGGCCAAGATATATGCTATCTTGGCCTGTGTTTATGAAATTCAATTTCAGAATAGATCAGAGAAATACGTGAGTATCTGCTCTGATGGTCAGGCGGCTTTGAAAGCTCTTTAGGCCATCAGAACAATGTCTCCATTGGTCCAACAGTACCAAAGGCATTGAACGATATCTCTGCCTGGCATGTGGTGGGGCTATACTGGGTCCCGGGACATGCTGGAGTACGAGGTAATGAGATCGCTGATGAACTCACAGGGCACAGCTCTGTTTTGGGGTTTCCTGGACCTCAGCCAGCTTTGGGAGTCTCCAGACAGGATATATGAAGAAGGACTTGTTGTTGGTTAATCAACCAGCATTGGGTACAATGGCAAGATCTTGGCGACATGCAAAGACAGGCTGGAGAACTAATCTCGGAACCTTGTCTGGGTTCCAGGGCTAGGTTCCTGTCCTTTAACAGGACTCAGTCCAGGGCTGTTACTGGCCTTCTCACTGGACATTACACCCTGAGGAGACATCTTCACCTCCTAGGGCTGATGGATAGTCCATTGTGTAGGAGGTATGGAGTGGAGAAAGAAACCTCAGCCCACATTCTTTGTGAATGTGAGGCTTTGGCCTCACTCAGACATGCATACCTGGGCTCCTTTTCTTTGGAGCCAGAGGACATTAAGAGTATAAGCCTGGGGGCCATATGGAAATTTAGCAAAGTAACAGGGCTCCCCATAAATTGGTACGGGGCAAAAAGGGCCCGTTCATCAAGGCCTAGGTGCATCGGGACCATCGAAATTTCGGTCCCAAACCCAATTGCAATCAATCAATCAATCAATCAATCAATATGCCAAAAAATTATTCCATATTTTATAACAGAATGAAAGTGTCCTTAGTAAATTGATTTGACTGTGTTAATGTTACTGATGTGGACCATCGCCCTAATGGCATAACGTGCTCTACTTAGCTTAGGAATCATTTCCTCCATATGGTTCTTCCAATTTGTGTGGTTATCAATTTGTAAACCAAGAAATGTTGTATTCTCTGCCTTTTCTATACGCTTTTCATTATAACCAATATGTAATGTAGAATGTGATGAATTCTTTGTTAAGAATTTCATTATATTTGTTTTATCTAGATTTAGAACTAAATTATTAGCAGAAAAACATTCAACCATTAGAGACAGAACTAAATTTGACACTGAAGAGAAATCTTCAAAACTTCTGTTTGAAATTATGACACTAGTATCATCAGCATATAATACTGGTTCTGACAAAGAATTTATTCTCAAGGGAAGGTCCTTTATATATATTATGAACAACTGCCCTTGAATTAATCCTATTAGTGGTAAGGTTTGAAAGGAAATGGAATTGCAGGTTTTACTTCATCATGATGTACCAACTGCTTCTTTTGTAGCACTAAATTATACAAGTGACTGGAAGAATTATTAAAACATTTTGATATATGGGAGTTGGAATAATGTAATTAGAACAGCGATTAGGGTATAGGCTGGCTATCCAGGGTTCAAACTCCAGCGAGGATTTAGATTTATCTCTTTTCCAATACACCCTGCTGGTTCTGGCCCACTGAGCCTCCTCCCATCCAAGGGTACCTTGGTTCCTCCATAGGACTGAAAGGGGTCAGAACATAAATTTTACCATTCACCTCCACCTACAACCCAGGTTAGGAATGAGTGCAGCTATACCTCTGTTCCTCTATATGCCTTCATGACATGGACAGGGACAATGTTACTCCCACTTTCCTGAACTTTTATGTATGACTGAAAGGTAAGGTTAATACAGAGGTATAAGAAGTTGTATAAGATGTATCCTACCTCTTCAATTTTCATAACAGATTCCATCTACTCTTGATTATCCAACAGATTACCGCAATTACACACACAGACTCTCTCAGATAAAAAAACAACCAACCTGTGGTTTCAACCAGCATTGCAAATACCGTCTCTTGGAGAGAGAAACATAAGTCTTCTGGAGAGTATTCTCCACTGTTCAGAAGTTCATGACTTCGTTTCTCAATGTATGACAGAATTCCAGAGAAAGATACATCCATTCCTTTCACCACATATGGTAGGGGTAAGAAATTCTTGCCCCTGAAAATTTAGAACAAACATTAGCACTGAACAACACAAAAAGTGTAAGGGAAGATCAAAAAAGGAGATGAACAGACAAATTCAATTATGTTCATAATGTTATCATATTTAAAGGGCCAACACTTGTATACAGAAGGCAGCTACACACTACACAGAACAGTAAACCAGTTTTAAGACCTTGAATTGAAATGAAAATCATGCACTCTTCAGTGCACATTCAATGTACCAAACAAAGAGTACATCCCAGACTCCACCAAACACAACTTGTCTATAATTTGACTTAGTATTGCACAGAACCATATTAACAACAAATAACACTATCACGTGTATAAGTTGACTTAGTATTGCACAGAACCATATTATTATTAACAACAAATAACACTATCACTTGATAATATAGAACATTCAATTAAAATGCAATCACAAAACAATTACATAAAGCAACACAAAACAGAAATCAAAAGTTGCTCCACCCCACATAATATACTCTTCGTACATCCCGATAACACTGGAGTCTAGGTCATTCTGTTTGCTTGGATGGTGCTCATACCAGTTGTACAAAAGCTGTGCAGTTGCGAGCAATATAAATTCACCAAAATACAAAACTGATAAGCAAATATGAAGAAAACTGTCCGCTTTATCAACAATGCTGTGAAAACGTCAAATCACACAAGGAACTTTGAACATGCAACATGATAGAGTAAACAAATTGTAAAATTATGCAATGTACAATCAGTATCACCTTATACCATCACCCAATAACCCATAAGGAAAAAAAAAAAAACCTCTGTTTCTCCTACACCTTTGCAACAGTTCTTCAGTCAAGCATGACAGGAACTCTTTATAGAGATCCATGCTGTATCCTACCAAAGGCACTAGTCTGAGTTTTCACAATGTACGACTTCAATTTCCTACCAGGTTTTGCCTAAGATTTGATGGGACATTCTGTATAAAACAAACAGTTGTGACATTATAATGCCTAAATATGTAACCTGTATACATTTTTTGGTGAGTGCACAACGTTTCATACAATCCTCTCCAATAGAATATGGTATCATGGGGCGTAAGATGGGCAGGTCATGTGGAATGTGAGATCAAGAGACCAGCATGGAGAACTTGCATGGAGAGACCTGAAGGCATGAGAATATTTTGAATATCTAGGTGTAGATTGGAGGATACCATTAAAAAAGATCTCAGAGCAATGAGTAGAGAGGGAGTGGATAGGCTTTATCTGGCCCAGGAAAGGGTCTAGTGGCAAGCACTTGTGAACACAGCAATGAACCTTTGGGTTCTATAAAGTCTGGAAAATTTTTCAGCTGGGTTAGTAAATATTTATTTCCAAAATGAACCAAAGGCTGATAAAACCTAATATTCTGACAGACATGTTGTTGTTTGTTTATTTGGCGCAATAGCCCCCAGGGGGCCAGGGCCTCCTCATTCACAAGTTTTCTAGATCACACTCAACAACACACCACAGTTGGCAGGACTCCTCTGGATGAGTGATTAGCTCGTTGCAGAGACCTCTACCTGACAACACACAACACTCATAACTACCTGACAACATACAACACTCATAACAGACAAACATCCAAACCTCTGGTGGGATTCGAACCCATCTCTGCAGGCGAGCGGCCGCAGACCTACTCCTTATACCGCACGGCCACTGGGACCGGCATTAAGACAGACATACCATGGCAAAATACTTTATAAAACCATTGCTTCCTCATAAATTTTCAAAATGAGCATGGACCATGAATTTGTTCAAAGTGATAGTCAAACTACAACACAGGTACTGACTTCTTTGCCAGCTGTTCAATGTTGTATCCTGGACTCGGATCATTGGACAGTTTCAATAGCCTTGCAAATCTGTCGAGGCAGTTGCCTATTGCTATATCGATTGTTTCCCCAAAGATCCTGTATCTGTTTCTGGAATAAGCAATCACTTGTGTGTTGCCACCACTTACATACAGCACTGTCGGGTTGTCACTTCCAGTTATCAACCTTCCCATTTCTATGTCTGATAAAATGTTAAGGCTATGTGTTGATATTGTCCTTTTCTGAAAATAATGTATGGGTGAAGATGATATACTCATATGTAATACCATTCACTAAATCTAACAGTCAGATCACATACAACAAAGTACACCCTAACAAAGCATAGATATTTTCCATACCTCTCCTTCAGCTATTTATTGCACTCAGTTTTTAAACGTAAACTTATTTCACTGCAGGAATTATTTCACTCAAGGATACGTCCAATGCAGTGGTTCACACCAATTATTGGTTTGTTCCAGAGCTGAGCAATGGTTCGTGCCACTATTGCTACAGCCTGAAGAGGTGGTGCCATGCCAGGACCTTTGGTATAACACACGACATCAATCTGTTCAGGTTCAACAGCAGCTTCCTGCAATGCTTCTGACAGAACTGCAAGTACAACACAGCGGTGATGCTGGGCTGTTTCTCTTGGCAAGAAACCTGCACAAGTCAATTCTGAATCAACGGCAGACCCATGTTTATACATCTCTTTAGCCTATAATTGAACACTACAATGTGTGGGTTAGACACCTACTTCAAATTCAGGAGATCCTAAATTTCATTCCTGACCCCATGTTTTCTGTTTCTCAAACCTTCTAGGCAAATGCAGAGTATACACCTCAAAAACATTTAAGGCTACTCTTGTGACATGCTTCCTTAATCACTGGTCACTTACACAGCTAAGAGAATACAGTTAAATGAATAAATAATTTACCCTTTCAGCATTACACTCAAACAGAAATGTCTACACAGTATATCAATTGATTAATTCTTAGGTTATTCAACAAAACTGTTTCACTTGCAGATGTAATTGTGAATGAAAGGGAAGATAACTCAAAAATGTGAGAAGGCCACGATTACGAATGATGCAGCAACAGCCTATTTCAAGATATTACTTTGGACAGAGGAAAAATACAAAAATCTTTAGTCATGCTAGACACTAATCTGGTAAAGATATGAGAGCTACATCCCATACACAAGAGTACAGTGTTAATACTACACAAACTTCACTGGTTGCACAGCATCATATTAAATCACATGGACCACTTCTCAAGATTCCACTTTTGTTACAGTTAAATACAGCAGCAGCAGCAGCCATGTAAACAACAGTGTCTCAGTGAGAATGGTGTATGATACATGGCATACATACACAACATTGTTCCTAAGCAGACATAAACATTTAAAGTCACATAGCCCTAGTAAATATACAGGTTAAAAAATGCAGAGAGAAGATATAGCATGTTAGGCATTCAGGTTGATACTGAAAAAGTTAATAATGCTGTGACAACAACAGACACATTGACCACCCACCCTCATCAAACACCAAAGTAAAAGAATAAAAAGTGCTATACCTCTACTCTCAATCTGTGCCTTTTATGGCATGTTATGGGGTAACCTTTTCATTTGCATTCACCTAACAATGGAAATATGAAAAACTAGATGTCCCTCTGCTGCCCTTAATATTAGACTTGCAGCATAAATGGAATTTAAATTAAGTGGCATGACAAGAATCAAAACACTGAATTTAAACTGCACAGCATACGATAAATACACATTTAGTTTGTAGTTCACACACAAAATACTTCTAGATACAAAATTCCTATGTTTTTCACTTCCGTCACTAGGCACCTAGACTGTTATGGCAGAGACAAGTTTCAGCAGATGGTACTATTTTATAACCTTGGTTCAAACTATTGATGGTATGAGAATAGGGCTCTCCAGGTGGTGACTATGAAGATCAGTGTCTTCTTGAATATGATGCCACATCAAACTACAAGGTATAACACCCCGAAAGACAGCACTTATCTTTGGGGAATTTCAATCAGAATAAACAGTTCTAGTGAAGAATCATATTGCTTCTGAAATAGTGGTAACATTTACCACAACTTGTAACTGGAAAAAATATATTAATATATGACACTTAAAGCTAAGAAGTACATATGGATTGTCACAAAAAATTATTCATGCTGGCAGTAATGACAAAAATTTTAAACCAAACTAAACAATGTGTCACCTTCTCCCGGTGCGGTAATGTATGTCCGCCTACAGTTGGACAAGACCACTCCATCACATACAATACCAACCCCCAGTTTGTTGGCACTACCTTCAAACCCTATTGCAATCACCATGAAGAATGGGCTGCAAAGAATAAATAGCAAAATTGTATAAATGCATTATTGAAGTACTAACTTCAGCACTAATGTTATTGTAGTAGAAGCACCTCATAGATTTGATCTGCCCACCTTCTCATGTGTAAATTAGGAAGTTCAGACATTCAGTAGGAAACTACATAAGTCAATGAAGATTTCTGAACATGTGCAGATCATCAGCATGAGCAATGGAAGAGAACACTTTACCAAGCATGGACTTCATTTAAATGGACTTGGTGAATACCTAATTATTAGCAATGTAGCCAAGAGAATCAAGGATTTGTTTTCGATTATGACACAAGCACAAGGTGGTACATTTGATTGAGGCACTGTGCTACAAGCCAGAAGGTTGCGTTTTGATTAGCGATGATGTCATTGGAATATTTTATTCACATAATCCTTCTGGCCACACTGTGGCCCTGGGGTCAACTCAGCCTCTAAAAGAAATGAGTACCAGGAATATTTGCTGGGGGGTAAAGGCAGCCAGTGCATAAGGCTGACAACCTTACCACCTTCGTGTGCCAATTGTCTTGAAATCCGGGAGCCTCAACCTCCTGGAACCCTCAGGGCCTGTACAGGCCTGTAATGGGATAGCTTTTACTAATGTCATACAAATATCGTGTAAACATAAATGAATACTTTATACAATTAGTAGGTGTTTTTAGAAGTTAATTATTCTAAATATTGTAAGATTATACGCAAGGTGCTAATGAAGACAAAAAATATACTCTAAACAGTTACAAATTCATGCTAATAAAAAGTGAAAACAATATAGAGCATTGTAAAGAGAGACTGGTAAAAAGTATTTCTCTGAACATTTGAAAACATTATTCAAAAATGAAAATACCGTAATTTATCCTAAGCAAGCAGCAGATGCTTTTAATAATTACTTTCTATCATTAATTAAGAGACTTAACCTTACAGATGTTCAAAATATTTTGCTATTTCATACCTAACATGATCTTATTCAAACAGTTTTCCTTCTATGATTGTAATTCCAATTACAAAGGCTGAAATAGCAGGTTTAATTGGTTCCCTAAAAAATAACAATTCCTCTGGATATGATTGCATCTCCAATTAAATTTTAAAATTATGTGGACCTTTAATTTGTAAACCATTAACTTACATTTATTAATCACTCTTGTTAGGTATTTTTCCCTGATAGTATAAAATATGCTATTATTAAACCACTTTACAAGAAAGGTGATAAGTCTCTTCTTGCTAACTACAGACCAATCTCTTTACCAACAGAATTTGCTAAGTTGTTTGAGTTAGTACTGTTTCACAGAATTAATCACCATGTACAGGTTCACAATATTTTATAAGCAGACAAATTTGATTTTAGATAAGGACTTTCCAAATTCAATGCTATTTATAAACTTACTGATAGTATACTTATGTCATGGAACAACAAAATGCATATTAATGGCATTTTTTGTGATCTTGCCAGGTATGTGCTTGTGTGAATCACAAGATTTTTTTTAGAGAAACTGAAATATTACGGTATACAAGGTTCATTTTTCAACTGTTTTAAATCATATTTAATTGACAGACAACACAGGGTGGAATTAAACTCATTCTGCAAATAAATATCTTTCAAACTGGGACACTGGCAAACATGGAGTGTCCCACAGATTGGTACTGGGACTACCACTCTTTATTATTATTATTATATATATATAAATGATTTTTCCTTAAGCATCAACACTATTTCAGATACCGTAATGTTTGCTGATTATGCTAGTGTACTCATTTACAACATAAATTTTAGTGAATTTATCGATACTTTTAATATGGTCATATTGCACATAACTACATGGTTTCATGCAAAAACAGCTTATCCTAAATCTGGATAAAATGAATATTGTGAAATTTACTCCATCTAATCAATTCTGTAGTCCATTAACTAAAGTGTTTGATGGTAAACTCCTGACTGAAGTATTAAATTTTAAAATTCTCAGTCTGAAATTTGATAAGCATCTATATTGAAGGAGTCAAATTGCAAAGTTACTGCCCAAACTGAATACTGTCTGCTACACTATTAGAAAACTATATTCTCTCTTGAATATTGAAGTTCTTAGGATTGTATATTTTGTAAATTTCCAGTCTTTATTTAGAATATGGAATAATATTTTGGGGAAATTCTTCTCATATTGGTTGCATATTTTCAATTCAAAAAAATAGTAACTAGAACTATGGTTGGAGTTACTTCCAGATGCTAGCATGGGAGTTTATTTAGAAAATTTGACATATTAACTCTTCCATATTTGTATATTTACTTATTGATGATGTTGTAAATAATTTAGGTAATTATCATATGAACTCATCTATTCATAGGACTGATACAAGGTACAGAAATCATCTGCACAGGCCTGTGGAAAGTTGTCATGTTTTCAAAAGGGCACTTTCTACTCTAGAATGAAGATTTTTAACAGCTTACCATCAGCAATTCTGGAATGATAAGTAATAAATCAAAGTTCCAGGCATCATTAAGGAGATTTTTGCAGCTAACTCATTTTAAACACTGGCAGAATTTTTTTCACACAGTCAAAATTAATTTGTAATACTGATGTTCATTTTTCAATATTATTTTAATTTCAATTCTAGTTTTTTTTTTTTTAAAGGATGAAGAATTCTATGTTTCTTATTTATATATTCTCTATGATATGTGTTGCGTGTTTCTATATGGTGTATGTTACATACTGCTGTCTTTTTGTATATATAGTGTGTGTGTGTGTATTATTGATATATTTAATATTCAACCGTATCAAGGAGTTTTGGATTTGTGAAATGAAATGTATATGTATGTATCACACTTCCACGTGAATCTCCTCCCACCACACCTAAATGTACAGCACTGTATCTTCGGTAAAATTATAAAATTGTACGAATTTGAAGTATCCTCAGAAAAAATTTAAAACTAAAATTCAAACTGCACAAGATATCCATACTCTCAAGTCAGACAATGAGAATAAAGCATCACAGTGTACTTCAGAAACTGTCTCACAAAGTTAAAAAAGGCAGCAGAAATGGAAAACAAGTTTAAGATGTAAATCGTGCGAAGTGTTCAGCAGTAAATATACTTTTTACATGTCGAAAGAAAACCTAACCAACTCAACAAACTATTCTCGTCTCTTTATCGCATATTTTATTCGTAGCTCGCGGCAAAAAAGACAACCCTCATCAGAACTAGGGCTTCAGTTACTCAATACATAATTACTGTTTGGCATAAATAACACACGCCAACTCCACATCGCAACACGTTAAAAAAAACCCCCCACTAAGCTCTCTGACACGAGGACACATCAACTTGTGACTTACCTTAGACAATTCCTGCTTTACACCTTGGATCAGAGATATTTTAGGCCTTAGGATATTTCAGTTTAATGCGAGAGAAAATATTTCTAAAATTATTAACACGTACAAACATAAACTTAAGATAACGACCACATGGCGACAACGCAGCCCACGCTCTGTCCGAGTGAACTATTGAAACCGGGAGTAGTAATGCTCGCCATGGTTAGTCCACGCTCCATACTACATAATCTGTGGTCCACACGCACAGCAGCACGTACCTAGTGTTTTCAAAAATTATCCAGTCCTGTTGCTTCAGCCGTACGCAGTCCGCTTTGTTCTGTTTATATTGCTTCATTATGCAGTAATTCAATTTCAAATTATTTCGATATTTTACACACATTGCACAATATAATGCAAAATTTATACTATATTTATAAACAGACACAAAATTAATAGTTATATGGTCTGTGGCTAACACTACTTGCAAGACACACACATATGCACGCAAAAATCGATTTAAAAAAATTATCAATACGCATAAAGACTAATGAAAATAATTTTCTGATAATTTTATAAAAATAAAATAAAAATTATTGCAATACACATTCTTAATATTTTGTATATAGAGAAAACAATAAAAGAAATTTAGGGACCCAGTTGCTTCCAGACACTATCAGGTAGTCATTAGGTGTATATTCCCTGCATATTCTTGTCCTCATGTGTGGTCCAATAATGGCTTCACTAGCAAGATAAAATGGGTATTTACCTTGTATTTTATCAACGAAATTGTCCGCTGAAATATCCTCACACTGATTTTATGATCCATGCTAAATGACCACAAATGTACATTTTTGTATCTCACCTCACATGAAAGCTAACAATCTTGTTATATGCTCAGTCACTGCTAGTTCATATCTATGGCTACTGTACAGTATGTAATGCCCTTCCACAGATACATTTGATACACTTCATATACTCACCAACTGTCATGGAATAGCATATATATTATATGAATACAAATTCACACATTACTTTTGATCACACTATGGCAGTATGTCCAAGGAAAAAAATTATAGTGATAAACAGATTAAATCATCACTAGTTGAAACATGTGCAGCTGTCATCTCAGCAATTCATCACCAACTGAAAAAGTACTGGCTGCTGTTAACAATGATCCAAATTTGCCAATATTAAAACAATATTATGTATGAAATATTGAAGAGCTGAACATTACACATAAGAATGGGAAGTACTTACTCACATTACCATTCTGATGCAATAATTAATACACAAAAAATCTTACTCAAATAATGGTGTTCATAACAAAACCCTGTAAGTTCAGGCAAGGCAAATATCTGAGAAACAACGCAAGTTTCCTCATACTATAATTCAGAAACAATTGAGATAGTTGGTCACCCACAGCCAAGGGGGTGGGAACATGTCTACTGGAGAATAGCACAATTCATGTTGACAATGACACTTATACCTGACCTTTAGCTTCCACACAGCATAAAGTCCCCCAAACATGAAACGAAAATTCCATACACTACAGGTTACAACTCTGGATGTTACATTTTTCTATTATGTTATCCATTCTCTTCATGTTTTAATGTTCAGAAAATGAATGCAACATGGGGAAGCTGTTCCTCTCCAATTGTATGTCTGTTGGACTGGAAGTTTATAGGCAATCTAAAATTACTTTATGGGTTTAAATTAAACATGGTGCTGGTGGAGGGGTTTAACATTATACATTGCCCAGTAAATTTAATTTTCATAAATGACTGTCAATTATATCTTCCACTTTACATTAAGTCCAAAATGAACAATGACACAAACCTGAAAGCAAAAAAGTACAAAAAACCAATACATAAATAACATCCATAGGATATGTATCTCATAAGGAGTAACATTTACATTTGTAACATGTTTTGATACAACTAATATTAAATCACACATTCTATTACTCACTCCCTGGCAATACAGCCCAAGAAGGACCTTAGCCTCCCATACATTATAGCCCATTCTATTCTAACTCCCACATACCAACCTCAAATTCCCAAAGATAATAAGGTTTCAACATCAGCTTTTCCTCAGCCTATCCCTACTGCCTCACCTTTCTAGATGCTCTCCAGAGACTGTATTTACTATTTTATGATCCTCCTTGTCACCTGTCCAAATCAACTTCTCCTGTGCCTAGAATGTGCAATGGTCACTGCCTAACATATCAATCAACAAAATAAATTGAAATGTTTTTAGACAAAACTTACAGCTATGTCCACACATGTAAATACATGACTATATCTGCAAAATGGTCTAAAAAGTTTCTTTGGAATATGCCATCCATAATGCACAAAACAATTACATGGGACAGGAATTGACTGGAACATGGCAGCTTAAAGTCTATACTGATAATACTCATTTATTTGGCAAAAAGACAGAACAAAGACATCCTACAGAAGTAAGAAGTTGGTAAAGCAGCAATGCAGACAATATCTGTACAAGTGTATGCTCTTGTCTTGCCACCACAATAAGGGGGTGAAATCTTCATACACATGAATGCAGCTAACAAAAACCTTAACACAGCAGTGACATTTCAAACATTTTTGAGCACAGTACAAAACCTTTGGGCTCGATGCGGACATGGAATTTTCTTCCCGAGTAACTACTGGCTTCTCAAGAAGAACTTTGGGCAATGGAATTGGTATCGAATTATAGCCTTCAAATTAAGAACAAACTAATTTTTGTTCCACAAATTTGTGCTATAAAGAAAGGAATAAGTAAATAACCATCGAACACAACTTTTTATAACATATTCATAAGGCTACATTTTGACCCTGCGGTGTTATCATCAGGTTGGCTTTTAGAACATATTAAAAGAAGTATACAATTGCATTGTTTAAAGTAAGATCTCACTTCTTACAAATACATTTAAAATTCTTGTCTTATTGTTATACACACAATTTTATGTACTTAAAATAATGGTGACAATTTAACCATTAAAAATATTTTTAGAAAGTGGCAGATGTCAGTGTGGCTATGCGTAGTTGATTTTTAAATGATGTCTTATTCAACGTCGGGTACCATGTGGTGTTCTCATATAAGAATAAGACAAGGACTGTAAACATATTTGTATGAAGTAAGATGTTACTTCCAACAACATGATTGTATACTTCTTTAATATGTTTTAAAAGCCAGATTGATGATGACCCCACGGGGTCAAAACATGTAGCTGTATGAATACTTTATAAAAAAGTTGTGTTCTATGATTATTTATTTATTCCTTTCTTTATAGTTCAACACACAATGGTATGTATAATTTAAAAATTTGTGCTAAATGAATAACTTCAAGGGACATACCCCTTTTGTAACATAAGGAGTCATTGTAACCATAAATTTGAACACACTCCCAACACTAATTATAACATGTACGTCACAGAGTACACCATACTAACACTAATATATGAGATCAATTGTGTTGATATACATTGCAATAAGTTCTGAAATATGTATAAATTTTACACGTCTTAGTATTGTCAAAAAGGAAAGACAGACCAGAATTTATTTTAGACTCTCTGATGCCAAGAAATTTACTATTTTTTATTCTATCAAAGATGCAATGACAAATCAGAAGCAATGGAAATGCTGTAAAATTGAAACCAATCCAACACCTCAGATACATGTCAGACTTGGCCACATGGAACTGTGATCTGTCTTTCCACAAATAAGACATGACAAATATGACATGGAATATAACACACCAATAGCCTGTACAGACCACCATTTCATATTATTATTATTAGTAGTAGTAGTAGTAGTAGTAGTAGTAATATATTACAGATATGTTTGTTGGTAAAAATGAACATAACAAAACTGTTCTCCCACAGGACAAACTTTCTACACAAATTTACTGTTGCTATATTAAAAATTGCAGGGCTTATAAAGGTAAAATGAGAAACTAAAAATTGGGTAGAGCATGGAGCAAATAAGGGCATACCTGACTTACACATCTTTGGTTTCTGAATTTTTGTATTCATGATGTATTCTTGGAAACATCCCATGAATGCAAAAAGAAAATGCAGCTGAAACATATACTAAAAGTTCAATTGTATAAATGTCACATACAAGAATTTCTGCAAAGAATCAGATGAAGCCTCTGTTGATAACACTAATTATTCTGCCTTCTTCAATTAACATCCATAACTGTCAAATTCCTCTGCAGAATAATTTTGGTAAGCATCAGTAATATGGTCAATTAAAAAAAAAAATCATGCAAACGTGGTAATGAATATCATTTACATGTTTCAGTAACTTTTCTGTTACCACAGTGGAAGATACTACTCACCACAAAATATATCTCTTCATACTGGTAGCCCCCAATTTACATTGATTCAACATTAAACAAGTCTTTGATTTAGGTGATCTTGGCTATACAGCAATTCTAAGATGTAAATCAGGGACAGCTGTAAGAATTGTGTTAATGCAGAACACGTGAATTCAATAAAGCATTTCAAATGTAAATTTAACTACTGACAAGTTTAATATGAATGAAAAGTGTAACTCTCCATAATACATTTATAAAAATTCTCAAGGCAATTCTATATCCTATGCCACATTCCAGGCTGTCTGTGCCATTATTGTAAAATTTTTTCTATATGACAGAGAATTTTGTTCCCAAAATAAGAACCTGAAGACAAAACATCTACAGAATTGTGTCAAAACTTAAAACATACATGACTCTAACATAACAGTAAACCAGCCTCTAATCAGCAAACTCATCAGAAATAATTTCACCAGCTAAATGGGTACAGAAAAAGTTAACAAAACCTCCAAACATGTTTTCATTTGTAGTCACATGAAGGCAGTGTAACATACGAATGACATATAAAATGGCAGAACACATGATAAAATTCAGACTGATGAATGAAGTCAAAAAATATTTACATAATTAATGAAGACTTAAAATGTTTGTGCCCTGGGGAAATATTGTTACAGCAACAAGACAGTCAGTCTCTAAAACAGCCAACAATGCAAACAAAATGATTGGCAGTCTTACTGGAATGCTATCAGTCACACAGTAAGAAAACATTCAGAGTACTGTAACCCACAAACAAGTGCCTCAGAACAAAAGGAACATACACTGTAGAGATACAGTTTTCTGTAAATATCTTCGTTGTAAATTTCTTATAGTATTACAAATTTTCTATAGCAGTCACATCTATGTTACATTGTTAGGTTCTAAACTTCCTTAAAATAAGACAGTATTTCACAGGTTAAGATTTTTTATGAAGCTGGAGCACTGTGCAATATAATGTGTTCACAAACTGAAGAGACGTTTTGTTTTGTTCTGTATTCCAGGCAAGTATTAATCTATCACAGCAATGTCAGTGTTCAGTGTTACATTATTTCTAAAACAATAACGATGATTAACGAAAATTTGCACACAGAGGACTACTTTAAAGACACTGGCCAAATTCTTTGCCAGTCACCCATTCGGTGCTACATTCTGAGAGCACAAGTGTCAGAGCACAAACAAACCTCTCTTTTGTTGGCTTCAGGTAAGTCTATGTACATATGGTACCAAAAAAACTGACTGCTCTTCAACACATTTCTGTTTATCAGAGCTAATTATAGGAGAGAGAAAAAGAGAAGCAGCAGTGCAAAGAACAAACCTTTCTAGTGCCAGTGGTGCATGTAGATGCATTATGTGTACACCTCATCCAAAGACTAAGCACACTGCTGTGGCTGACACAGGCTGGATATGAAGAAGACAGCTAATAGTGCTCTGACCATAGACATAGCCTCAAATTCCATATATTCAGGAAGAAATTCCTGTTTCAATGGCAGCAGACTAGCAATGATGACAAAAAACCTATAATACCACTACTGCTCTCTGGCTGCATCAACTCTCTGAAGCGCGTTAACAAATTACAACTACAACCCTCCGAGTAAACAGAGTTCAATAACAGATAAAATGCTACCAACAGTATAAAAATATTCTGTAATGGTTCTTGGAGATATTTCAATGATGGTATTTCCCTCTAAATATATCAGTGTCATTATGAAGGGTGTTCAAAAAGTAGTAGGACTAGTATGTACAACACTACAACATACACAACATACAGATCAAAATGTTCTTTTTGCACAGTACCTGCCTGCAAATGCAATGTGCTGATAATACCATCCCTTGACCTACAACTGTAACATCTGTTCAAAACCATTATTTCCACTACCTTTAGGGAAGTCTTCATAACCTTAACGCATGCAAGATGACAGAATTTCCAGCCCAGGAGATTTTTATCCAATTCTGGAGAAAGTCAAAGTCATGAGGGACCACATACGAGCTATAGTATTGGTAAAATATGAGTCACTGACAGAAAGACAATGTGAAAAAAATGCATTACCAAATTCCTCAAAATGGCCTTAAGTTCTTGACACACAATTAACTCAGCAAGCTACCTCACTGGGTATTAATAACCTTGGAATTCAAAATATGTATACTCATTTCATGACTTAATAAGCAAGACTCCAGTGCACTACCTACTGGAACTGACAACCCATCAACAAATTCACACACAGTCATGAGACAGTTTACTCAAATAATAACTGCAGCTGATATACAGTGTTCCACACCTGACTGAATCTGTCCTCATGTAGAAGCAAAGCAATAAAAATGGCAGCAACCATGTGTGATGCTAGATCACACAACAAGTCAAGGCTACCAGCACATATTTTTACTGTGCTGCCATTTCTGTCCCCTAAAATTATTAAAATAGAAACAGCCGCAGTTCAGTTACTTCTTGAACAGTCTCCATATTTTAAAGGAATAAGGAAGAGGAGGATAACAACAAATTAAAAAAGGAAGAGAGAGAGGGATGAAGAAAATTAAACTAAGTTCTTCCCACAACTTTGCCAGGAAGTGTCACCAGTGCTGCTTTGTTATACGTATTGGTAATTTTCCTTGGCAGAGAGCAGAGGAACCTGCTCCACTGATTGCTTTATGTCATAGCGAGTCAGCCAGTCTGTGGTGTCAGGTTTCAGCAAGCCAAAGCATCGGACCTGAGCAAAGTCTACCAGGTTCTGGCACAGTCCACGGTGAAATGGACTATGGGGTGCCCCATTCAACCGGCCATTTTTATGGAAGTGTTTGTATCTTCCACTGTTCATCCGCTCATTGGTCGTCATGCCCAAGCACATGATCTGAAATTGTTAACAAACACTACAAATATCTGAAAAATTGATTACACTTACAGCTTGAACAAGATAACACAACACACCTAACTCTGCTATTATAACCCAAAGGCACATAACAATTTCATCACACCCGACCACTGAACACAAAATTCAGCCAGGCCAATGCAGGTCACATCTTCTAAACCTAGTTCACTACATTCATCTGGTATCTTCAATCCACTTTTCAGCCTCAAGTGTGGTGATGCCTTAGACGTTTTCCTATCAAATTTATGTACATATTGTTTGTTTTTCTCATCTGGGGCTCATTTCCAGCCTATTGTAATCTCCTCAATTTGAATTTCCTAATATTACAGCATGAAATTACAGAATTATAAATTTCCTCATTATCCTTCATTTGCCACTGCCTTCTCCTTCTTAAATCCAAAATATTTTCCTGGGATCTTCTTTGTCCAATACATTGCACTTCATACTGCTACCTCAAATTTAACAGACCACAATGCAGAGTGCTATATAGTAGATCTTAAAGTGGCTGTTCATATACCACGTTTTCTGGAGTACAATAACTTTTTCCTGGAAAATGCTGCCTAAAATGTGTCTCATAGTTCAGAAGTAAAGTACGCTTAATTCTCTAAAGTATTCCAACTACAGTGCATCTTACAGCCCACAAAATATAACAACTACTTTTGCCTTAGAAAGTATATGAGAAGGAGATGGTTTCTGAACCAAAATGTATCTTTTTCTGACAGTATGCTACACAAAGAGGCAGTTGGCAATATGAGCTTAACTGTAAAAAACATGGCAAAACACACTGAGCAGACTTACCTGATACATCTGGCATGTGAATAGTGTGCTCACCCATGCAGCATGTAGTACTGCATTTGTTGCCACCCAAGCCACCCATGCATCACACACTGCAACTTGAGACAACCCTGCAAGCAGTGCATAATAAACAACTTCATATTTAACACAGCAACACCACTCTGATATTACTTATGATACTGATATGTCTGAAGAGCAAAGGTAAAATTACTCCCTGTGCCTAAGCACCACACCCAGAACATGTGCAGGACTAGTGCATGCTCCCTGCCTTCCTAAGCAAAAAATAAGACACAGGAATGGTCAGCCACATGCTCCAGCTTCTCTAAGCCCAGGGAAAGAAACCTCCATACCCTCTGGATAAGAGGCTGGGCTGCTTCCAGGTCTAGTCCAAACAAAGTGGCAGTGACAGAAATCCCTGGCCCTGCCAGGAAATTAATTTGGGTCATGCAGCCTACATACAATCACCTTCTGAATGCATTCTACTGTTTTGCAGTGGTGTCAATTATATGAACATGGCGTAAGAAGATAACAAAAAATCTGCAGTCTGCATGAAGCTCACAGACTCCCCAGAGATGCTCAAGTGATTTCGCAAACAAGAGTATAAAAATGTTCATGTTTAAACATGTGGGATGCTTCTCAGTGACATAGATCCTTTCATAACACTGAATGTACATCCTAGGAGTATTCATAATTACTTTTCATTTAGTACTAAAAATATGTTTGATAAAAACATAAAAAAACTTAATTCAGTTAACCTTTAATGTACAATGGATTTAAATCCCAAAGCTGCTTCTGAGAGCTGGGGTACTTATCACTTTCAATGCCCCCTTTGCACCTGCTGATATTATCCATTGCATTTCATACATTTTTAAAGTTAAAAACTTCAAATTAAAAGTACATGTTTAAGAATGAATCCAGTTATCCATTCTGCAAATTCACAGAAAATCCACTTATTTTTACAAAGCTTAATTGGTCACTTTTACTTTATTCCTTTTTCACTCAAATTTCCAAATTCTAGATTTATTCTTTGCAAATAGCTTCTGCTGTAAGTGGACACCCTGTGCAACAAAATTTAAGATGACTGCACATGTCAATGAGTATCCTCAGATGTTGTTTAAGTTCCAGTCTTATAATGATGTTTAGATTCCATGGTAGTGCAGGCTTATCAGAATGCGGTAGCAAATCAGTTCATATGCAATCAGTAGGAGAGAAAAGGAATGAATACACATTTTTATTTCTCTATTTAGTGCAGTATGGGGCCAGAAGCCAATGTCCTTCAGTCTGCTTTAAGGATTTCTTCATGACTTTTTTGAAACGTAGCTTCATGCTTACGTCTACCTTCAACTCAACAGTTCAGTCCATTCCCTGTCAGAGCAATAACATGCAAAAGGCCAGGCAATGCTGAGTCAAAAGCTGTTGGTTTTGTTGTGTGCTGAATTGCATCAAGGTGCATTCAGCAGTACAGCTACAAGGAGAAACCTTACAGCCCCAGATATCACAGAACCATATTAGAAATGGACTCTGAAACACATTCATTGGAAGACGAAGACATGTCTTCTCAGAGTGAATGGCAACGTTGATAATGACAGATTGCATTACTCACACAAACTTCACACAGTGGACTAACAATACAAACCACTGCCCTACTACTACCTGCAGTCCACAGGTTTACATGGGGTCTGAGTTGATTATGACAAACAGAGCCACCCAACATCAGTAAAGACCCTTCCCCACTTAGCCTTTTGACTGCAAGACAAGGAAGACAAACGCCATCCACAAGTCAACTAAAAAGACTTGACATAAGAGACAACAGACACTGGCTTATGCAACGTGAGAGAGTTCAGTGCAGTGTGTGTTCCACTAAAAACAAAGAAAAAAAACAAAACTCAAGAGTCAAGAATGCAACATAGGGTTGTGTGCTACCCAATGTTTTGAGGTATATCACATCAAACTCATTTCTGAAGATCAAATGAAACTAACAAAGAAAAGCAGAACACACAAACATCAGTAAATATTACCACCGTAATCACAGAACTGATATATTTAGGGAGAATTTTCTCGATGAAATAATGGTGATAAAGGGGGTGTGGATTTTACAGAAGGAGCTTTATGATGGAACAGAGACTTGTCGGAAGAGCCTCCTTGTGCAAGTATTGGCTTCACTTCAACAGTATGAGGAAAAAATAAGAAATATTGCTTGGAGATGTCTGTAAATAATTCATGAATTCTTAAAAAAAAAAAACATAAGGCTGTTTGTAAGAAACATTAAACTTTATTAGTGACAATTTTAACTAAAATTAATTTTTGCACAGTCTTTTTATGCCTTTACAAGCCCTTTAGACAAATACTGTGAAAAAGAGGTGTAATTATAAAAGCAGAAAATTTTAAAACAATCATGGCGTTGCAAGACAGCATTTTCCCAATCAGTCATTGAAGGCATTTAATTACTGGGACAATGTTTTCCTGTTTGGCCATAAAGAGTTAAATTAAACTTCATTATGAATTTAATTTATGATCCACATATGGTTTTACACTTTCTGCAACTGATTCTAGATTACTGAAACATTCTTTTTTGTGTATCAGTTATGTAGCACCAAATGAATGTATGATTGTCAAAGATAAATTTAAGGAGTATTTGGAAAAATGTGATTGTGGCTAGTTTCAAGACATTTATTTATTTAAAGAGACTAACTGGCCATAAATACTATTCTTTTCATATCTGTATTGTATTAAAGTGAAATTTGTATGTGTCAGGAGAAATTTTCGACCTGAAGCCCTGACTAATGTAATGAAAAATTAATTCTTATTTCATGGGTTTTCATCTTGCAATCAGTTTGCAAGAAATAAACTAAGCTCATGAACAGAGAGATTACTGTACTTCCAGTAAGTTTTATAATCTGAAAAGCAACACCCTGTTTTTCATAGTGAAAAAGTACAATCAAACCTTACCTCTCCAGAAACCTTTTCCTAATGAGACGCCGCACACGGTCTGCCAGAACAACACACACCCATACAGCATAAAGACACACATGACCAGCAACATTATGAGATACCCCATAAAGAACCTGTGGTTCTTAGCACCTGCAAACATTAATGTGTGTGTGTGTGCATCTGAGTGAAATCAGGACTTACTCATACACAAACCACCACATCAAATAAACCTTGCACACAAATGATATTAACTAAACTAAATTCATGGTAAAGAATCTTCCTTGAAACCTGTTCAGATGGTCAAGAACTTCCCTCCTTCCACAGAATTGGCAAATTCTTCCAAGTGTTCACAAATGCCTGCAAGTTACATGCAAAACAACATACTAAAATCCTGTTTCTTTAACAGCTATTTTAATATTATCATCCCACTTATAAATTGGTGCCATATTTTTGTGCAATTTTTTATTTCCTCCACGTGAGCTACATGTTGGAAACATCTCATCCTTTGTTCAATCCCACTAACATTACTAGGTAAAAAGTATAAATATGAAGCTCCCTAGTATGTTCTTTTCTCAATCCTCCCATTAGTTCATCCTTCTTAGCTGGAACACTCTACTGAGCAATGAAAACATCTTAAATATAAGCAACCTTTGTTCTTCACTGAGATAAAGAGACCAAGTTTCACATCCATACAAAACAACAGGTAAATATAGTTCCACAAATTTTCATCTTCATATTCTATGACAGCAGTACTCCAAAATGACAGGTAACAAACATGTTTCACGAAGTTGATAACATGTCATGCAATGCAGTTTAGCTCTTAAGCCGATCACTGGACTATCAAGCCATACTCATGCCCGTCCCTTTTCAATGCTTGCATTCTAAACTGGTGGTAGGAAAGTAGTAGCAGCAGCAGCTACCACTGTTGCAATCATATAACTAGCGAGTAGCAATCATTTAATGGAGAAGTTGCTTTGCCACTAATGATGACAGTGACCCATGAAAATTAAACTGCACATGAGGAAAGCTCTAAATCAAGAAATATTAAACAGATTCTGCAGAGTAGTTACACAAATGAATACCAGAATGAAGAGTAAAATTACAAACCAATGCAGTTGCCAACCCATGGGCAATGGTGATCAAACTTTGCAACACAGCGGTTACACACAGAACAGTGCTTCGAGCGAATAGGGCGCCTCACCAGGCATGAGCTGCAAAACCACTGTGGTTCAAATCCACCACGTTCAGCTAGCTCTATGATCGTCTGTAATTACAACAGGTAACCCATTAGAGTAATACTGTAACTTAAATATATGTGACAGCTTAAAAATGTTCCCAGAATCACTTATGTCTGAGAAATATACAACAGTACATTCACTTATATTACATTTCCATCAAAACAGTCTCCTTGTGCAACTACATACTTGTGCCAGTCCAGTGACTGTAAGTATATTGGAAACATTCATGGAATCCATTTTGTAAAAGCCTTTTCAGCTCTTCTCTTGCACTCTTAATGATGTCAGCAACATCACAAAAGCACGGTCCCTACTTTGCCGATTTCAGTCAAGGGAACACATAAAAAATAGCTGCAGCCATGTCAGATTACAGTGGATGCTTCAGTGTTGTCACATTGTTTTTTGCCAAACAAATCCTTGACCAACACAGAGCAGTGCGCTGCAGCATTTTCGTGAAGGAGAAACCAGCTGTTGGTTCTCCACTTTGGGGGGCATTTCCTTCTGACCGCATCCCTCAGGCAACGAAGGATGTTGACGTACATTTCTCTATTCACAGTACCAATACCTGTACATTATATCAGCTACCTTTTTGAACCTACTATGTATTGTGTTTCCATCTGTTTGTAATCCCTCCACACAACACAAATTGTGTCTGCATGTGTGTGTGTTCATACACACACACACACACACACATACATACATATATATATATATATATATATATATACAGAGTGTCCCAGGAGGAAAGGACCTAACTTCGGGAGTGTGTTCCTTAGGTCAAACTATACCGATATAACCCAAAACACCTATATCCAAAGTTCAATGGTTACGGAGATAT
>Ga0131853_10004180_pt1 | contig 25878 bp, 14 predicted proteins | sample TergutLab28metaG_FD_92764 | JGI IMG/M metagenome (GOLD analysis project Ga0131853, IMG submission 92764) | Labiotermes labralis P1 segment gut microbial communities from Petit-Saut dam, French Guiana - Lab288 P1 (version 2) (version 2) | ecosystem: Host-associated > Arthropoda: Insects >... | reverse complement strand
GTAACCCAAAAAACAGAGGGGGGGGCCCCCCAATTTTGAGCCAAAAAAAAAAAAACCCCCTTGCCCTTTTTTGAAAAACTTTTTTTTTTTTTTTTTTTTTTTTTTTTTTTCCCCCCCCCCCCCCCCCCCTCAGCTGGGCTTTCCTGCAATTCAAGAAGGCACTGGAGATTTACTAACCTCACCAAGATTCAGGCACAGTCATCAGACACTGGTTCAGTTTAAATAATAAGCTGTACAAAATGGTTCAAACAGTGCCAAGATCAGTGTGCCACAAGTCCCAAGGAGATTACTTTGAAGGGGACAACACTGATTATTAAGGCAAGTGTTGTTGTTATGGAGAAATAAATTCAGTTCACACACTGACTGCATCACATACTAGTGAAACAATATAAAATGAGTAATAAAACATTGTATCATGTTTTGGTAACATCATCCCACTGTGATATTTAATCAGCAGTGATTTAAATCCACATAAACATAACATTTGAACACCATATGCTATGGAAGTGCATACTTTTCCCTTTATGTATTTGTGTTTTCTACATGATGATGGTTGAATGGAATGACCAAAGTGTGTTGCAGGAAAGCAAACACATGTGCGTATGGTGTTCAAATGTCACGTTTGAAAGGATTTAAATCACTAGTATAACACGTATGGTTCACTTTTATCAAGCATGATATACAGTAAAAATCACACCAGGTGCATTAACACTGACATTGTAGTATACCATATATGGTTTCACATTTTTAAACTTTATAAATTAAGAATATGTAAAACTATTACATTATTTTAGAATGTCCGTTAGACTAACCAAGCTTACAGCTTACAAGCCTCACAGAACTAACAGGCCTTCCAGTTTTGGAACTAGCCACAGTTTGTGTTTCATCCAAGTCTGAAGCATAAAGCTTGCTACTGTTCAATGAAAAAACAACTAGTGACTTAAAAATATAAAGCTGGGGATGCATGCAGTTTCTTTATACCTACATTTCATTGTGACTATAGCTAACATCAAACTTCTGCATTATAATTATTTATGTCATGGAAAATTTTGACAGTCCGCAAAAATTTTAATGAAATTATGTTTTATTGAATCAGAATGGAATAAAACTCTGCTTCACCTACAATAAATAAAAAATAACCATTACGTATCCTACAAGAATCTGAATAACCATGCATACAACAAAAATACTAGTCTCTTCATAAGTGATCAAAGACCACCTTGAATTAAGAGCTTAAATTGAACAATTTCAGAATACGTGGGTTTTACTAGCATTTAAATGTTCAGCAGTTGAATGTGTTTATCTGCTTCTTGTAGTCCGTCTAACAATCACTGGTTGTTAAGGCAGTACCATGATCCACTCTTCACTTCTAATCCTTTTGTCAAATAATACTCAGATTGTGATTAGTGCACGTCTCTCACTAACTAGGGGATGAATGGAACAGCTTTAAAATAACCTTCCTACATCCTTCTTTTGCCCATGTATTTTATTCTGTTACTTTTTCAGCCTAAATTCATCACAATCACAATCTTAAATATTCTTAACAAATACAGTAACATACCACCAGTTTAAAAATTGTGTTACTGAATATAATAAACCTGTCCAAGGTGCAACACTCACATGGAGTAGTCTTCATTATGCATAGTAAGGATAATTGCCTCTATAGCATCAGATATTGAAGCTATGAGAGGATTGACCATATTCTGAATTAGCTTGTCTGTATGGCTCAAAGATTCCTGCACAATATTGGCTGCATCTGGTGACAAACTTGACTTCATATTCACCAAAACTCGTCCTACTTGTCCACTCAGGTAGTGCACCAAATTTGCTATGGATACATTTAACACCTGACCAGGTGTGCAATTGTCTGTAACATTAACATGATGAAAAATGAGTAATCAAGCATATTAGCACATAAAAAATCCTGAATACAATAAAACACCATTTAACATTCCTCAACTTAGTGTTTTCCTCACTTCATCTTCAATGATCCCAAATCAACATCAGAGTTAAGTTGCCCCAATTCTTTATTTTCCTCAGTTTAATGTTCAAATCCACTGCTCTCCAAGTAACCCTTAAAAGTGGAAATCACAACATACAGTGGGAGGATGTGAAGGAATTCATGTGGTTCACAATAGTGACAAGTGTAAAAAGGTGTCAAGAATATGATAAAATACCTATAGCTTCCCTAAAAAACAGGGACTGTCAGCATCTCAAGAAGGGTTCTGTTCCATGGAATTAGTAACAAAGAATGAAAAGGAATTCATGCACAAGCCCTCCATAAAGTAAATCCTTCTTAAAAGATAAGTAAAAAATTCACACAACATGTAATCTGAGATCATCACGGAAGGACTTTACGGGCCCTTGAGTGAGACAGTCTCAATTCTTGGGAAACATCACATAAGTTTCCACCTGGCTCTCATGTCTCAGCTGCACATATAGCATTCTTACTGGTTCATACCCATACAATCTGCTGGCAACCTACAATCACAAGGGCTGTAGATGTTACATTTAATGTCTCACAGAGACGTTTCTCCAGACACTGAAACACATTATTATCTGAGGACATCAACCAGGAAAATACAGTATAGTGTCAACTGCCATGCATCAGTACCAGCTTGACCATTACAGGCGTCATGGGTGGACAGCATGTTGCAGTATAAGTGTGTGTATTCCATGAACACTGGAACACAAATGAACTCCACTCTACACTCTGTGTCTTGGGTAGGCCTACAACTGTCCTATATCATGGTGATAAATAACACCGCTGACAAAAATGTTACCCCATTTGACATAGAGTTTCTCAAATACTACATATCTCAGGACAAATGTAGTATATTTTTAGCTTGTTTTTTTAATAAGAAACAATAAATGGCAAGCATGTGCACAAATTCCTTTTCACATTGTATAATTTGTTAAACATGCTTATGCAATAATACTCCTATGTACAGATTTTCTTCTCTGTATTGTTTACTACACCTTTACTGATACACATATACTCTTATCAAAAGATGTCTTCTCTAGGCACTACAACTTTAATTATGTATGTATTTTTCATTACAATAGCTCATACAGTACGATTACATACCACGTGGACCTCCGATATAAACCAACATGACTCACCATCATTTAAAAACTGCAGTAGGCAGCTGGAGCTGCTATTCTTTTTTTCTACTCATATGGTGGCTGTAAGACTTCTATTTTTTTTAAATCAAGTGTCTCCAACCCACAGCCCACCAGGTTGCATTATGCAGTCCGTGGTTACACTTGTAAATTACGCACATACTATAAAAATTACACAAAAATTTAGGCCATTAGGAACACCACTTATTCCTACCTTTGCACTTGCAGTCCACAAACCAGCCCACTATAATGGGTGTGGCCCTAAAGGTTGGACACCCATTTTTTAAATTGTTTAGTTTATTAACAGAAGTTACTGCATCACTAACTAAACTCAATCAAGAACACCCCCTCTAAGTTGCTTCACTGCACTATTAAATAAATTTAATTCTAACAATTATTTTACCATAATTACTAGAAAAAAGAACGAATTTAAGCTACAGGAGCTGTGATACAAGGGATTAGCAATACTAACTAATGGCAGAGATGATATTAAATGCCTAGGCTTTGTTGTTAGTGTTCATAAGAGGCCAGCTTTATACACACAGAGTAGCAGAGTTAATGAACTCACCTATAACCTGTGTAGCTTCTCCATCAGTAACAATCATTTGTTCACACTTCAGGCAGAACAAGCGAACAGTTTTACTGATATTCCGAGCAACTGTACAACTCAGAGACACATCAACAAGAGACACACTCAGCTCACTGAGTCCAAATATGAAACAGAACATTTTACAAGTTATTTTCCCATTTGAATAAACAGAAATATGCACATACCTTTTACTATGTAGTCATAAAAAGAACATGAAAAACTGTAGCACAATGGGTCAATAAAATTAATCCTCAACAAAGAAGAAGACAGAAAAAAAAACAAGGCTTATATTGAAGTAAATCACTGTTCAAATAAGTAATGTAAATGATTAAAAATTTCCTTGTATTTGATCAAGAAATGAGCCATAGATTTAGAGTGTAACTGGGAATGAGCTCTTTCAATCCTAATGCACCTTGGCCTTAAAACAGGCCCTGTGTGCCCCATACTCTGATGCCAAGTAATGGGAGCCCTGGTCTTTCACAGAAGTTCCTGATTGCCCCCAGACTCAGGCTCGGAACATAATCTGTATCCAAAAAAAGAGCCCAAATTGATTTAATAAGAGGTGCTCCATTTCCAGAGCCCTCCAAGAACTCATAAGTACCCATAAACAGACTTCCTCCAGGTTCCCCATCGGGGGCCCTTATAGAGTTACACATTTCTAGTGCCTTCTTTTACATGTATCTCAAATTCCTCAATAATAGCTCTCTTAATATAAATAAATTTCGCCCTTCTCTCGAAGGCCCTATGAAAGAACCAACTCCCATGTTCTCCAAAATGGGGCCCCCATGGAAACAGACACCCATTTCCAGAGCCTTAATTGGCATAAACTTTGGGGTCCCCAGTAAAGGAGCCCTCCCTCCAGTTTCCACTTCAGATAGAGATGCACTGTTTCCAGAGCCCTCCTTCATTCATCTTTCAAAGTCCCCAGTATATGAGCCCCCTTCCAGGTTCCCCAGTGGGGTCCCTACGGAGAGAGATGCCCATATCCAGAGCCTTCCTTTCTATATCCTTCAGGGTCTCCAGTAAAGGTGTCCCCCCCCCCCCCGGCTCCAATTCCCTTAATGAGACGTGCATCTGATCCGCTCAAAGATTTTGATCTTTCTCGTGGGGAACATCCAGTCTTTATGCATGTAACAGTCGACAAATTCTGTCCGTATTCCCTTCAAACGCAACTGAAGCAGAAGGATATCTTCTGCAGTAACGGACTGGGAGGTTTTATGAATGTACTGCGGAGTGATTTTTAAAAACCCTTGTATTCGTTCAGCAGTTCAACACATTGCTCTGTTCAGTGACATCCGAAGTTTATTTAAAATATGCAGAACCTTCTGCAGTTTTAGTTCAGTGTAGTCTACATAGTCATATCATTTCTATACTGTCTTCTGTGCTTGTCTTGTCTTTCCCGCTATATCAATCTTGAATGCTCTCCGATAGAGATTTCCCATACATACACTGTGTGTGTGTGTGTGTGTGTGCGCGCACCATTCACGTTACAATATTTTGCCCGTCTGATCTTCCGTGCTGATCCCGGTGGCCGCGCGGTCTAAGGCGTGAATGTACGGCCGCCCGCTTTATGGGACTGCGGATTCGAATCCCGGCGGTATTGTTGTGTGTTAGGTAGAGATCTCTGCGACAGTCCGGTCTCTCGCTCAGAGGAGTCCTACCGAGTGTGTGTATGATTAGCTTGATCAGGTGCAGCAATAACCCTCTGCACCTCCAATGAGTATGATTGGCTTGATCAGGTGCAGCAATAACCCTCTGCACCTTCAATGAGTATGACTGGCTTGATCTGGTGCAGCAATAACCCTCTGCACCTCCAATGAGTATGACTGGCTTTATCAGGTGTAGCAATAACCCTCTGCACCTCCAATGAGTATGACTGGCTTGATCTGGTGCAGCAATAACCCTCTACACCTCCAATGAGTATACAGAAGAATACAGACTGAGAGAGCAAGCGAGAAGGAAAGAACAGTACGAGAAATGAAAATTCCAGTAATGTTTTCCTCTTCACCTTCCTGTAACTTCGCCCGTCTTGAGCGTCGCAACAGGCCAACAGTTTCATTGAGCTATTTCTGAAATAGCCTTGAAACATACTGGAGTGGTTTGCTGCATGTTGAACGGTAGTGGTGCTTATTGGTGTCAGTCTTGGTGAGTCTTCTAGTTCTTACACAGGTAGTTATTATGGGATAGGCCTATTTCGGGTTTCCTCAGTGCTGCTGTTGCAGATACAGTCTTCTGGTATACGACACCCTGCCCGTTGGTAAATACTTAACCAACGTTTCAGTGGAGCCTTCTCTTTCCACCTTCAGGTTTAATGACTCCAATTCCACTCATTCTTGGACTACTAGTATGACAAATACCAGTTGCTGTGAATACAGTATTAAGACTGCTGATGATAGACAGTAAATCTGTCCGAAGCATGTAGAATTCTTTACCAAAATAAAGTTGAGATGCAGTGCGTCTTGTTGGCCTTTATTATAAGAAAATATCACGATGCACGGTCCTCTGAATGTCAAGAATGTCGAATACTGTATCTTAAGAAATGAATCTAGAAAGCATCGTCGGTAAATATCCGTCGATAAGGTGCTGTATTGCGGTAGACGTGAATCTTCACTGAATAATTAGTATGGTTCATTGAATCCTTCGATGCGTTAATGGCTTTTGTTTTCTTTCCGTAGATTGCAGTGGAACTAAGGTTTATTGGGTTTTGTTGGTGTTCGTTGATAACTATCTCAGTCGGTATGATCGTGTGTTGCTAGACCGACGAGGCCGTCCGTCAGCATGTTAAACGCTTGTAAAGCAATTTTATATTTTTACACTAAGAAGCATTTTAAGTTTTCTTTTCAACACGTTCCTGTGGTTTTAGAGACATGTTTTACATACACTGTGTAGAAACAGGTGAAAGGCTACGATTTTTCTGCTTTAATGTGAAATGTGTCTTATTCCTTTGAACATTTCCTTTGTCATGTTAATGAATTTGTTGTTTGTTCGGGTAATGTGGGGAAAACTTATGTTTCTGTATGAACATTGTCTGCCTACCTCTCATGTCATATAGAATAACAGTATCGGAAAATTTGTGGGGCCGACCGACAGAGAGACGGATGAACAATGAGGGGAAGAAGAAGCTCTTCAGACACATGATACTGCTGCAGTGCAGCGGTGTCAAGGGGATGATAATGATGAAAGGGGGTAACTCGAGATGAAACGTCAGGGGGACGCAATATAAACGAACAGGGATGAGGAGACGTTACAGCTCTGCCGATCAAACGCAACTGTAAGGTGGCATGACAGAGGCAGAGCGGAATTCGATTTGGATGCAGGCACGAGCTATGCTAACGTCTGTTTGTTGTCTGTGATTAGGAAATAACAAGGTTACAATGGTGTACTCCGTTACATAGCGCACAGATTTTGTCCAGGCGTTCTTTACTTTCAAAACGCCATAAAAATGTACGGCACACGCGTAAGTGTAGTTCATAACAGCGTTGCTTGCGCCTATTGTCAGTAAACTGCCAAATTCTTAATAGCCTTGAGTGCAAATCTTTTTCGACGAATCTCACTAAAAAATCGGATAATAAAGGTGAGGAGAAGGACAGAATCCCCAGACCGTCACTTCGTATTCTCACAGAAGCTTTCATCGCAAATACACTTACTTACTCCATGGTGCAGAGCCCTTCTTGAGAAGTTAACTGGTTTGCAGCTATTCAAGAAATTCCCCGCATTTCTCGGGTTCATTACCGCACTCACAAGCGTCCGCCACCTGTCTCTATCCTGGACCAGCCCAATCCAGTCCATATACCCACATCCCACCTTCTGGAGATCCATGCTAATATTATCCACCATCTACGCCTAGGTCTCCCCAGTTTTCTTCTTCCCTCCGGTTTCCCCATCAAGACCCTATACACCCCCTCTCCTCATCCATATGCGCCACATGCTCAGCCCATCTCATTCTTCTCGATTTTATCACCCGCACAATGTTGGGTGGGGAGTACAAATCATTTAGCTCCTCGTTATGCAATCTCCTCCATTCCCCCGTTACCTCGTCCCTCCTAGGTCCAAATATTCTCCTCAACAACATGTTCTTAAACACCCTCAGCTTCCTTTCCTCCCGCAATGTCAGCGACCAAGTTTCACACACATACAAAACAACATGCAAAATTATAGTTCTCTATATCTTGATCTTTAAATTTTTGGATAGCAACCTGGAAGACAAAAGATTCTGCACCGAATTATAGTAAATACACATGTTTGTAAAATTTTAAAACCACCCAAGATATGAGCACCGTATGTTAGATGACGTGGGCCGGGTAGCCCAGTCGGTATAGCGACTGGCTACGGGCTGGACGGTCCGGGGATCGAATCCAGGTGGGGGCGAGATTTTCCGCACCTGTCCAGACCGGCCCTGGGACCCACCCAGCCTCCTGTTCAATGTGTACCGGGTCTTTCCCGGGGGGAAATAGCGGCCGGGGCGTGACGTTGACCCTTCACCCCTTCTAGTGCCGTGGTCAAGAAAGAGTAGAGCTATACTTCTACTCCCCCTATGGACCGTACGGCCTGTACAGAGCCTCATTGCCTGTACAGGGGCGCACTTTACCTTTTTTATGTTAGATGACAATTCTGTCCCATACATGACGTTCGCAGACTGGCTTTTTGACGTTATTGACCACAAAGAAAGAGAATCTAAGAAACTTCAACGGACCCAGTTGTCATGACGTTTGTATCGCGTGTCATGAAATATGTGTTTCATTTTTCAAAGTACTTATCGTGGCAAAAGTCATGTAAGTGAGCTAACGTTACGACGTGTCATATGTAACTTGTAGGCCTATGCAGTGGAAAATATTGCAGCTGGGTGTCTTGTTAGACCCTTCGCACAAACTGCATGAAATGAATGAACACTGTAGAAGATGTGCCTATATGCCCTTCTATCTTTTTGATTTCAGCAAGGCCTTGAATATGTGCCTGTAGATATAGTGTATGTCTTGCGACAAAGTTTTTTTTTTGTGAGCATAACTACGGAAAGAGTTTTTGTAAAGTTTAATTTTTGTTCATGCTTTCTACAGTCCTTACCATTCCTTCCTGACACCTGAACAGTGGGCACATACACAGTTATTTGGTTGGCCGATAGATCGCTCTAGTTCTGTTATTTAAAAAAATCAGTCCCACAACTTGTGGATCGCACTGTGTGTAGCAATATTCCACAGCATGCGAAGTTCCATATTGCCACTGTGCGTTTCGTTCTTAGCCCTCATAACCGCAGTTTGTACACACAGTCACTCGCCTACCCTCTTACTAACTACCTGATGCAAAGAGTATCTGTAAAAAATTGTAGTAGTTCATCCTGTCACTAAAGTTTATCCTATTACGTAGGCGAAACTTTTAGTATTACGTTCAGTAAGAATACTAATGAACCTTGTCCGAGTCACAAAGGATGGGTCAATCTCTGAACTTGTATATATGCGAGATACGTTTGGATATTTTCCTTCTCATCTACTTCTAAGTCTCCCAATAAAGTCTTGCCATCTATTGATACGCATTTCCATTTCTCTGTACGTAGTACTCCATGCCATCTCTGTCTGACCTGTAATAGTTGATCACATTGGTAACATCAGAGCCCATCCCGTTGGCCGTGCTATCTGGGGCCTAGTCTGCTGGCGCTGGATTGCTACTTTCGCGGGTTCGGATCCGACCTAGGGCATGAATATTCGTCCAGGTTCCTTGTTGTGTGGTTGGCGAACTCTGCGGCTAGTTGATCACTACTCGTTCAGAAGAGTCCTTGCGGGTGTTTGTGTCTAATTGTGAGCTATCTGTAAACCTCTATAATGAGACAGCCTAACCCCGTGTTTGATTGGTGCGCCACAGACAGTGTAATAGCATCAAACGTGTTGTCGTAATGAAGACGACTATTATTGTGCATTTTGTAGTGCGTTCCTGTTACATTATATACAAGTCGTGCGTTCCATCAGTCCGTATTGTCTTTTTGTACCCACACAACGAATCGGCAACAGTAAGACGAATCTTGGCAACAATTGTGTCAGAGAATCTTTAAAAAAAAATGGTTAAGTTTTTCATATTTATTTTGTGTCTGATAATTTTAATGATTTCTGTTCACATCGTAGTTCACATCCCTATTTTGCGGTTGTAAGATTCCCATCACGTTCCATTGCAGCGCTGTTGCAATGACAAGGGGCAGCTACAAACCCTCTGGAGCACCAGTTTTTGTGTAGATCTGCACCACGCGTTCTTTTCCTAACTCCTCTAATTCTTCAGTCTCCAACGTCCAGTAAGTTCCTCAACTCATGTCCTCAATCGCCTTCGATCTGCGTTTTACATTATTATGTGAAATGGAGTTCTGGAGCTCTTTAAGTACTGCATTTTTACGTAGGAGCACAGCGCTAGATGGGCTACGTTCCCTCACTTTGTGTCATTTTCAACGTATGTCAACGACAATATGTTATTCTGTGTTTCAGAGTTCAAACAAGGTGAAGGATAAACTAAGGGCTTAACATCCTTTTCAGTTATTATTTTGCAACCGATAACATAAGAAGCAACCCGCTAGCTGTCTGAACTGAGCAGAGATCACCTGCTGTTGGGCTATGCATTCGGATATGCAAATATTTGGCAGGTACTGGAGCATTAGCTGGAACCATTCTCCCTCTGCAAGCCGGATCTTGTTTCTCTGTGAATGTTTTATGTAGAGTGACGTCACGTACGTCAAGAACCGTTCTGCAGCACGGTTATTTTAGTCTGTGCTCTCTCTTAACCTGTAGCCTACTCTGAATACGTCAGGTTGATCAAACGTATAAACATTTCGAGCCTCACAGCACCAATACGTGTACACACAGCTCAGAGTACTTTATTTTTTATGAGCGTTTGGAAAGAAATTCGAAAAAGCCCGTTGAATTCTTCATGTCTGTCTGCTCGAAAGTAAGTAACAATACGAAACCTATTTCACGGGTACTTGAAATCGCGGTTCGACTCTAAATTTTGAAAAAAAAAAAAAAAAAACTAAGATTGTTTTGGTTTTTATTTAATTCTCTTTTCAGGGTCATTTTGTGTTTGGGCTAAAATGGACACTTACGGACTTTAATTTACTGGAGTACTGTCATTGTACATGACGTGCAGCCATTGCGTTAAACGGATATTATCACTTGTGATTTCCATTTGTTTTATGTACTTCCTAGTGCAATTTTACAACCTAATCTAGATTGACATAATGACATATTTTTTTTATTTATTCAATAAAAGTTTTCAAATTGAGCGTACAGCACTCCTACAACGTACACATTACTCTTGTATATTGCACCAATTTTAATTGATATTAACCCTTCAAACGCCGAATTAAATCCCATCTGCCATCTACTGGCATTATTAGGAGCTCACCAAATTCTTCACGTTAGAAGGGTAGGGGTTAAATAAATGTTGTTATGATTAACTATGTTTCAACTTGTGTTTTCCTCAAGAAAATTAGTTTCTTAAGTTAAATACGTTAAGATCCTTTAAATACACGCTATTTATTCTAAATCATTTGAATGAAGATCTTGAAATTCAGCCTTCCACCTCGAGGGTACCTTTTTCTTCTTTTTTATTTTCAAATTACGATAGTGCCTCCAGATAGTGACCGTGGTTTCGTGAATTGAAAATAATGCTTCGTGCCGTAAAGGATATTTTTCCGTACGTGCAAGAATTTAATGTCCTTATTTGTTGGATTTTATAGCCACGATTCTGCATTCCCCTAAAATGCTGATGTCATAGTTTGCGAGAAATATGTTACGTCGGATGGCATGGCATAGCCTTATAGCGAGCCGTTCTTAAGTCCTTTGATACGTGTTTGACTGACAAAATGCATGCCGTGCGTGGGATTTTTTTAAATTTTGTTTTACAAGAAAGAAAATAGGGTTTAATGGACTAAGAAAATATTTCAGAGAAGGAGGTAAAAGGCCGTTGAACGGAGGGGTAAGAGGGCAATGCAGAAGTTGTGAACAGGCGAATATCTAAGTAGAGTATTTCAAACAGAGGAAAGTGGAATAACTGAGGTATGTGAGGTCATTGTGAAGTCACGGAATACAAATACAGAAATATATTCACAATCTAGAGGGTCTACCCTACTACTACATAGTATGAAAGGGGAGCGGTTAGGAGTGAGCATTGGACAGCAGTAATATAAGACGTGCTTCGAACTGCTACGTGTAAGTATTACCTATTGACAGTAGCATAGTCATACTAAATAAAATCAATATATATTTTACCTTCGTCACAATAAAATCAGTAACACTGAAATTCGCGAGCTGGGCACCAGCTGTGCTAGTAGTGTGTCCTCTAAAGTGCTTCCTGCGAGTGTGTGGGTGGTGTTGCTAAATAGAGTGTCTTACGAAGATGTCCTTGCTTCACTGCAAAGGGAATAAATTCTAAGATAATAGTGTGTCCAGGTTCCTTTGCGTGGATACATGTATCAGGTAAGAAACTTCTATAAGTACGGTAATATAAACAGCCAACTAGATGCAACAATAATAATTTTATTAATAATTTCAATCAGCTCAACATGTTTCGGGCGATAATTTCGCCCATCCTCAGGAGCACTAGACTGTGTTTTCGGCTTGTGGTAAAATGCACTGGCAATGTTGCCTGTTGGTGGCAACTTCAAGTGAAGTTTTATTCTTGTTTTTTCGTTCAGTATTTGTTTATTCTATACGTAAGTTTGTGCGTGAGTTTTGCTAGGCTCTAAATGGGTTTGGGAAGGTTTATTTGTAGTTTTCATTAGTTATTATTGGTTGATCAAGTATTCTTGTATTTAGCAATACATTTTAGTTTGGGTTAAATTTTGTGCCAGCAGCCACAGGTATACTTTGGAAGCGTTTGAATGTGTTCGGCATCAGGTAGTTATATTATTTAGTTTGATTGATTTTATTTTGGTGGTTGTTAGGTGAAATTTTTATTGTCGTTGTTTATCTTATATCTATTTGGAGTCTATGAAATTCTTTTTGTAAACTAGAATTAGATACTCTATTTTTTTAGAATCGTAATTGTTTGTGTGCCTGAGTAGTATTAGTTATGTGCTTGAAACTTGAAGAATTTTTCGGTATCTCATTCCGTCCAGATGCTGCCTGCTGGTGGCAAGCCGGAAGCATCGCCGGTGCATTATACCACAAGCTGTAAACACAGTCTAGTGCTTCTGAGGATGGGTGAAATTATCGCCCGAAATATGTTGAGCTGATTGAAATCATTAATAAAATTATTATTGTTGCATCTAGTTGGCTGTTTAAATTATCGTACCAGTGATGAACGGTCACACAAACATCAAACTTCTGTTAGTAACCTCGGTCCTTGTGACTTCATAAAACCTTTCAGCGATTCTCTTCACAAGTCGATTTAAGGGCCGTTTCCCTGAAAACCTTGCTCTCTGCAGATAAAGCCTAGCTGGCTAAATCGTTGTTTAGTCTGAGAATTAACCGAACTTCCAAATAACGTGTGCTATATAAAAAAGAAAGCAACGTTTATGCGTTATTTAACAACGTTGTTTATCTCTGAGATTGTCTATGTTCGGTGATAGATAGATAAGTGAGTGCGAAGTTTTGGTAGAATGTTGTTGGCACGTGAAGTTTAAGTTCTCCGAGACAATCTGTTCCATTTCCATTTTGTCCACTGCACATTTTACATGGTATCTTATGGGAATGAATCCGTGCCTCCACGGTGAGTGGCCGGCTGCAACCTGCCTATATATATATATATATATATATGTGTGTGTGTCTATATGTATATGAATGTTTATATGTATACGTATGGGGACCGCGGTAACACAGTGGTTAAGGTGCTGTGCTAAAAATCGGAAGGTCGCTGGTTCGGTCCCAGCTGGTGTCATTGGAATTTTTTATTGACATATAATCGTTCCGATCGCACTATGGCCCTGGGGTCGACTCAGCCTCTAACAGAAATGAGTACCAGGAGCATTTCCTGGGGGTAAAGGCGGTCGGTGCGTATAGCTGACAACCTTACCACCATCCTGTGCCGTTGTCATGAAATCTGGGAACCTTAATTTCCTGGAACACTCTGGGCCACTCCAGGCCTGTAACGGGACTGCTTTACCTTTTATATATATATATATATACATATATATATATATATATATATATATATATATATGGTAAGGTATATTTTCTCTTGTTTGAGAGACAATCGTTGATCGTAACTCTTTTGACATGGAGATAAGCTTATCTTGCGCTGATGTAACAAACAGAATAAATATAGATCAGAAGTACTGGTGCTTCATGGCAATTCGTCTGGATTGTATCAGAGAAAAGTTAATTAAGCGAAAAATGAATTTCTTATTGAATGGATTGCCTTCACCAGTACTGTTGACAGTCAGTACGGCATTTGTTCTTTGACCCCTGGAACTTTTGGTACGAGTGTTGACTGTGTGCCCTTGTGTTGGTAGTGATCTGATAATGTGCCGATCCCCCTGCAAGTAGTTTCAACACGTGTCCAAAAAATCTGGTTGCTTCAGAATCAGTTTTGATTCCCTAACAAGATATGAAGTTAGAATTAATTGCGAACAGTGGTAAATTTGTATGCTGGACATGCACCTAGACACCCGCAAATCATTGTAATGCTGAGTAGAGTTCAGATTGACTAAATGAAGAGTTCCTTATACCACCTGCCGCATTTACTTATACGATAAGAGAAACACAGTGCCGTCTTTGTCAGTTTAAGCAACTACCGTCATTACAATAAAAACTCGTTAGAGTGGCGTGTGACACTTTGTTCAAAACCATAATGCGGAATTAAACAGGTACGTAGTACAAACTTGCTACTCCTTTCTGTCTTCATTTCCGTTTTTCTGTGTACCTACTACTTATTCTGTCTTCTTCTTAATTCACGTCTTTCCCCGTCTTCCCCTTTTATTTCATGCCCTTTTCTATATATACCATTTACTGTCTTTATTTCTTAAATTCCTTGCTATATCATTGCATGTACCACGCAGGAGTAAGTACCTGATTGTCGTACCTACGCTTGCTTGCAGTATGCGACGTACCTCGTTGATAACCCTGCATCTAGTAAGTGACAGACGCCCACAGCACAAGTTGGCACATTCTTCCTTAAATTGTCCTGTTGTTGAAGGAATGTACATTTAGGAGGCACATAATTACATGCCAGGGCGCAGGAAGAAATGCGCATCGTTGCAAAGTGTATAGATTATCTATAAGCTTGTAACGTGTTCTGCTCTGCTGTTTGCGTTCAGGGTGTTCCTGGTAACTGTGTCATTCACAAAACTAGAAGATTCTTTACACTTTGGGGGAATTCCTGTTCGACCTAACAACTCTTGCCTGTCCTTCTGCGATGTTGTCTTCTTTTCTTCCTATCTAACGGGCACCTTCATGTAGGAGTAAGCCAGCACACTTGTATTCAGATCTCGTTAGAATGTCGGCTGAGACATTGGCTAACCTGTCTAGACCTTGTTGCGGTACTCATTGCGCACAGGAGAATGCCAGAGTAATACCCAGATTAGGTTATGACAACTTTCAGCCCAGTAATTTAAAATTCAATAGTCATCAATCATCGTAACTTTGGATGCTACAGAGTGTGTGGCACTGGTAGCACAACAAAATAAACCCGCCAAGAATGGACGACTATCTTTTGTTTACTCTTTTACATTCGTATTCTTCTGTCTTTAACCGCTTAGAAAATTCTTTCTTTTCTTTCCTCTTCGCCTTCTCTTGTCTCCACCTCTGTTTATTCTTGTTCTCGTTTTATTAGTCCCGTTTCTCAAAACTGCGGAAAGCGACTCTTCACTTGCTCACGTCTGTCCGTCTGAGCTCCTGTTCTTTCGTCCGCATGGAGCAACTCGGCTCCCACAGGGCCGATTTTAATGAAATTTGATATTTGCGCATTTATAGAAAACCTGTCGATAAAATGAAAGTTTCATTAAAATCTGACAATAATAACCGATACTCTACATGAAGGCCAATATATATATTTTTGATCATATCTTGCTCAGTTATTCTTAGAATGAGAAATGTTTTAGACAAAGGTTGTAGAGAAAATCGAAAAAGCACATTTTATGTTCAATAAGTTTTTTTCTCGAACATCGTGTCGTTTATGAGAAAATGTGGAAAACTATTGTAGAGCCGGACAGGCCACGTGGCAAAATAACATGACGCATGCGCACTGCTTGGTGTATACGTAAGGCTGCAGACACACACTCTCGGAATATGTACTATTTACCGATTGCTTGCCAGTGCAGCAATGGTTACACGAACGCTCCTCAATATTACGTTCTAGTACATTGTTTGTCTTGTTCTTTCTGTATTTGATCTTGTTATAAACATTAATCTGTTGTTATAGAGCAATAATGTGGCTAATGTAGTATTCGTTGCGAAGTTGTCTCAGGGTTGTTGCTAAAGCCCATAACTTGGAGATACCCGACCATTTTGGTAAAGCTGAGTGTTCTGCGGAAAGCCTCTCTTCAGCCGTTGTGACTGTTCCGTGTGAAAAACGATTGTCTACACAGTTTGACCATTGCAATCTTCACTTCTTTGTTAATACAGCCGTACATACCTAACAGGTTTACTGCCAGGAAACTGTTTCCGCATTTCGAATGATTATTTACTGCGCAGCCGTGTATCAAGCCACCAATGTGAGTTCTGTGCATTTGGTTAGGCTGTAGCGTTTAGCTGAAGGTGAATTTTATGTCTTTCAGAGACGAATTTCAGTACACCTTTTTTCTAAAGAAAGTTCTATGTATATTTGAATGTCGTACATATTTGGTGAGTGGACCGGGTAGCTCAGTCGTTGTAGCGACTGACTACGGGCCGGACGGTCCGGGATCGAATTCCGGTGGGGACGAAATTTTCCGCCCGTCCAGACCGGCCCTGGGGCCCACCCAACCTCCTGTAAAGTGGGTACCGGGTCTTTCCTGGGGGTAAAGTGCGGCCGGGGCGTGCTGCTGACCACTCACCCCCTTCTAGAGCCGCGGTCATGGAAGAGTAGAGCTATAACTCTACCCACCCTCTGGGCCACACCGAGCCTGTAACGGGATCATTTTACCTTTACATTTTACATATGTGGTGACTCTCGACGTCAGGCGAAACTCGTTTTCAGCTCAGAATTACTTTATTACTCGGTTTAGTCACTTCGTGTAATCATGATTTTACATAAATTAATGCCATTAAGTTCACATCCTACAGAGCGCCATTGAATGAATATTGTGTTGATGTATCTTTGTACAGAAAAGTGAGGTTTGTGGTTCTCAGTGCAGTGCGTGTGACGTAAAGGAATACTGCACGATCAATCAGTGTATTTTGTGGACGGCTAAGTTACCTTCGTTAGCTGGAAACTACCACGTCTTCTGGCAATCAGAGGAGAAGACAGAGACTGCGGGTTCCACAGAGGCGTTGAAATATATCTGCCGAATGCATTAAGAAATATAATTACATTGCACAGTGTTGACACTTTGTTGCGAAGTACGCTACAGGCTTTCGCTCTAATATTTGTGTTCTTGCGACATTTATATTATAAAAATAGAATCTTCAAAATATTATTCGGGTGATGAAATCAAACAATAATGAGTTGGTGGGGGATATGGCACGTATGGGGGGGGGGGAGGGAGAGCAGGATGCATACGGGGTTTTGATGGGGAGACCTAAACGTAGATGGGAGGACAATCTGAAATTGAATCTTCAAGAACCGGGATGGTGAGACATGGACTGGATTGATATTAATCATAATAGGGAGAGTAGTAGGAATCTTGTGAATGCGGTCATGAATATTCGGGTTCTATAACTGCGCTGTTCTTGGTTATTACGCAAGTAGTGGTAATTTCTTACCGCCGTTTCGGGACAACCTATCGGTAATAACCCGGAAGGGCACAGTTGTCAGCTACTTCGCGCCGGTAGCCTGAATTGAAACAACATTCGGGCTCCATAAAATGAGAGGAATTTCTTGGCTAACTGAGGACCTGTTTGGTTCTCAGAAAGGACTCTGCTAGTTAGTTAGTTAGTTAGTTGGAACCGTCACAATAATTTTAAAAACTTACATGCTTTGTGATTAATCCACTTATTTAGACATTCTGACAGCAGGTCTTCCCAGTTTTGCCGCCACTCTAACAGACGAAGACTCTTCGGATAAATCTTTTATCTCGACGTGCGAACTGGAATAAGTGTTACGAACTTTCTAAAAAACGAAAAACCAATTAAAATTTACAGTACTACGGCCGCGGTAGAATTGCACTCCAGTCGGTTTGAGGGGCGGACAACTCAAAATCGCAGCTGGGAACCCACCAAAGGGTGAAATATTTCATGACCTTGAAAGCTCTAATTTCCTGGCGTTAGAACCTGTTCCGAAATTAAGCTTTGTCAGACCACCTTTCTGCTCGACTTCCCACACACACACACACACACACACACACACACACGCACGCGCACAAGCACACGCGCACGCACGCACGCACACAAACACACACAATTCCACGAGTGATTGTGAAGTTCACCAAACTGCCGTCGTTATGCAACGATAGGAAGTCACTTGTGGTGGTCTTTTTTCAAGCGATTCGTATGTAAATTCAGCGGTCCCCAACGTACGCTGTGCATTAACTGATTACGGACCAGTAAATGGTTTGGTTGTTTCCAGCCAGTTGTAAAAACATTGTGCTGGAATACACTGATGCTCCGAAGATAAGGTACGATATAACGTATGGGATTACATAAGAAACGAGGAAGAGAAGGAATTAAGGAAGGAGAGCGGGAGGGAGAGAAGGAAGGAAGGAAGAAAAGAAGGCTTACTCCTACTAAGCACCAAATATTTCAAGAATATGTATCAGTTGACAAAGTAATGCGGTGAACTGTGTGGCGGTGATTGTGTGCTCGCTGAAGCGATTGAGGAATGCGAAAATTGGGATTAAAGATTGTTGATGAAATGAGATTAGGAAAACAAGAATACTTACACTGCTGTAGTGACTTGCCCACATCGAGTGGGAACGGGCTGTCTCGCTTCATTAGTCTAGCCCGTCGAACTATGTGCATCTCTGTCTATTCACGAATGACGTGTGTAAGTAACAAGTCATTCAGCTTCTGTACAGCTTAATAGGAAGTACGAGTGCGTGGAACTCTTCACTCACAGCGCACTTCAATAGTAAATGTGTTGAATTGCTGCTAGTTTATCGTGAGGGTAATCGAAATGTTATCGAAGCGCAACTTCTGTGTTATGGAAGTATCCAGTTCAGCTACATCAACTGTGACACTTTTCTGTGTTCGGAGGGTATTCAGTGCTAAAGAAGATCTTGTTAAAATTGAAGTTGTCGAGGAATAGATTTTGGTTACTAACTTCAGTATCGTAATTCTGTTGTGTTATATAGCCACATTCAGTTTTTTTATATTAAGAAAGAAACACAACTGATAAGAATGCAGTCAGTTCTCTGTTTTTATAGAACATGAGGCCTTGCCCTGGAATACATTCCTCTTTGGTGTACATTATACTGTCACCTGATGATGGATAATCAAAGACCCAGCAATGTTGCGGTAATATAGAGAATTTACAACATTTTTTCAGTTGTGTTGTTTTCTGAACAAACAAAAATTGAACCGAATTTTGGATCCATTTCTGTCAATATTTCGCGCTGCAATTTATACATTTCTCGGAATTTGCGTGTCAGCCAATGATTTGTATCCGCGCAATACCAGGGCTAACTTACATCTTTAGCTGTAACAGGAGGTATTGAGGCAAACTTCGGTAATCGAGTATCAGGCTCCAATTAATGTGAGTTAGCTGCTTATCGAAACTGCATTTTTTCGTAGCACGTTGCAGATTAATCGTAACTTAATAACAATGGCACTGTTAATATAACAGACATTACTGGAATTCTGTTAAGTTCCACTGTGCAAGAGGGACGGCACTGCATGTACAGAGGAAGGCTGATGTGACTAGACAAAGCTTGATATTGACATATTTGTTAACTGCAATTTGGTTGACACCCGGTGGCAGAAAAATATTAGTGTTCTTCATCATAAGCAGCAGATTCTCCATAAGGCCTTCCTTATACAGTCACTACCAAACTTGCGTGATTCAAGTTACGAAATTTAAAGTTGCGCAATTTCATACTTATACGATTTTAGAAAGAGCAAAAAAGCGCGATAATATTTCCTTGGGGTAATGACATGCCAATGAGTCGGGCGTTGTGGAAGGATATTGCTGGGTGAAAACACAAGCAACGAGATGGTCACGTTGTCTTCGAGAAAGTTACGTTGTTTTGGAATTTGGATTTCGGCTGGAATCCCTTTTGTATACATATAAGCCGATAGTTGACAATATTGGTACTGAATTCCGAAAATGCCAAAATTCGACTTTGCGCTGGCCTTTCGGGGCTGCAACTCTTGCTTAAGTTGGTGAGTGTCTGTACTTAGGAAGTAATTCGGCTCTGAACTACTCTTCATAATGTGCTATCCAACTGGCGGGGTCAACCTCTGCACTCTGTAAAAGACTGCTTTTCGTGAAATGTGTCTCTACAATAGAGCGAAAAGCTTCAGTGTTATGTTCTTGAGGCAGTTCAAGTCCACACTCCTAGATCTTAATTCTTTAAGATGAATTTCATCGCTATAGTCCTATCAGTTACTATTTCAAGCAGACTGTCTCCTTATTAAATTTACGGAGCACATTTACCTTATGTACAGCCAACCTCACCTCCCAGTATGTAATCATACTAATACTATTATCTGAAGAACATAAATTATAAAGCACCTCACTATATATATTTGCCTATATTAATAAAAATCCGACCAGATGCAACAGTATGCAGATATTTATTTACAGCAGAATCACTCTACATATTTCGCGTGTCACAGCACTCATCATCAGGAGTACTAAATACTCTAACCGCAGCTTCCGGTACAGGTCATAATATCGGTGCAACTACTTCCGTCCAACATGACCAGATCGGGACGATCTGGGTGCGTTGACACCCGAAACATGTAGAGTGACTTTGCAGTAAATAAATATCTGCGTACTGTTGCATATAGTTGGATTTTTATTAACATTGAATTATGATGCACGGAACCATGAGCTTAAAAATATCTTCGCCTCTCTCTTTATTCCCTGCTCGTTAAAGTATTCCTGAATAATTTTTCACCTAACATCAATCAGTGGTCTTCCTATAGAGCGAAAGACATTTTTTGGTCCACACAAGCACAAGATAAGCTTATTATTTGTATATTTTAAAATTTATGCTTACAGACAGGAGCCAGGAAAATGTAATAGTACTGACAATTTTAATAAAAATATGGGGCCAGTTTGTTTCTTTTGAAGTTCTTTTTATAATTTAGAAATTAGCACCTTTGTAATGTACGACCCAATGCAGAGAAGACAGCCGGGAGGTCAAAGAATGTTCATACAGATTTTGTATAGTGCTGCGTGACACAGACCGTCGTCACGTACCGTCTGCACTCGCTATATTTGAACGGTGTACAACTTCTTTCTTCCGCCCTTTCACATTTTCCTGTAAATTTTGTTTTCCCGCTGTATGTACCCCTCTCTCTTGCTTCCATCGACTGTTTTTACGTCAGTTTATTTTGAAACGAGTCTTCAAAGCGGGTAATGTTGATACAGTAATTATTAGCCTCCAGAAAGGTGGAATCACCCACAAATAATGTATAGGCTTACACACTATCGCTAGATGAAAAGCATTTATGTAAGGATAAAAGACATTTTATGGATGGAAGATCAAAGGACCAATATCGGCTTTTTATTGTATCTCCACTATTCACTTTTCAACCCTCCCTACACTCCCCCCAACCCTCAACAGTTTCGACGTGCATTTCTCATGGTGCGAAATTGCCTTTGCCTGATACGTCTCTAATTTGAACCATAAAAATGTTTTTGCTTCTCGTTGCTGTTTTAAAGGAACGGTGACTGCCTGAACAAAACTTCACGTGATTCTGTGTGTCACCGGTAAGTATCAGTATTCACTGTCTGTGAGGTGCGCTTTTGGATTCTAAAGGGTTAAATCTGAAATACTCTAGTTATATTTCTTAACAAAGAATGAAAAGTCACATCGGATTCGGGCGAGTAAATCTGTAGCTTCACATTCGGGAGGTATCGGGTTCAAAACTAGGTCCTGAAACCGTCTAATGGATTTTAGTGGTGAATAATAAATTGGTAGAATATGAGGAAGAGGGGAACAGTGGTGGACTGAATATTGTTTAGTAATGTACTGCCAGAAGTGAAGCTAAAAACTCAGAATTTTACTGAATAGGCATTCCTTCTTCGGACTTTGTCCGTCAGTTAGATTTAAATGTAGTACTACGTTTCGGAAGCCACCTCTGCTTCCGTCTTCAGATAAAGAAAAACACCTCATCAGGTGGGTCAGTTAGAAATAGCTATTCTCAGTAACAGGGCTAGTGAATGAGAATAGCGCTTTCTAAGGCGTTTACAAGATTATGCTCTTTATGTGTCAGTTGTAGGAGTTCTGTAACGAAGCTCGACTTATACAGTGTAAAAAAATGACTATGACAAGGTACAGTAACTCAAAAAGAGGTTGCTAACTTTCAGTAAGTAGAAAAGTAAAATAATATTAACAAACTGAACTTGTGCTGTTTAGAGAAGTGCCACGTTTAGCAGTTGTCGTGAGGCGAGTTTTGTCAGTAGGTTATTGAACATATGAGACTTGTAGGGTGAAGAGAGAGAAACCAACAAGATTCAACTAATCTGATGTTTATTGTCAAACGTCTATCCGAACATGTTTCGGGCATCATTATGCCCATCTTGATGATGGGCATAATGATGCCCGAAACATGTTGAGATAGAAGTTTCATAATAAACATCAGATTAGTTGCATCTTGTTGGTTTCTCTCTCTTCACCCTACGTTCACAATGCACGGTCACAAGAGCCTAAAATATCAGACTCGATTTGTCGTTTTTGAGGGTGTCATGTAAGGATCTCTAAATCTGAGGAACACAACAGTTCGCTTTCTAAAACACACATTCCATTCAGATATACCATACCGTCAGTGGCATATCACACGGGACGCAAAACAAAACAAAGCAATTTTCATGAATATCGTTGTAGCAGTGTGTATATTATTGACGTATGAAATGTAAGCAGAGAGTAACAGGCCGGAAGGATAGGTTTAGTTATCATTAGCGCTCCAAAGACTGGAGGGAGATTATGTAATGCAAAAGGTTCAAGAAAATTTGAAGAAAGTGAGGAAGAATCGTAAAGCAAGTATTTTGTAGCAGACAGAACCACAGGAGATACATCGGCTGCAGTCTCTGTTTTCATTGCACGTACTGCATCACATCAGTGTGCGACCGTCCGCACACATCCTGGTTATCGAAATAAGACGAGCATGACCTGTATTATGGAGAGAATCAGGGGTCCGTACTTCTGGGAACAGCTGGAGATAGGCCTATACTGCCAGAGAAATAACAATTGGCAAGTTTGATATTCTGAGGCGTTGAAGTTTTTATATAGTTTTTAAAGTTAAATTTGTACTCGTGGTAAACACACTGCGTTTCTTTTACAAAGATATGTCGTTTAATGATGTTTATGGTAATGACTCCTGTTTATTTTTCGAATTGTACGAAACAAACAAACATTGAAAGCATGTAAGTGTGACGTCATTCATTACCATACATAATTTGCACCCATTTAGTGTTACCTTATCTGCGTTAAACTGAGACATTTTTCTCGTAACTATGTCAATGAACACAGTCTACTGTCTTGGAAGTAGGAATTGTTATGTTTGGGAGTGCAGACGAAAAACGTGACGCATATTGTAGTTTTCAGAGTGACAGAAGAGTTCTGAAATTGTAGAACACCTGGTATAATACCGTCGAGTTTTCCAGGCTCAAATATTTTATTCAGAATGTACACTTTGTGTTTTGTTTATTGTCTTCCTTTTTTCTGTCGTGCTTTCTATTTTTGTTCCTATTCTTATTGGTCAATTTTTCTCGAATGGTTTGCCCCGGCACAACAATCGGCCGTTGCTCTTTTGCTGTGTGCCGTGAAGTTTTGAATAGAGGAACGGCAAAAAATTCAATGTTCGGATTTAAATTTAAAAAATGACAAACTGGTAATGGCGTTCCTAATACACGCACACACTCATTAACACACAAAGCTAAGGGAAAGGTGTTTAGTGAATAGTCTGCTAACAGCTTTTGGCACTGTTACATAGCGTGTGGAAAAATATGCATTCATTTAATTTTTTATATTTATGTGTGAAATGAAATTTCATTATTTTTTTTCATTTAAGATAATTCTGTTGTCTATAAAAGGCGTACTCACTATAAAGTTTATTCTTTCATTGTAACTCTAGTGAAGCGGAAAAAATACCGAGTTTTGCAAGACTGTTGTGAGCAACAGAGTATAGAGAACTACTGATATAACTGGAAGTACGGTTTACATTGGCATTTTGGCGAAGCTTCTGTGCCTACAGTTAAGTTTTATTCTTATTCGTACATTGTTGTTGTTAGGATCGGTCTAGAACCCGAGGAAAAAGACCGTGTAATTGCTGTCACTGGGCTGCGGATGCCAGCCATGCTTTATATTCTGCTATTTATTATTACTGTAACAGTAATAGCCGGCGGAGCCAAGCCTTTTACAGACCACTCAATTACACAATTCAGCAAACACTCAGACTAAAATGCTACCGCAACGCACAGAATTTAACTGCTTGCTTATCAAGCAGCCGTCGTTTTTTGCTCTACAGCGCATACACAGGGTGATTTTATTACGCGGACGAAGTTCGTATAACCAGCTATTATTGTTCATTTATTCGAATCTCCTAGGATGCCCGGATAACCCGATGACTGAAGGTTTCTTTGGTATATGAAGTCTGTCGAACAGTTTTTCGATTTCCAGTAGGGGTTAAATAATTTCCTTTTCCACTAAAACCTTCCTGGAGAGCACAGAGAAAATTTTATTTTACCTTGACCTCAGTCTTTTGAGGGGTAACCTGAAAGAGTGCCTTTTACATGCACTTTAGTGACGATTTAAACATATCCTACATTCGCAGCTTGTGGTGATCTTTCCATCACATGCCATCACATTCGACACTGCTTTGAAAGTAGAAAGCGTAGTTGATAACCTAGGGATATATTAATCAGTCCGTTAGAGATTACGACTGTATTATCCAGTTATGCATTTCAATTTTCTTCAGTACACACCTGACGACTTAAGAGCCTACCACTTTTCCTTTGGAGCCAGCTGGATCCAGTCGCCCCATTCATAGCCTGTTTGTTTAGGAAATATTTTCTTTTATCTATTCCATTATTGTATTTACCCTTGATCTTTTCCGGTTTAATCTGTGTACAGACTTCTTACCCATGCCTGTTACATAACCCTTTCATCCATTATTTTTCGTTGGGTCACTCCGCACTGTTAAATCAAGACACAATTTACGATATTTATCATCGTGTTATTTTATCCATTTTTTAAATATCTCCTTTGTTCGAGTCTGGAATATTTTCGTCAGAACTTTATTTGAAACTTCGTATAGAAGGACATCCTCTATAAGTAAATTCGACACCAACTTTCGACAGCAGAAAGAGGCTGAAGCTAAATCTCCACGGCCGTTTCGCAGACTCACCGTCTGTAATGACATGCAGATGAAAGGATCCTTCGTTTTTAATACTCGTATATTAACGCTAACGAGCATCGAATCTTTGAACCGTCACAAAGACTTTTTTACTTCCACGAGTGTCTCTTCTCTTTGAAATTACGTCGCTGAATTACATAACAAAGTAATCAAGATCCAATATCTTCAGGAAATGCGAGCGAGTTTTAATTTTTTTCATTTAGGAAAAAATAAGATTTTTCTTATAGAATTAAGGTTCTGTCTAAAGAGAGACTTACAGAACACTGGCAAACGTTTGTTATTCAGCTCTAAAACCCTTACTTACGTCCTTTAAACTTTTATCCGCCTGGTGTTTTTCCACAGACCGCCTCTGTGGTCTAGTGGTCAGAGTTTCTGGCTACAGATACAGAGGTCCCGGGTTTGATCCCCGGCGCTACCAGATTTTCTGAGTAGTAGTGGGTCTGGAACGGGTCCACTCAGCCTCGTGAGCCTCGGGAGGTCAATTGAGGAGCTACTTGAATGAAAAAAGTAGCGGCTCCAGGTCTAGAAAACAGACATTAACGGCTGTGGGGACCCGTTGCGCTGACCACGTGACACCCCTCTATCCGCAAAAGTTGG
>Ga0131853_10004179_pt1 | contig 25882 bp, 21 predicted proteins | sample TergutLab28metaG_FD_92764 | JGI IMG/M metagenome (GOLD analysis project Ga0131853, IMG submission 92764) | Labiotermes labralis P1 segment gut microbial communities from Petit-Saut dam, French Guiana - Lab288 P1 (version 2) (version 2) | ecosystem: Host-associated > Arthropoda: Insects >... | reverse complement strand
GTTTATGCGGATGATAATCCGTGATAAACGGCTTTTTCCCCGCCGGAGGCTGTTCAGCATCAGCCGGAGTACGCGGCGAAATTCGCTCATTCCTTCTCTTGCGGGGCTTTGCTTAAATTCAGCTTCAAATTAGACTGATATGAAATAGCTTATGGCCAAAGTATCGGGGCAAATAGATCCCACGACCCCAAAACCAAATGATTAAATTTTTTCAACCTCACTTTTCCTAAACGAAAACTTCCGCTCCGTACCAGTTAAAAGCTTCTGAATATTCTCACGGTGCATATACCATGCAAGCACCGCCAAAGCCCCAGTCACAGCCACCGCTTCAACACCATAACCTAGCACCACCATTGATATCGTAGTAAGCAAAGTAATCACAAGAGAAGCAAGAGATATATACCTAAAAATAAGAATCAAAATCGCTGCAATTAAATAAATAATAACCGCCGCCCGCCAGTCCAGCATCAATATCAAGCCCACCGTACAGGCAATACCCTTCCCACCTCTAAACTTCATAAAAATAGGAAAGACATGCCCCAAAACCACACCAAGCCCAGCCCAAACCCCAGGCAAGACTCCATTAGCAGCATACGGTGAAAGAAAGCTGCCGCCGCCATCAAAAAGCCAACTAGCCACAAGAAAAGCCAGCACAGCCTTTCCCACATCCGCAAGAAAAATCCAAACCCCAATTTTAAACCCCATAACCCGGTTGGCATTGGTAAACCCGGAATTTTTGCTGCCATGGTCTCGGATATCTATACCCTTCACTAGTTTCCCCGTGATATAGGCACTTTGTATACATCCGAAAATATATCCGATTAAAAGACTAAGCACTCTAAACATAGTCATACCCTTCTTTCTGGCAGATGCAGTATGCGCTTATGGCAAAAACACCCCTTACAAGCACTACCTTCAAGACACTAATTGATTACAATATATCATCTTACCATATAGACATATAATTCGGCCGGAGGTTGCGGTACGCAGCATACTTAGCTCTCCCCGCGATTACGCACAATAAAATGCACCGGCGTCCCGCTAAAACCAAATGCTTCTCTAATCTTATTCTCTATATACCGCTGATATGAAAAATGCATAAGCTTACTATTATTAACAAATAACACAAAAGTAGGAGGCTTTACACTAACCTGAGTGGCATAATAAATCCTAAGAGGCCGCCCCTTATCTGTTGGGGGTGAGTGCATAGCAGTGGCCTCAATTACTACGTCATTTAAAACCCCGGTAGACACCCTCATTGCATGATTCTGGTACACAGCAAAAATAAGCTCATAAAGCTTATTCACCCGCTGCCCGGTAAGCGCGGATATAAAAAGCTTTGGCGCATAAGGCATATAAGAAAGCTCGGACTCCAGGTCCTGAGTAAATTCCTTCATGGTCTTATCGTTCTTCTCAATTTTATCCCATTTATTAACCGCAATAATAGCCGCCCGGCCACGCTCATGGGCAATACCTGCAATTTTTGTATCCTGCTCTGTTATGCCTTCTTCAGCATCAATTAATAAAATACATACATCACAGCGCTCTACCGCCGCAAGGGTACGCAGTATGCTATAACGCTCTATATTTTCTTTTATCTTGCTCTTTTTACGAAGCCCTGCTGTATCAATAAATACATATTCCTGTCCGTCTCGCGTCAGAAAAGTGTCTACTGCATCACGGGTAGTACCGGGGATATCGCTGACTATCATCCGCTCTTCCCCTAAAATTCTATTTATAAGAGAAGATTTTCCTACATTGGGCTTGCCTACTATGGCAACCTTAATCCGGGTATCTTCCTCTTCGTCTCCATCATGTGCCGGGAAGTGCTTAATCACTTCATCCAGCATATCCCCAAGCCCTAAGGCCTGACCTGCAGATATAGGCATAGGGTCACCGATTCCAAGCTCATAAAACTCATATATCTCATTATTTTCCTTAGTGGGGCTATCCACTTTATTAACCGCCAGCACTACAGGCTTATTAACCTTACGAAGCATGTCTGCCACATGACGGTCTGCCTCCATAATACCGGTTTTTACATCCGTCAAAAACAAAACAACATCCGCGTGCTGGATAGCGGCCTCGGCTTGGCTGTATACATGGTGGTTGAGCTGCTCTTCAGATTCAATATCCAGGCCACCGGTGTCTATCAGGGTAAAATTATAGTTTAGCCAATCCGCATCGGCATAAAGCCTATCACGGGTTATTCCAGGCTTATCATCTACTATGGCAATCCTCTCACCAACCAGACGGTTAAATAATGTAGACTTGCCAACATTGGGGCGGCCTACTATTGCTACTATAGGTTTAGGCATAATATTCTCCTTTTAAATGGGGCTATGCGGCTGGTGTTAATGCCTGTATCATACCACATTTTATAGATCCAGGATAATAAGGGCAATTTCAGTATCACTAAGCCCTCGATAAAACACAGCTATACGTCCATTTCCTAAGTATAAATGCTCTGTTACACTTTCATAATCAATCCATGCTGATCCCCAGTCCAATATAAAAGATAATTCATTATCACCGATATCAAACCCAAAAAGATGCCAGCCCCTATCAATATAAAAAGAGAAATAAAAATCAAAAGGACAGCTTCTATCAAAAGCATACTCCCGTGACCCGGATGGCATAGCATCCGAAATTCTATCAAGAATTACTTCTCCCCACTCACCTGCATATATATCAATCTCCTGCAAAAGCCAGCTTGATATAAAGAATCGGTTGTCAGGCCCTCTTTGCAAAAGCCCGAAATCCGTAGGCAATTCCATTACTGCCCCTTCCGAGTCTATAATAAAAATTCTTGAATAATCCACTCCGCTTATATCCGCTATAACTTTCCCCTCATAAGTAATAGCCGACCTAAAAGGAGTCCAAATATCAGAAAATGTAGCATGAGAATGGGTGGCAACAAAATAACCATCTATATCATACTCATTCAACCACATCGTAACCCCATCACCAAACATATCAACCCAAATAAGCACCATGTAGCTTCCTTCATCTGTAATTGCCACATCACCAACCCGTATCCATTCATCTGATTCCCAGTCAATTACAGTTGATCGCCTTTGGTTGCCATTTAAGTCTACTCTTTCTATAACTATACTTCTGTTATCCCATCTACCGGCTGTATACCAAAAATAAATCCAGCCATCATGCAGCATTGCCCCATTTATATGGTTACTCTCTATAATTGCAACTGGTTGGTGGTCTATCTCTCCCCTATAAACATCCAATCCCACAAGGGGTGGAAGGCCGTAAGGTGTATGGATTATTACATCTGTCTGTGAAGCTCTATTATTCCATGTAAACACCGCGACGCGGCCATCTTTAAAAAACTCGAAATGATCCATAAAACCAAACCCAAATCTATCCCGCGTCTCCATATCACCCAATACTGCATCCCAGTCCGCTTCCGCTTTATCAATAATTTCCCCATCCGGGTTAATGGTATAAATCACTTCATAATTATCAGGTTCAAAATTCATTACATGGATTTCCAAACTGCCGCACTCCAAAAAAGTAGCATTATAAACCGTCCCAAACTCATCAGGCCCCCAGCCTATATCAAGCTCATGCCAGTTTAGTATATTTCCGAATCTATCAAACTCCACAATAATTAAATCAACCGTAGAATAAAAAAAATTATCATCCAATTGCCTCTCAGCTAACAAAAAGCGAAAACCACCTGTCGGTGTAACACCAAACCCATTAACCTCTCCTTCTTCTAAAAAAGAAGTCACCCGCTGGGCTTCCCCATCAGAGCTTACCCGGCCAATAGCAATCCTCGGCTCCGGAGAGAAATACCTATAAGCATAATAAACCCAGTCTCCTGAGACTGTAGTTGCCTCAACACTTTCATCAAAAAAGTGCACCAAAGCTGTCGTCCACCACATATCTTCATCTTCCACAAAAAGCTCAGATACATACCTGTCCCACTGCCAATAATCATCCACAGATTCCTCCGTGTTACGGTTTAAAAACTGGTTAAACTGCATCGCCGCAATAAAGACAAATACCCCCACCAATAAAAGTATAACCCCATTCCACAATTTATCCATTTAAATACCCCCTATTTTTTGCGCAAAAACATGTGAAGAATGTATAATACCAAATCTACAAAAGCGCAACCGAAAGGATTTTCCATGCTTACACAAGTCACGAAAACAATTAAGCGCTACAATATGCTTGCCCCAGACGAAAGCGTAGTCGTAGGTTTATCTGGCGGGGCAGATTCCGTATCCCTTCTTTTTGCCCTAAAAGAAATAGGCATAACTCTATATGCCACCCATATAAACCATAATCTGCGAAGCGCCGCAGCAGGCGACGAAACCTTCGTCCGGCAATTATGCAAAGACTGGAATATTCCCCTTCTAGTATATCAAGCTGATGTAGAAACCTTCGCTAAAATAAACAAGCTAGGTATAGAAGAGGCAGGTCGCAACCTACGCTACAAATACCTCCATCAAAGCCTAATTCATTTTAATGCAAAAAAAATAGCCCTAGGCCACAATCAAGACGATAATGCCGAAACAGTACTCTTAAACCTTTTTCGCGGCACAGGCCTAAAAGGCCTATGTGGAATCCCTCCAGTCAACGGCCCGATAATTCGGCCCCTAATAGAAGTAAGTCGCGGCTCTATAGAAGCTTTTACCAAAAAAAACAAACTAGTTTGTATCATAGATGAAACTAACAATCAGTCAGATTACAGCCGTAACTTTATCCGTAACAACATTACGCCATTAATCCGCCAACACTTCGGCGAAAATACCCCGAGCACCATAGCCAGAAACGCCCACCTCCTCCGCTTCGAAGAAGAAGCACTAGAAGCAATAACCAATAAAAAAAAAGAAGCAACGAATAAAATAAACATAAAAAACCTACTATCCCACCCCATCGCCATAACCAGACGCATCATTCGCCAATGTATCCATGACTTACGAGGAGAATCCGCCCTCAAAGACATTACACAACAACACATAGATTCCATAATAGATATAGCCAAAGGACAATCAGGCAGAGAAGTCTCTCTCCCAGGCTTCACCGCATACAAAGAATACGATAGCCTAAAACTGTGCAGCCAAAAAGAAACATCTATAGCGAATCATAAGCTAAATCTAACATTCACCCTATCCCTAACCCCACCACAAAACCAAACCCACTGTACTGAGTCCTTTAATTATGATATGGTATACATGCCATTAGAATTGCGCACACGCCTCCCAGGAGACAAGATCAAGCTTCCAGGCGGCACCAAAAAGCTACAAGACTACTTCACAGACACCAAAACGCCAAAAGCAATGCGGGACACGACCCCGCTACTAGCCCATGGCAACGACATTCTATGGATAATGGACAAGCACAACAGAATAAACACCGCATACCAGCCTGTCGAGGGACAAAGGATATGCTGGGTTACAATAGGAGGGGACACTAATGTCTAAAATGGAAAGAATCGAGCCACTGCTAACAGCAGCTCAAATTCGCAACCGCGTAACAGAACTAGCCGCCCAAATCACAAAAGACTACCAAGATAAAGAAATCCTACTTTTGGGCACCCTAAAAGGTGCATATGTATTTATAGCAGACCTATCAAGAGAAATAGATCGCCCCATGGAAATAGACTTCCTAAAAGTCTCTAGCTATGGCGACTCAACATCACCAATATCCCAGGTAGCCTTCGACCAGCGCCCATCCACTGAGCTTTCAGATAAACACGTCCTACTTGTGGAGGATATTGTAGATACAGGTCACACCCTAGCGTACCTACGCCGCTTCCTAGAAAGCCAAAACCCAGCAAGCCTAAAAGTATGCGCCCTACTAGACAAACCCAGCCGTAGAGAAGCAAAGCTCCCCGAAAGCGAATATATAGGCTTCCAAATCCCAGATAAATTCGTAGTAGGCTACGGCCTAGACTACGGTCAACGCTATCGCAACATGCCTTATGTTGGAGAGTTAATATTCGAAGAGGTGAACAAGTGGTAAAGCAAAGACACGCTAAAAACATAAGCATATTCTTCCTACTAGTAGCAATACTTCTAATGTTTAGTATGCTAATGAATATAACCCGTAACAACGAAGACGATGAGCCATTTACCTACGCTCACCTGCTACAAGCCTTGGAAAACGGCGAAGTAGAAAGCGTAACTCTTACCCCTTCAATGGAAGTACACAACGTAGGGGAAGCCGAAGTGCAAATCATAGGCGAAGAAGACCCCCACACAGTAGATATCCCAAATATCTCCGGTTTTGAAGAATTATTGCGACAAGCCTGGGAAGACCAGCCAGAATTAGGCATCTATTTCAACGCACCCCAGCGCCCCAGCATATGGATAACTGTACTACCCTTTATTCTAGTTTTTGGCGGCTCTCTAATCGTGCTAATGCTGGTGCTTCGCCACATGCAAGGCGGAGGAATGGGCAACCGAGGCCCCTCCTTTGGCAGAAGCCGCGCTAGAGTAAGCTTCCTAGATAAACGCAAAGTAAACTTCGAGCAAGTAGCAGGCTTAGAAGAAGAAAAAGAAGAAATGGAAGAAATCGTTAGCTTTCTAAAATCACCACAAAAATATAATGAAATAGGCGCAAGAATCCCCAAAGGCGTACTACTGGTAGGCCCTCCAGGAACAGGAAAAACATTCCTAGCCCGTGCAGTAGCCGGGGAAGCCAATGTACCTTTTTACAGCATATCCGGCTCAGACTTCGTAGAGCTATATGTAGGCGTAGGCGCTTCTAGAGTCCGGGATCTTTTCGAGCAAGCAAAGCGCACCGCCCCAAGCCTTATTATCATAGACGAAGTTGACGCAGTAGGCCGCCGCAGAGGCGCAGGCGTAGGAGGCGGCCACGACGAACGTGAGCAGACCCTAAACCAGCTACTGGTAGAGATGGATGGCTTCGCCGTAAACGAAGGCGTAATAGTAATAGCGGCAACCAACCGCCCAGACATACTAGACCCGGCACTACTTCGTCCAGGCCGTTTCGACAGGCGCATAGTAGTTAATCCTCCTGATATAAAAGGCCGTGAAGCCGTCCTTACGGTTCACACCCAAGGAAAGCAGCTAGACGAAGACGTAGACCTCCATGTAGTAGCCCAGACAACAGCAGGCTTCACTCCCGCAGACTTAGAAAACCTAATGAACGAATCTGCGTTACTGGCCGCAAGAGGAGACAAAACTTCCATAGATATGGAATCCATACGCAAAGCATTCATAAAAGTAGTGGTGGGCACAGAAAAGAAAAGCCGCGTAATCACAGAAAAAGAACGCCGAATAACCGCTTACCACGAAGCCGGTCACGCCATCTGCCACGAAGTAATGCCAGACCTAGATGCCACCTATATGATCTCAATAATCCCCACAGGCCGCGCCGGTGGCTATGTAATGTCACTACCCAGTGAGGATAAGGCCTACCACAGCAAACGCTTTATGGAACAAGGCATAGTATCCCTACTAGGAGGACGCGCAGCCGAAGCATTAATACTAGGAGACATAACCAGCGGGGCCGCCAACGACATAGAGCGCGCAACTACAATAGCCCGCAATATGGTAGTAAAATTCGGGATGAGCGAAACACTAGGCCCAATACAGTTTGGCAACGACAACGAAGAAGTATTCATAGGCCGCGACCTACACCACACTCGCAACTACTCCGAAGAAGTAGCCTCCCAAATAGACCAAGAAATTAAGCGAATAGTAACCGATAACTATAACCAAGCCATGACAATAATCCAGACCCACGTAGACGTTCTACACAAAATTGTAGACCTGCTAATGGAAAAAGAACGAGTCTCTGGAGAAGAAGTGCGAAAGCTGTTCCCACCAGGCGCTCTTGTCGCAAAAGAAAATAAAGGCTTTATGGGCGATGAAAGTAGCCTTTAGCCAGAAATAATGCTTTTTTCAAAAGTATCGGGGCACATTGTTGGCAGTTATATCAACAATGTGCCCCGATACTTATATCATCAAAGTTCTACTCTCCGGCACACCACCGAATCCCATTTTCCAACAACCGTTGATATTCAGGATTATGCCAAACCTCCAAGTTATGCCCAGGGGTAAGCACACATACCCGCCCTTTACCTTGGGTACGTACATATCCAGCCGGTGCAATGCATCCCGGCGCATCATAATTAGGCTTTTCTTCCTTATCCAGCGCCGAGGCATAAGCCGCCACCAATATATCTATATCTGAGGCCAAAATGTCTAAGATGTAATGCTCATCCTTTTCCACAAAAACACCAACCCCTTCAGTAACAGGATGAGGCTTAATGGCCTGCACTGTCACTAAGGATTGTGCGGGGTGGAACTTAAACTTGCAGCCTATTAAGTTATCCAGTTTCCCTGTATCCTTCCCGGCCACTGTTCCACTGTGCGTTACCAGCAATCCACCGCCATTTTCCACATATTTCACAAAGGCATCCTGCATAGCAGGGGTTTTCCATGGGTCTTCGTCTTGCTTTGACGTATGGTCGCTTTTTGAGATAACTACAACTTTGTAATCTCCAAGATTGCCAAGGTCAAGTTCCTTGGCATTTTTGTTTACATCAAACTCGATGCCTTTTTCCGTCAGGGGCGCAAGCCCTCTCTTAGGCACATCACCCGGATGATAATAATCATCACACAACAGTAACACTCGCATAAAATCGCTCCTTTACCTTTTCATTATTTGACAATCCTTATACCGTATAATACCATGCAAGCATCTAAAACCATATAGGCGTTTCGATTTGAAATAAGCTGAAGCAAGCTGGAAAATGCGACGCTTCAACGCATTTTTCGGCGTAGTCTGAAGCTCAATTTCAAACGAAATCGCTATAAAAGGAGCGTTCTGATGAAAATCCCAACCCCTCATATCACGGCCAAAGAAGGCCAATTTGCCAATACTGTTCTTATGCCAGGTGACCCGCTTCGCGCAAAGTTTATCGCCGACACATACCTGGATAGCCCCGCACTTGTAAACGAAGTCCGTGGTATGCTTGCATATACCGGCACCTACAAAGGCAAGCCTGTATCCGTAATGGGCAGTGGTATGGGTATGCCATCTATGGGCATCTATTCCTACGAATTATTCAACTTCTACGGCGTAGAAAATATCGTACGTATAGGCTCAGCCGGCGCCATCTCCCTTGATTTAGACCTTGGAGACATTGTAATGGGTGTAGGAGCCTGCACAGACTCCAAATACGCCGATATATGCGGTCGCCCTCCAGGGATTTTCACCCCAACTGCTTCATATTCCCTTATGAAAAAAATGAACGACTCTGCCGAAAAACTAGGCATTAACCTAGTATCCGGCAATATCCTTTCCACAGATGTTTTCTATACAGACGATGACCTAGCAGGAGCCAAAGCATGGCAGCGCATGGGTGTACTTGCAGTAGAAATGGAAGCCGCAGCCCTATACACCAACGCCGCCCTGGCAGGGAAAAACGCCCTATGCATCTGTACCATTTCCGATACCCTATTCACAGGCAAGGCCATGAGCGCAGAAGCCCGCCAAACATCATTTACCCAAATGATGGAAGTTGCCCTAGGCATCCTATAATCCATGCTACAAGTAAGAAATCTATCAAAAACATACACCACCAAAGAAGGCACCTTACACGCCCTTAAAAACGTTAGCGTGGACATAAACCCAGGTGAAATCTTTGGATTTATAGGCCTATCAGGCGCAGGCAAGACGTCCCTGGCTAGGTGTGTTTCCGCGCTAGAAAAAGCCGACAGCGGAGAAATCATATTCCAAGGAGCGGATATCACAAAGCAAAAGGGCGCCGCCCTGCGTACGATCCGCAAAAAAATGGGCTTTGTCTTCCAACACTTCAACCTACTAATGAACGCAACCGTGTTCGAAAACATTGCGTTCCCTTTGCGTATAGCAAGACAATCCAGCGCTCATATTACCCAGCGGGTAAATGAGCTGATGGAACTGGTAGGCCTAACAGATAAATCAGCGGCCTACCCTGCAACCCTATCAGGAGGCCAAAAGCAACGGGTAGGCATTGCCCGCGCTTTGGCCTCAGAGCCAGAACTAGTAATCTGCGACGAAGCCACCTCAGCACTTGACCCGGACACTACCCGTTCCATTCTTTCGCTGATAAGGCAAATAGGCGCCAAAACCGGGGTAACATTTATAGTAATCACCCACGAAATGGACGTCATCAAAGAGCTATGTACCCATGTAGCGGTAATGGAAGGCGGGGAGATAATAGAATCCGGCCCGGTGCTTGATGTACTAACCGCCCCTAAAACCCCCACAGCCAAACGATTCTTCTCTAAAGACTATATAGACGCCACATGGATTAACCTCCCAAAGAAGCGTATTTTCCGCGCCATATTTATAGGGGAAGCTACTAGGAAAGCCTTTATCCATGATGTAATACGCAAGTTTGATATAGAGCTTTCAATTCTTTCTGGCAATATTGAATCAGTAGGAGGCACGATGGTAGGCTCTCTTATTCTAGAAATCAGCGGCAAAGAAAATATCCTTGAGGAAGTTCAAGCGTACTTCCACGAAAATAATGTAGGCATAAAGGAGCTAAGCGAACATGTTACCTAACCTCCCCTCCTGGGATGAACTAGCCCAGTCCTGGTCTGGTGGCGCATCCAGCTCCTTCGAAGCTTATGTACAGCATATTTGGCGGATTATGTCCCGAGGCACGATAGAAACCGTGTACATGGTAGGCTGGGCCTCTCTTTTCGCTATCCTTGTAGGGATAATCTTTGGCACGATATTATATATTACCAAACCCGGCGGAATTTACTCACTTACAGTGGTTAACCCCATCATTGGTACCGCCATCAATATAGTGCATCGCATCCTTGGCACTATCATCAATGTGGGGCGCAGTATCCCCTTTGTTGTACTTATAATGCTGGTGTTTCCCCTTTCCCGTATAATTGTAGGCTCGTCTGTGGGAAGCACTGCCGCCATTGTGCCTCTTACAATCGCTGCCATTCCCTTTATGTCACGCATCGTGGAATCAGCTTTAGGGGAACTAGACAAGGGCATAATAGAAGCCGCAATAGCCGCAGGTGCCACGCCATTACAGATTATTTTCCGCGTCCTATTGCCGGAAAGCGCACCGGGGTTGGTATCTGGTTTTACGTTGCTTATTATCAACTTGATAACCTTCTCTGCGATGGCAGGGCTTGTGGGCGGCGGCGGATTAGGCCAAGTCGCGCAAAGCTACGGCCTATTCCGCCACAGGCAAGATATCATGATATACACAGTAATAGTAATGGTGCTGCTGGTACAGATTATCCAAGCCCTAGGCCAGTTTATAAGCCGCCGCTTGGATAAGCGATAATGGAAAGCGATAAACAAACCCAACCGTGCAAAGCCCTCATTTAAAGGAAAAACAATGACAAAAATAAGCCACCTAAGAAAATCCATGAGCCAAGCCTATCACAGCCGCAAGTTGTCAGAGGCTGCAAAGCTTGGGGAAACCTTAATCCGGGAGCATAGGGCTAAGAACCCACATAGCCCCGGACTTTCTGACGACCTCTTTAACTTAGCACTAATCTACGACGAGTTAGATCAACTAGAACAAGCGGCCATGCTATATATTGAATCTTCACACCATATAAAAACCGGTGATTTAACGGCTCTAGCCATGCGTTCAAACAATCTAGCCGGTGTCCTGGCTCGTATAGGAGCGCTGGAGCCGGCATACTTACACTACCAACAAGCACAACATATTTATAAGCGCCACCTAGGCAGCGACCACCCTTCATATGCAGACAGCCTATATAATCTGGCCAATATAGCCGCAGAAGTCTTCCCGGATATCGCCCTAGAATTACATGAAGAGGCCCTGGAAATCCGCAAAAAAAATGGCAACTCTAAGGATGTCCTCCACAGCCTCCATTCCATGGCTTTTATCCATGAAGAAATGGGCGACTATAAAAAAGCCGCCTCCTATGGGGAAGCGGCTCTAAACCAGGCATATGGACTGGACTATGTCAGTGCTTGTAGCTATCTTGCCATGTTATACGAATCCCTCAACCAACACGAAAAAGCCTTGGAAATGTATAATCAAGTGATTAAAAATGCAGATAAATCTCTCCATGGTGATTGCCTCAGAAGTATGGCAACTCTTAATCAGGCCATAGGTCAAACCACCATGGCCGAGGAGTACATGCTCCAGCATATCAAGTCTCAAAAAGAAGCAGGCCAGCTTAAAGATATCTGTTTTCTTATTCAACTCTACCTTGAAAATGATACATACGACAAAGCTGTAAATATCCTAGTGTACGCATTAAATAACATGGACACAATCTCAGACCAAAACATGGATACCCTAATGGATACACTATCTCAAGCTAAGGACAAACATCAGCTACTAGACGCTATGCGTGATGCAAACAATGCCGAGAAAATCCGTTCAATTTTGGATGATTGGCAAAAAGGAAATGCCTCCTAGCTCCAAATCGAAACGCCTATACATCAGCTCTTTGTTTGCAAGCCTTTAAGAGCTGTTGCCAGCTGATCCGGGCAAGACGTTGGGCGATTATGGCATAGGATACCACTACAGATTTTTATCACTTCTTCCGGGGTGCGCCCCTTAGCAAACTGAGCAATCCCCTTTAAGCTTCCATTACAGCCAGACATAAAAGCTATGTCTTTAATAATACCATCTTCCATTTCGATGTGGATTTCTTTACTGCATACGCCTTCTGTTTGATATACCATAATATTACCTCCTCGCTTTAATAAAATAAGTATACCTTATGGTGATAACATGCGCTACCATGAAAAAACAGCCCAAGAAAATATTCTAAAACTTAGGGAGCTACTTAAAGAGCTACCTTCTTTTTTACGCGATTTTTTTAATAGCCTTAGTGACCAAACATCCCCCCTAACCAGGCTGGGATATGCTTTGGATTTAAAGATTTTCTTTGGATATATATCAGAGGAGCATTTAGACAGAAAGGCCATCACAGATATAACAGTGGCCGATCTTGCAAACATCACCGTAACTGACATGGAATCCTTTATGGAATACCTTACATACTACATCCCACAAGAAACCCCAGACACCCCTATAACCAACGCATCCCAAGGCAAATCGCGGAAGCTGGCTGCTGTACGGGTGCTTTTTCGGCATTTATATAAGAAAGAAAAAATCTCAGCCAACCCTGCGGAACTAGTAGGCTTCCCCAAAATCAACCAAAAATCAATAACAACACTGGAGCCAAACGAAGTAGCAAAACTACTGGACGAAGTAGAAACCGGTGAAAAGCTCTCCCCCCAGCAAAAACGCTTCCACGAACAAACCAAGAAACGAGACAGTGCAATTATCACACTAATGCTGGGCACGGGCATACGCATATCCGAATGCGTAGGTCTAGACTTAGACCATATAGACTTTGAAATAAACAGTATAAAAGTAATCCGCAAAGGCGGAGACGAGATGATTCTATACTTCGGAGATGAAGTTGAGTCCGCCTTAAAGCTGTATTTAGCGGAGCGCAAAGAAATCATCACCCAACCAGGCCACGAAAACGCTCTATTCCTATCCCTACAAAACCGACGCATAACTCCAAGAGCCATACAAAACCTAGTAAAAAAATACGCGTCACTGGTAACCCAGTTAAAAAACATCTCCCCTCACAAACTGCGCAGCACCTTCGGCACCCAACTATACCAAGAAACCAGCGACATTTACTTAGTAGCCAATGTACTAGGCCACGCAGATGTAAATACAACCAGAAAACACTACGCAAAAATGGACGATAGCCGCCGCCGCGCCGCCGCAGGTGCCGTCCGCCTTAGAGATTAGTGTTAAATGTATATTACTTCTATATAAACCGTCATTGCTAAAACTTATTACACGTGATAGTATCTTGTAGTAAATATTATCGCGGAAGGAGTATGCCTCTTGGACCAATTCACATATGTAAAACGCGGGTATGACCCGGAGGAAGTGGATAAGTATATATCAACCCTAGAGCAAGTGATAAAAAGCTATAAAGATAAGGATAATGCAATCAAAAACGCAATTATAAGCGCACAGGTAGCCGCAGACAACGTTGTACGCAACGCCCAAATGCACGCCGACGCATACAAAGTACAAATAGGCGAGCAATTAGTAGACATCCGTGCGACATTAGATCGCCAGCGCATGAGCCTACAGGCCTTTCAAGAGTCTTATGCCAATATAGTAAGACGCTGCATACAAGAGCTGGAACAGTCCGGTATGGCAGACTTATTTCTGCGCTTAGAAGAAATGGAAAAGGCGATATCCGATTTGCAAGGCCTAGAGGCGGTATCTGGAGTATCCGGCGCAATATCTGGCCCTACAGTTGACCATGGCTATCATGAGCCAAGGGACTCCAGAGATTACCACAGAGAAATACAAGACCCTCACAATGATAATCGCCCCGGATTAAGAGATATTGGCTACGAACAACCTCGCGATTATAACAGAGATCAGAGAAACAGCCCCCACGGGCCCGCTCAAGAATCCCTATTTGATACAGAGCGAGACATGCGCCCCCAAGCAAGAGATGCGAGAGAATCCGTATACTCGCAGGATAATATTAGAGAAAATGTCCGTGACGAACATAGAGATATACCCCGCAGCCGTGACCCACATCATACATCCCCTTATGATGACCACGACAGAACAAGCGATTATGAATCATCTCATGGTTATAACCCCAGAGAAAATATGTATCAGCCGGAACCTGTGCATAACGAAAGAGATATGCGTCACCATAGCCGTGATATGGCACCACACCATACTGGGTACGACCAACCCCAAAGAGACCCATGGGATACCAGAGACCAAAATCGTGATCAAATTAGAGATCAAGGCCGTGACCAAATAAGGGATCAAGCTCGTGACCAAATTAGAGACTACGCACCAGAACCATCTCGTGACGTAATGCGAGAGCCCAGCCGTGATATGAGAAGAGAACCTACACGTGATACAAGAAGAGACGTAAGAGATCCCGGCAGGGGCAGAGATGTAAGAGATCAAGGTCGAGATATGATGCGCCCACCAGAAAACCAAATGCGACAAGACCCAAGAGATCAAATGAGAGACATGGGGCGCCCTCCTTATATGCCGGAAGCAGATAACTATGACAATAACGGAAGCAATGAAAACTTGCTGCCCCCAGTTGCATCTTTAATGTAAAAATTTTGTAAGCAAAACGTAAAACACAATAATCCCCCATGTGGTATATTAATTTTAACCACATGGGGGATTTTATTTACATATCTGTAGGAACTATAGCAGATACTAAGCGTTGATATTAAATGAATTAATAAATGATACACCCTATAAGGAGGATGTTATGAAAAATCAATTTAAGAAAAGAATTCTGGCAGCTGCGCTTATCTTTGCGATGCTACTAGCAATGTTTCCACCTGCGGCAACATATGCTGCAAGCGGTTACATCGCAAGCGATTACATCGCAAGCGATTACATCGCAAGCGATTACATCGCAAGCGATTACATCGCAAGCGATTACATCGCAAGCGGTCATACCGCAAGCGCGGCAAGCTACAGCGTAGCCGCCAACAACCCAATCAGGGTAACAGTAAACGGAAGATGGGTTCATTTCCCAGATCAGTTACCCGTTATCGTAGAAAACCGAGTACTGGTTCCAGTAGGAGGGGTATTCGTGGAAATGGGTTTTGTACCCAACTGGGACGCAAACACCCGCATTGCAACCCTAACCCGAAGCGATTTCACCATTGTTATCCCAGCGGGAGCTAATTCATTTGTAGTAAACAATGTAGTCATAACCCCCGATGTTCCACAACGCATGATCAATAACCGCCTAATGCTGCCTCTAAGAGCCATAGCAGACGCAGTTGGCGGAACTGCCATTTGGGATTCAGTAAACAGAGTAGCACATATCACTACCCCGAACGCGCCATCTCCATCACCGTCCCCATCTCCATCTCCGGCAGCCAGCCCTACTCCAACCCCAGCGCCTACCGCTACTCCGTCACCATTCTTAACGGCTGCACCAAGATTTGAAGGAAATCCCGCTGCTTTTGGATCAGGTGTAAACGCCTATATGTTGGGCCTCCGCTACACCAATGCCATCATAGGCATCAATGGCCATAACGGCTGGTCACGCCATAATCTTAATAGACAATGGGGAACGTTAAACGCCACGATAGGCCGCCACGACAGCAGCGGAAACCAAGCCAGAACCATCCGCTTTATAGGCGATGGCCGCGATTTGGGAACCTTTACTGTACAAGGCGATACCTTCCAGCCATTTAACATCTCCATCGATGTACGAGGTGTTGCCATCCTAACAGTAGAAATCACGAACCCAGGTGATCACGGCGTAACCGTAGTAATGGGCAACGCAGTACTGCACCCAGCTGATGCGGTTACCGCAACACCAACGCCATCTCCAACACCCACGCCAACACCACAGCCATTTTTAACAGCTGCACCACGTACTGCGGAATTCCCGACTGGCTTCGCCACCGGCGGCAACGCATATATGCAAGGCATACGCCACAGTAACGCCATCTGGGGTGTAAGTGGTGTAAATGGCTGGTCTGAACACAACTTAGGAGGCCGATTTACCACACTAACCGCCACGATAGGCCGTTTCGATGACTCAGGCAACCAACAGCGTACCATTCGCTTCATTGAAGTAAGAGAAAATGAAGCTAATCGGGAAATTGCATCCTTTAGGGTGGAAGGCAGCATATTCCATCCGCTTAATATCTCCGTTGACGTACGAGGGGTTCATAATCTGCGGATAGAAATAGAAAACCCCTATCCAAACGGCGTATCCATTGTACTTGCTAACATTTTGATTCAATAATATGCACCAAGGAGGGGCACTATGAAACATGTAAGAAAAAGTATTATTTTATCAGGGCTATTGGCCGTTATCATGTCTTTAGTCTTGATTCTTGCCCCCATTGGGGGCTCCACCAGAGATGTATACGGAAGCGCTCCGGTTCATGTAACCATAGATGGCCAGCTAATTCACTTTCCAGATCAGCGCCCTGTGATGGTAAACAACCGCGTTATGGTACCTGTACGCGGGGTATTTGAACACTTAGGCTTTGAAATATATTGGGACTATCAAAACCGTATGGCACGGCTTGCCCATAATGATGTACTCATTATCATCCCAGCAGACTTAAATTCCTTTGTTGTAAATTCAGAAATAGTAACGCCGAGCGTGCCGCAGCAGATGATTAACAATAGGCTAATGCTACCCCTACGGTATATAGCAGAAGCGGCCAATGCCACAGCCCAGTGGAACGCAGAGGGCAGAGTTGCAATGATTACAACAAGCCAATCACAGGCAACACCTACACCCACGCCATCACCCTCACCACCACCAGTGCACTCACCATCTCCTGAGCCAACTCCATCCCCAACGCCGCCGCCAGATGATGAGCCCTACGACCCAGAACCATCACCTGAGCCAACTCCGTCACCAGAGCCAGAGCCTACACCGCCTCCATCTCCTACACAAGTATGGTACTATCATCCACTAACCCAAACGCCAAGACACAACATTACCCGTACCAACACCAATGTACAAGGCCAAAGCCTACAAGGAATACTAACCCGCGCCCACGGAGCCAATGAAAATAGAGACTCGGATTCCTGGATAGAATTTGACCTATCAGGAATAGAAATAGAGTATACCCGCTTTACAGGAAGAGTAGGGCGAACAGGTGCAGCAATAACTGTACCAGATGCAGCCCCTAGGGTTGCCACAATCTATGGCGATGGCCATGTACTGGCGCAGTTTACAGTAGATGGGTACTTCCAAGTTCAATCCTTTGATGTAGATATCAGTGGTGTAAACACTATAAGAATCCACTTCCAGGCGATAGGCCCCGCAAATGAAAATGGCGTAAGCCTTACGATGTTTGATTTGTATTTAAGATAACAGACCATAGCAAATCAAATGATACGGATTCTAAATAGCAATCAAAAAGCTACCCATCCCAGGGTAGCTTTTTTTGCTTGACATTATTACACATATAGCATAATATATATTTATTCGAAATAAATTTCACAAACATATATTCACGGGAGGTTCCTCATGAACAAAAACGTTATACGCCAGGCCGCGCAGCGGCATCCTGAATCTATTCTTCAACCCTATGACGCACTCATAGGCATGGATGGCTTTGATACAATTTACACCCTTTGTGAAATCATGGGAGGCGCAACAGTGTATGTGCCATCTATGAAGAAGATTTTCGCCGAGTGTCTTGAACTAGAAGCATTGCGGGAGTTTAATGGATACAACATTGGCGATCTTTCAAAAAAATATGGCTTTAGCCATCGGCATTTGAATCGGCTCCTGCAAGGCAAAAAATAAACTATAGTGATTTCGTTTGAAGTTGAGCTTCAGACTACAAGTTTTTTATAGCCGAGAGCACATAGTCCACATCTTCATATGAGTTAAAATGCCCAAAGGAAAACCTAACCGTACCACGGGGATAAGTCCCTAGTGTCTTATGTGCCATAGGGGAGCAGTGCAAGCCGCATCTGGTCATTATCCCGTATTTTTGGTCGAGTATTGCCGCTACATCAGCATTATCCTTGTCCTTAAAGTCTAGGGATACAACGGATATTCTCCCTACAGTGTCTTTTTTTCCGATTATGCTAACGCCTTTTATTTCATTAATCCCTGACAAAAATCGTTCTGTCAGGCGCAATTCTTTTTCATGTATATTTCTCACACCTGTTTCTACGATATATTCCAGTGCGGCTTTGAGGCCTATTATCCCTGGGATATTGAGTGTGCCAGGTTCGAATTTATCCGGCATGATATCGGGCTGGGTCAGGTCATGGGATTTGCTTCCGGTGCCTCCTGTTATTACAGGGGCTATTTTTTTTGCCATTTCTTCGTTAACTATAAAGCCGCCAAGCCCTTGAGGCGCAAGTAGCCCTTTGTGGGCAGTAAATGCCAGGGCATCGATATGAGTCATATTTATGTCTAGGATTCCCGCAGTCTGTGCAGAGTCTACTATTAGCTTTATCCCGTGGTTTGTACATATTTTAGCAACATCACAAATAGGCAATACAGTACCGCATACATTGGATGCGTGAGTCATTATTACGGCCTTTGTTTTTGTGCTTATCAGTTTCTCGATTTCTTGAGGGTCTAGGCTGCCATCCGGATTGCACGTGGCAATGTCGTATGCCCTTCCATTAAGGGGGCGCATTACTCCATTATGCTCCATGGAGGTGGTAATTACATGGTCGCCGTCTTTAAGAAACCCTTGCACAATCATATTAATGGAATAGGTTATTCCAGGGGTGAAAACCACGTTTCGCGGCTCGTTATGTCTAAACAGCCAACACAGAAGCTTCCGCGCTTCCAATATATCCAACGAAAGATTATAGGAAGACTCATATCCCCCACGATTTATATTGCAACCTGTATTGTCAATATAATTCTTGATAGCATCAGAGACTCCCGGCGCTTTTGGAAATGATGTTGCGCTATTATCTACATATACTTTTTTCATATACCCTCCTTGTTTACATCGTTCCATGCTATTATATATACATAGGCAAGTTTGTGCAGGAGGATTTTATGAATAAATATATCGCTACATTTTATAGCCATTATGATGCTATTGTTTTCTATGATCATCTTAAAAAGAAAGGCGTAGAGGCTAAATTAGCCCCCACGCCTAGGAAAGTTAGCGCTTCTTGTGGTACCTGCGTAATTTTTTTGGCCCTTGATACCGACTCTCTTCCTGATGATGAGGTAGAGGCCATTTACAAAGAGGGTGAGATTACATGACAAACATGACGTTAGGCATTGGCGGGATGACCTGTGCCGCCTGCGCTAAGAATATTGAAAGAGTGATTAACAAGCAAGAAGGGGTTAATAAGGGCCTAGTCAATTTTGGCACAGAAAAGCTTAATATTGACTTTGACGAGAATATTATCAGCCTTGATAAAATATTCGACTTGATAAAGAGGGCTGGGTTTACATTATATCTGCCAGAGACAAACGACACTTCTACCACGCGCAAGGCAGATGAATTAAATAGATTATGGCTCTCTTTTAAATGGTCGCTAATTATTACGATACCCTTATTTATATTCTCTATGGCACCAATGATTTTTTACGCTATGGGCTGGAATGTAATCCCTTACAATCTCGACCCTTTAAATTTTCCAAGTTGGAATGGCTTAATCCAGTTGATATTCACACTACCTGTTATATGGCTCAATAGAGATATATTCCGCAGGGGCTTTACGGCTTTTTTCTCAGGGGCAGCCAATATGGATTCCCTAATAGCAAAAGGCACGATGGTAGCGTTTTTATTTAGCTTATACATCACTATAGAAAACTTTCTATTGGTAGGGACATCTTTAGCCGCAACTATGGAAGAAATGATTTTTATGGATCGCAACCAGTTTTACTTCGAAACAGTTGCCGTAATTCTAACCTTGATTGTTTTGGGCAAATACCTTGAGGCTAAGGCAAAGGGCAGCACTTCTGAAGCTATTAGAAAACTCATAGGGCTTTCGCCAAAATCCGCGACAATTATCCGAGATGGCGCAGAGATGATTATCCCTGTTGAAGATGTAGCTCTCGGGGATATTATTCAAGTAAAACCGGGCGAAAAATTACCTGTAGACGGTGTTGTAATACAAGGCGCAACCAGCGTGGATGAATCCATGCTGACAGGAGAGAGTATGCCCGTAGGCAAAAAAGAAGGCGATATTGTTATTGGCGCAAGTATCAACAAAAACGGCTCCATAAAATATAAAGCAACCAAAATAGGCAAAGATACTGTTTTAGCTCAAATTGTTAAGCTGGTTGAAGATGCCCAAAACTCAAAAGCCCCTATAGCAAGGATTGCTGACACCATATCAGGATATTTTGCTTACGCTGTACTTACTATAGCAATAGCTGCAGGGGTTGCGTGGTTTATAGCCGGATACGATATGGCCTTTGTAATGGTGGTGGTTGTTTCAATCCTGCTTATTGCCTGCCCATGCGCCTTAGGCCTAGCCACACCCACGGCTGTAATGGTAGGCACAGGTAAAGGCGCTGAAAACGGCATTTTGATAAAAGGCGGCGAATCTTTGGAAACAGCCCATAGAATCAAAACCGTTGTACTAGACAAGACAGGAACTGTCACAGAAGGAAAGCCTCATGTTACCGATATTATAGTAAAAGGCATCTATAGCCCGGATGATATTTTGCTGATGGCTGCTTCCGCAGAAAAACAATCGGAGCATCCACTGGGCGAAGCCATAGTAAATCATGGAGTTGAAAAGTTTGGCGCCTTATTAGAACCTGAGAAATTTACAGCCATAACTGGCCAGGGCATTGCAGCAACAATAAAAGGCGAGGACATTCTAATTGGCAATAAGAAATTGATGGACGAAAGTAAAATTGACATCATAGATTATGCTGCCGACTCTGACAGCTTAGCCAATGAGGGAAAAACGCCTATGTATTTCGCCGTCAACGGCAAACTTGAAGCTATTATCGCTGTCGCAGATATTATAAAGCCAACAAGCAAAAAAGCAGTACAAAGATTAAACGATATGGGCATTGATGTTGTGATGATTACAGGCGATAACCAGCGCACAGCAAGGGCCGTTGCAAAACAAGCAGGTATAGACAATGTGCTTGCGGAAGTTTTGCCCCAAGATAAAGCGGAAAACGTGAAAAGATTGCAAGAACAAGGAGCTAAAGTTGCTATGGTAGGTGATGGCATTAACGACGCACCTGCCCTTGTACAAGCGGATATAGGCATTGCCATAGGCGGCGGCACAGATGTCGCAATAGAATCTGCTGAAATTGTGCTTATGCGTGGAGATTTGCAAGGTGTTGCTCAAGCAATCTATCTAAGTAAGAGAACCATGCGCAATATCAAGCAGAATCTGTTTTGGGCTTTTGCCTATAATATTGCGGGCATCCCTATTGCCGCAGGGCTTTTATATATCTTTGGTGGGCCTTTGCTAAACCCAATAATCGCAGCACTTGCCATGGCATTTAGCTCAATTTCTGTTTTACTTAACGTACTGCGCATCAAGAGACTAAACTTGGTTAAGTAGCTTATACCGATTCCAATTAAAATCCTATCTGCCTATCGCGGCAAAACCACTTGAAACGCTTATTTCGCGTTTCAGGCCGCCGCTCTGTCAGACAGGTTTTAATTTGGAATCGGTATTAAGCAACAATAATCACAAAAAATAGGCGTAGAGGCTGAATTAGCCTCTACGCCTATTTTAAAAACCTAAATTATCTCACTGTAATGATAATTACATTACCCACGATCTCTATAGTCATACCGTCCTCATACAGGGATTCTAAACTAACCATGGCACGGTTATTTACAATATGGGAAGGAATAATCCTGTATTCCACATCCCCTTGCATAATTACTGCTTCCCCAGCTTCACTATCCCAACTGAGACTACTAGCATCGTTGCCAAAAGCAAGAAACAACGCCCTAATGGGCACATAAACCTCCCCATTAATAACTTGCGCGGGTACATCCATAAAATGCTCAAGGTTTTCCCCGGTCAGCAAGTCGGCAAAACCGCTGATTGAGCCGATTGTCATGCTAAACGCAAACTCCAAACCAGCAACGTCAAAGGCAATAGCCCCCACATCAACTAAGGATACAATGGCATCAAAGGCCTCTTTTGCCTCAAAGCTGCTATCAAACAATAGTGGAGAACCCCACGCCCGCCAGCTCTGGTTGTCTGCCTTACCCCAGATAGACACGCGCTCTATATAATCCGCAAATTCCATAAAGTATCCAAAAACTCTTGCATATGCTTCTGCTTGGCGGGCCTCTTGCTCTGGGCTTAGAGGTATAGACGGGTCTGCTTGAGTGCCTACAGTAATGTCAAGCTCTGTAACCGCGAGTACTGCACCTGTAGCTACGAACCTTTCTATGGCAGGACGAATGTTGTCAAAATTGGTAGCCCATTGATCTAGGTGATGATGAGACTGCATTCCAATGCCTTCAATTAGCAGACGCCCATCATAACTTGGATGGTTCTCCCATCGCTCATTAAAATACATAACCATATCCGCAATTGCCATGCTCTTGCCTGGCTGCTCTTCGTTATAATCGTTGTAGAACAAAGTAGCATGTGGATCTGCTTGGCGCGCAAAGTAGAACGCATAGAAGATGAAGTCATAACCTGCTTCACCATCTACCGCACCATTAGCGAACGCCGCATACCACTGGATTTGACCACCATCAAGATTGAGGTTTGTGCGCAGATGGTTACGCCAGTCTCCAGAAAATTCACCTACAGAGCTTGCGATAGCTTCGTTTAGTACGTCCCAGGCCTGCATGCGGCCCGCATACCTGCCCGCAACTGTACTGATATATAACTCCATGTTTGCCATGGCCTCTGCACGTGTCAATGGCTCGGTTGTACCAGGCACATTGGTAAGCCATGCCGGGGATTGCGCATGCCACACAAGGGTGTGACCAACCATAGCAAGTCCATGTGCTTCGGCAAAATCTACTATTGCGTCTTGTGTTTCAAAATTCCAAGTTGCTGGATCTGGGCCTGTGCCAGCTATAAAGCTTGGCTTGTGGTGGTTCTCTGCTGTAATAGCATTAAAATGGTGCGCAAATGCTTCTTCTGTATTGCCCATACCCATTTGTATTGCATTGCTCCAGATATTGCCTACCATGAAATAGTCCGCAAACAGCTCTGCAAGAGAGGGTGCGTCTAAGTCAAAGGTAGGCACAAAAACATCCTCAACGCCACGCGTGGAAATGCTGATATTGTCGATATACAGTACGCTCGGCTGTTGTGTATCGTTGTTAACCCTAAAGCGGAAAATCAGGAACTCAATATCCCCAACGGCCAGACCTGTTGTAAATTCTACAGTAGTAGTTATCCATTCATCCATGGCAATTGTACGATCCAGGTCGCTTGGCTGCTCACCATGGGGTACATTTGTGGGCTGGTGTGGCGCAGAACCAAACTGCCCGTTAATGTTGATGCCAGGCCCCACGATATTTCTGTCACCAGGATTTTCTTCACTTGGCACAAAAACATCCCAAGAAATTTCTACAGTAGAACCCATTGGAAGAGGCGCAGGAAGCACAAAGTGCAAGTAATTGCCATCGCCGCTTGTATAGTTGCCTGTCACATTTTCTAAACGGAAAACATAGTTGCCATCCCGCTCTACAACTTCGCCCTCCATCTGATCCCCAGCAGAAATATAGCCTTCATATCTGCTTTCTGGGTCAAAAGTTATTAAGTGCAAGTTTTCAAGTGGGCCTAGTGGACCGCCTGATTCGGCAGCATCAGCTTCAGTGCCATCCACTACAGCTTCACGGTGAGGCTGAGGGGTGGTTACTGTAACTGTTGGCCCGCCAGAACGCTGCAAAAATGCCACACCGTTTAGCTCTGTTTCACCCCTTGCGGCTTGTAGATACGTGTTGTCTGCCAAGGAAAACACGACCACACCGTTACGCACAAGGCTAATAGTATAAATGAAGAAAGGCATTGCGCTACCTTCGCCATTTGTCTGGATACGGATACGAACAAATTGATCCGCTTCAATGTGATTTTCATCCAAAACAACCTCGAAAGCAAAGCTTTGATTTGCTTCGGTTACAGATGTATTTCTAATCCAGTTCCATGGGCTTTCCGCACCGCCCATTACCATTTGCGCACCTTCTGGGGCTGCGCCGTCTATACGGCCTTCAACAACCAAGATGTCACCGACTTCCATGCCATCCCTAAGGATGTCTACACCATCCCAGCTATTTGCCCTGCCGGTAATATGCAGTACGTTACCTACATGGCCTCCATCTGCCAAAACAGTAGCAAAGGGTGCCACAAAAGACATGGCCAGCGCAAAAGCTAATACAATCGCTATTGATCGCCCGCCCCTTTTAGAGAGAAAACACTTCATCATGCTCCTCCTGTATAATTATTTTTTCAAATCCGTGATACTTATAGCAATTGTAGCATGAGTCGGACACAATTCCATGGAATAATCAATAAAAGTATGGATTTTTTAATTGATTTTTTGTGACACATGACAATGAAAACCCCAGCAATAAAAACCACAATAACAAAGACAGACGAAATACTCTCCGCGCCAATATTTTTTCATTGGCAAGGAGAGTTTTTCGTCTGTCGGGCTTGGCTTGTTATCTTAAGCGTTCGGGATTTTTGACTCGGACGAGAGGGATTGAGCATACTCTATTGCAATTATTATGTCGGTTTTATCTGGGGGAGTGAGTAGATGAAGGCGCTTCCTCTAGCGCATCTATCGCGTCCCAGAGTCTTCTTGCAGCTATATCAATATTTCTTTGGGAGGTAGCTTGATCATCGCGTCGAGTTATTGCTTGCATTAGTGCATCTTGCAAATCTGTCCAGCTTACAAAAGTATAATTCTGCTGATTTCGACTTTCCGCAGCCTCTATCGCCGCTATTAAGTCGGTTCTGTCTGAGGGCGGAGTGGGTGGAGGGGTTTTTACCAGACCCTTTATCGCGTCCCAAAGCCTTCTTGCAGCTGTATCAATATGGTTTTGAGGGGTAGCTTCGTCATCACGTCTAGACCTTGCTTGCATTAGTGCCTCTTGCAAATCTGTCCAACTTACAAAAGTATAATTCTGCTGATCTCGACTTTCCGCAGCCTCTATCGCTGCTATTAAGTCGGTTCTATCTGGTGGCGGAGTGGGTGAAGGGGGCGGCGGGGCTTCCACAAGTCCATCTATCGCATCCCAAAGCCTTTCCGCAGCCCTTTCGCGTTGCAGTTGGGTGGAGTTTGGATTATCGCGTGTAGACCTTGCTCTCATTAAAGCTTCTTGAAAATCTGTCCAGCTTAGAAATGTATAGTTTTGTCGTGTTATACCTTCCGCCACTTCAATAGCCGCTATCAAGTCGGTTCTATCT
>Ga0131853_10004176_pt1 | contig 25890 bp, 8 predicted proteins | sample TergutLab28metaG_FD_92764 | JGI IMG/M metagenome (GOLD analysis project Ga0131853, IMG submission 92764) | Labiotermes labralis P1 segment gut microbial communities from Petit-Saut dam, French Guiana - Lab288 P1 (version 2) (version 2) | ecosystem: Host-associated > Arthropoda: Insects >... | reverse complement strand
TGTGTCCAGTTACTTTAGTTTATAAGTGTGTCCAGTTACTTTAGTTTATAAGTGTGTCCAGTTACTTTAGTTTATAAGTGTGTCCAGTTACTTTAGTTTATAAGTGTGTCCAGTTACTTTAGTAGACTGACATAAAATTGTTGAAGTGTGAACATTTATATCATTTTTTTCGGACTTTCCATCACTGTTCAACAATTTGCAGTGAAGTCATTCTGCTAAGATTGTGATGGTGGACAAAACAAATCAATGTCTGTTCCGACCGCTACAGTTTTGAGAGTACAAAACTGTCTTCTTGTAAGCTTTACTTTTATTTTATTTGCCTCCGTATAAAATCAAATAGGCAGCTTTCCAGCTTGTTTGCACAAAGTTCTGCTCCTGCTTCTCCCCCACATATAGTACAACTACGTGTAGGAGCTATATCCAATACAGTAAAATTGTACGTGCTTAATTTTCTTTTATGGTTCGACATCACCAACTTCTGACATTGGTTTTTGAAGAACTTTCTGAAAACCACACTCTAAACTTTCTGAAAACTACACACATTCCATTAAATTTCCGAATTATCCATTTAAAATTGTTTCTCTTTTGCCAATATTGTACATGTTCTTCGTGCACTTCATTTTCTACTTTATAGCAGCGAAGCTCTATCGCCTTTATTTAAAAAAAACCGGTAAAATCATTTAATTCTTGTCCGTAAGCATTAATAACCTCGCTACGGGCTAGACGGTCCAGGGATCGAACGCCGGTGAGGGCGAGACTTTCCTTGCCGTCCAGTCCGGCCCCGAAGCCCACCCAGCCGCCTGTAAATGGGATACCGGATTTTTCCCGGGGGTAAAGTGACCGGAACATGATGCCGATCGCCCACCTCCTGTTATGCGGAAGTTGTTACTTGGTTGGAGGTGTACCCTCTTTGCCGTCGTAAGAATGTTATAGGGTGACCTTTAAGTATTAGTAGAAGCTTATACTTAAAAAAAAAAAAACTTGTTTGCATATGATATAAGAAATGTTAGTCGGATCCAATCGCTCACCGTCAGTGCCGTATGTTCTTTGCAGTTTACATGACGTTGTTCACTCCCAGGTAACCAAAGACAATGCTACAGTGTACAGACCTCAATCATGCTTGAGTAATGTTGTAAACGCCTTAAAAGCACACAGTATATCTGTTTCAGCTGTTGATTTCGAAATAAATGATTCGTTCAACTTACCGAGTGGCGATCCGCTGTCCAGTTGCGGCCCTCTTTGTGTTCTCTTGTTCCGACAGCACGGCTGAAGGCGTCAGAGCTTTCCCTCCAAGTACGTGACAGCGCCTGCAAATATTCCAGTTTGAACCAATCTTAGTACATTGCCTTTTTCAGTAACTGTATTTGCGCACAGTGGTGAATATCTTGTAATACAATCAATGAACGTAGAACTTTACGCTACCCTTATATGATACAGTTAACTGCAGCGTGAGCAGAAATCCCGTGTGCAAATCTGCGAGGAGGGTGTTGCACTGTGCTGGAAGCAGGGAAGTGCCGCACGTAAACACTTCAGGTGGCGTCGGTGACCTATGTTAGACACCCATGCGGGTCACTTCCAACACTTGGTGTAACCTTAAATTACTGTTATGGAGCTCTTCCCGTTGTGTCCCATAAATAACGAAAACAAATAATGATCACTCGACACAACTGTATTTTATCGGAACTGCACTACGTGTGTCGGAGCGTGCGATCCATCATCAGGTGCAGACAGACTTGACACTCATAGACCAGTGCAACTCATATTGTTCCTTTATCATTACTTGTGGGATCCCACGATACAAAATAAATTTTACATTAACATTTTAATATGTAACTGAACTAATAAATTAATGACAAGATTAGGATTAAAATCTTTTGTGAAAAGAAACATTTGTTAAAGCTTAATGTCGAATAGGCCAAGACATTAGATATGGAGTCTGTAGGTTCATTTTCATTACACCGAGGCGTAATTTAAGATGTTTTTGGTCCAATGCCACCACATGTCCTTGTGGACTTCGTGGTCCTCCCTCCTGGGCATGGCAGGAGTGTAACCGACTTCTGAGATTGGGAAGCCCATGAGGCGCAGTTACGTTGTCCCGTTGATGTGAGTGGTAATAGAGGAATATGTAGTGCCAGGAGGGCCCTTAAACCTAAATTCTACTAACATACCCAGACCATGGTCACCGAGGGAATCCCCCCCCCCCTTCAGGGAAAATTCCCACGGTAGAGCCGGGAATCGAACCCGGGACCTCATGATTAGTAGTCAGAGACTCTGACCACTAGACCACGAGGCTGGTCGTAATTTAAACTGTAAAATAAATAAAAATATTTCTCTCCTTCGGAACCTACAGACTTCACGTCTAACTTCTTGGCCTATTCGACCTTGAATTTTGACAGATGATTTTAATCCAAATATTAGTTTTACCTACGACGTACTTACGTATTACAGTTTTAGTGAAACATTCATTTCGCAATATGGGATCCCTCAAGTAATGAGGTTGGAATGATATAATGTGAGTTGCACTGGCCTGTGAGTTTCAAGTCTGTATGCACCTGATGAATTGTCTTACGATCCAAGACGGTGTAGTGCGGTTCCGATAAAATATAGTTGCGTCGACTGATCATTTATTGTTTTCCTAACCTTAAGTGCTCTCCATTCATTTTGACTTCCACTCTAACCTGTGTCGTAACTCCGGCATGTGCTCGGCGAATTTCGGCTCTTACTGTATGTAGGATTTATGACACTCGTCCAAGCATTCAGTAACTTTGTAGGCTATATGTCTCTTGACACGAATATCTGTGGTGCTTATGGCTCCCAATTTGACATCAGTTTCCATAACCAGCTCTAAGATGTGGATATTCACTGTTGATTCTTAAAGGCAGGAGTTGGTACACCACTTGAGATGGTTGAATAGTCTAATCATGGCGTAGAGCGTATACCCGAGAGGGTTATATTGTGACTAACTTGTCACAGGGCACCGTCCTGCCGCTACAGCCACGCGTTTACAAAAATGGGGACAGTATAGATCTCTAAATTTAATGTGTTCCGAATCATGGTTCAGCACGCTGGGATACAGAGCCACAAAAATGCGAGTCATTAATTGGGGGATTGTAAATGAAAATACTGAATACGAATGAGTGCTTGGAAACTGAGTGATAATTGCTATTATTATTATTATTATTATTGTGTAAAACGACACAACAAGAGTGTACGCTCAACTACCCTTTAACATGTGCAAGGAAAGTGGGGGTTGGGGTGTAAATGAGAAAAGTATTACTGGTGTGGATACGTGGAAACAAATCCTGAGAGTAAAGTAACTGTATTATGGAATCCACAAGGGAAAACTGTGAGTACTGTCGCTAAAAATAAACCGGACATCATAATCCGCGGTAACCAAAAAGAAACGTCTGTGTTACTAGACACAGCAATTTCAGGAGTTAGAAATGTGATGGAGAAAGACGCCGAAGTGTTGTCATATACAAAGAGCTTACCACAGAAATACGACGTGTGTGTAATGTTAACAACAAAAGTGATGACAGTAATAATGTGGGCAACAGGAACCACCTCAAAACTATTCAGAAAATATCTGAGCAACATACTGGGAAAACACGAAATCAAGGAACTACAAAAAAAAACAGCGATATTGGGCACTGTACACGTACTTCTTAAAGTACGAAATTAAAAATAGAAAAGTTTATCGTGGGAAATACCAATACGTGTAACACGTGTCGTAAACATTGATAAGTTGTAACAATTTCTAATCTAGAGACTTGGTTTGTTCCAAGTATATATTTGTGAATTCCCTGTGTAAAGAAAATAGCAAACAAATAAATATATGAGTATGTAATACCAATAGATTTGTAGGCATGTAACTAGAAACTAATGCTGCTAACATAATGCCATCTAAAATTCCTGTGGGAATTTGTTTTTTATCACCACTGCACTTGGTCGCGCCTCTGCTTCTGTGCTGTCGGCCATTCTTACCAAATATTGCTCTTGCGGAATACTTTGGTATCAGAATTACACTAAATATTCATGCTGTGATCTTGGAAAATCTATAAGCAGACATACATTTTACGATGATCAGGATTTATTGTTGTCATTGTTTATTAATAGCCCCGAAAACCTATAATCACTTTGTAGAATTGATGCACTTACCGTAAGTAGCAATTTTGAAGCAATTCGCTTTTTGGTTCCCCTAGATTTTAGATTTATGAATAATTTCACAAAAAAAACTGAGAATGAAGGTGTTTTGTATGTGGCTTTTATCGTATTACACAACATTCCCTCTTAATATTTCTCCGCATCTTGGAGACATTTTTCCAGGCGCACGATTTTCTTTCGTTTTTGACGTGGAATACATTTTCTCCTCATCTAAACAAAGAATTTGTGGTCGATTAGAACTTTTTCGTTGTTTTCTCCGTATCTTAGGAACGTAACCCGGGTGTGTCACACTTTCAAATCCAGCGTTTTTATATAATTTATCCATTACTGCTTATTAGACAAATTAATTTAAAGATTAATGAGAATAGAACATTTCGTCGTTTTGTTTAAAACATTCTACTATGGTATTTCAGTTAAAACGTGTTTGTAATATACGAGTAGGTGCTGTGGAAGATAGAAGTAATTAAATTGTTGCAGATCATTACATTCTAAGAAATCGTGAATGAATGGCGGACAGTTTTGACACGTGTAATTAAGTAGTTTCATTAAGACTTGAAAGTTTTAAGTAGCAGTGAAATTTGACCGCATGCAACTCCTATACACATGAATAACGTCGTATAGAGTTTGTGTTAGCTGTTTACCTGTATCTTCATTTAGACTGCTGTTATTATCAAGACGATTCTATTAAAGTGACATGAAACGAAACATTTCTCCATCCTTTGATTTCTTTTCTTTTTCACAAAATATACATTTCTGCCTGAGGACTGAAATCAATACGAACGAGATGGGTGGAGCATGCGTCACGTATGGGGGGAGAAGAGAGATGCGTACAGAGTTTTGGTCGGGAAACTAGTGACAAAGAGACCACTTGCAAGACCTAGACGTAGACGGAGGATAATATTAAAATGGGTCTTCCAGAAAAGTGGGCGTGGACTATATTGAGCTGGCTCAGGATAAGGAAACATGTTGGGCTGTTGTGAAGGCGTTGATGGACTTTCGGGTACCACAAAATGCAGGGGGTTTGTCCACTAACTGAGGAACTATCGCGTTCTGTAGAAGAACTGTGCTCCATGGGGTTATATGTATGGCTTTCTAACAATTCCAACAGATGTCATAGTCATCGTTCAAGAACTTCGTTTTTAATGGAGGTTATATTAGAAAATACGTTCAGAATTTATTGTAATTTTCAAGACTAGTTTTTACGTACGTACCGCCAGGCTTAACACCGAAACCTTGCCCACCGAATGCCTTTGTGTGTTAAATACGATTCTTACAATAAGCGGTTATTATTTCGAATGAGAATAATACAAAGGCAAACGATGTTTCCTTGCGCAGCATTAACAGGATGCTCTTTGTAGTGGAAGCACACAGTGTTCGCTGGTAGGTACAAAGTGAATTGTATCCGAGGAGCGAAGTCTGTAAACATCAAGACGCAATGCTCCGTCGGAGATGGCGGGGTAATGGACAGAAAAAAGCTTCCACTTATTTTTGGTCTTCAAAGATAGGCATGTTTATCACTGTATATGGTTTAATGTTTTTAGGGTTACTATAGGGGTCGTTTAGACCACAAAATGATATTGTATTACGCGCAAAAAAAAATCATTCATGATTCTAGCGACCTTCGTATTAAGTTTTCAATTATTGTATGTAAAACCTATTCTCGCATAACCTTTTTGTACGATCTTTGTTACTTAAAACGTACCGTTTAAGATGATTAATTAATCAGATCGAATGATGTTCCATGGATTTATTTTCCCGTGTCGCAACAGCCAAAATCGGACCTAGGTCGCCCGGTTGTTGAGGTACTGTACCTAGAGCACACACACACACACACACACACACACACCCGTTAGGACTCTGAACGAGTGATCAGCTCGTCTCAGAGGCCGCTACATACTCAACACACAACAAACACAACAGACGAACATTCATGCCCTGAGCGAGATTCGAACCGGCAGTCGCAATCAAACGGCCGCAGACCTACGCCTTAGACAGTAGAACTGCCGGGGGCGGCTGCTTCATAAATAATTTGTATAATAAAAGACCTGGTAATACGTGCCCTACGTGGAACACAAAGTTACTGCGACGTTGTGTTTCGACAGACGTACGATAAAGCGACGCCGCAAGTGACAGTGCCTGCCCTCATTCCGTTTAGTTACACACGTGTTGGCATCTGCGTGGCTTCTCCTGCAGGGCGCTCCCACTGCAAGGTCTTGATTGCTTGACTGATTTGTTACAGACTGTGTAGTCCTGTACCGTGCATAGAGTAATATCCCGTAAGAAAATTGTGCTTGTAAGGATTTGTAAGCGAGCTATAGTGGCCCGTAATACCTCGAAGAGGCTAAGGAAAACCACCAGAAGTTCAGTATATCCTGCATCGTAGTCGAGGTTCGAACTTTCCACATCCTTAATACACAACAGAGATGCTAATCGCTTGTTGGCTACATTCAATGTGAAGATAAATACACTTTGATTCAGTGTTTGTTTGATGTGACAAAATAAACTGTTCGATCCAAAACAGTAAATATTCTTATTTTGATGTTTTGCTGATCGTGCATTTCAGTATATTTATCTTAGTAATTAACCAACTTGATGCACAAAATTTTGTTTTACAATAAGTTTATTTCATACCTGTACATGTTTCGAGCACATGTGTTCATCATCAGAAGGTCAAAATTGTATTATACAGCCTCTGGTATCATCATACCTATAGGTGACCGTCCCGTATACAGGTTGAGAGAGGAGAGTCCTCTCTCAACCTGTGCACGGGACGGCCACCTACAGGTGTGATAATACCAGAGGCTGTATAATACAATTTTGACCTCCTGATGTTGAGCACATGTGCTCGAAACATGTAGAGGCATGAAATAAACTTATTGTAAAACAAAATTTTTGTGCATGAAGTTGGTTAATTACTAAGATAAAAAAAGTAAATATTCTGTCCCCTCTGTCGGTAAATGTCAAAGCAAGTACCTAAAACGGGATGGGGATATGTAGGTATTGCTCCACTTATTCTTAAGTCTGACACGAGATGGATGAGAGTCGTATGCTTCACACCCAGGCCGCTTTAACCCTCGGTCAACTTATGCGGTGTTCGTAGGACTAGAGGCTTGGTCAGTCCTGCTGTGGGCAGCGTCTGCAACATTTGGTCTGCGTGCGGGCAACATGAACAGGAATACACGGAATGAAGAATGAATAAGTACAATATAATTTTGTGTATAATTTTATCTTCATATTATTTTAAATACACAGGTAATAATAGGAAAAATTTATAAAAAATGCAGTTCACAATGGAGAATATGTGTCTCTATTTTAGCACACTTTTTACGAAATGAATTACTAATGTGCCAATTAGATGCACTGATTTCTCAAATTTATTTTTGTAATAAAACTTTACATGTTTCTGACAGTTCCTCTGTCCATCATCAGGAGTTTTTCACTGTACACACAGCAACGTTACATGTCATACAGGTCCGCTGACAGATTGCGAGCAGGATCAGGACGGAACCAGTGTGTACAGTGAAAAACTCCTGATGTTGGACATAGGAACTGTCTGCAACTTGTAGAGTTTTATTCCAAAAATAATTTTGAGAAAATAGTGCGTCTAGTTGGTTTTATTATAAGAATTTATCAAGATGCGCGGTCATCTGAACGTCAAATTAGTAATGTACTGTACGTCTCCATAAATACATAGCCCATAACTTTTCAAAATTGCTTCAACGTTCTGTCTGGTCTTTGCTAGGGAAATGTTGAAAATACGTTTTCTCGTTGCAAATGTCACCTCCTGGCTACACAGCGCTCTGTCGCGGGCAACATGTTCCTTCGAGCTACAGGTTGAGTGACCGTGGGCTTAGTGGTCCTCGGGGCAGGTTTTTTTGTGACGACGAAAAGAATATCTACTGCTGCCAGAAATCTGATCTGTTGTTTAACACGCAGCACCTTACCACTTTCGCTGATCCATCCCCTACCGTTAATCGTTAACTTCTATGCAGTGGGATTAGAGCCAGGAAGAATTCTCTGCTAAAGAAACGTTGTGATCATAATTTTGTGCTACACATGTTGCAGCGCGCATGCGCGTTAATTATTGCAAATCAGGAAGGCAGAGTGTATTAAATTAAAGTCCCTTCCTCTCAATTTGCGGAGTAGAGAGTAATTTGAGGACCTTGAGGGGTTGAGTGGATGCCTTCATCGCTAGAACCATTCAATGTGATTATAAATGTATTATTTAACAGGCAAGAGCTTGCATATCGCGAACTTGAATACAGCAGGGACGCCATCAGTGTGCGGATTTTAGAGCAGTAAATACCGGAATATAGCGGAGAGATTTAGTAAGTGCAGTGAAAATTACGGGTATAATACCACGCTTCTGTTGTCTCTCTGAATTACTGTCTGGTTTGTACGTCTGTACAAGAAAGAATTTCAAGGCATAATGAGCTCGCACGACCCTGCCCCCACGTAGGATGGATTTAGTATTGAAGGTCCGCCGGTCTTAAAGATTAATTGTGAAGTCACTACAACAATAATTGCGGCCAATTTAACACAATAAATTAGCCCCGAGCTTCACTTTTTACATTGATACATTTATCCGATCTTGATAAGAGTTTAAAAATTACATGGTTGTAAATATTGAGCCTTTGCATGCGCAGCCATTCCAACACGACAGTTTTACTGCCTTGTTGTGAAATGGGGCGAGATTGAACAAATTCATCATTTTAGTCTGGAATTTTGTTGAAAAATATTGATACTCGCGTGAAATAAATTAGATAATTTAATGGCATAGTGACTTCTTATTTAACTTTTTGGCGCGCGGAAAATTGTAAAAAGTGGCTATTAGCTTCATCATGTCTGTCTGCCTGTCCGTCCTCCTGGACCTACGCGGCTCCCCTTCAACCCATATTCCTGAAATTTGATATTTGAATTTTTTTCGAAAATCTGTCGAGAAAATTCTAGGTTCATTAAAATCTGACAAAAAAACTGAGTACTTTACGTGAAGATCTGTGTGCGTCTAATGATAACATGTCGCTCAATTTTTAAAATGAGAAATGTTTCAGAGACAAGTTGTGGAGAAAATCAAAGCATACATTTTGTATCCATTAACTTTTTATTCTCCAGAAATTCGTTTCGTTTAGGAGATAGTTTGGAAAAATTTTGTAGAGTCGGACAGACCACGGATGACAATATAAAACGGTGAATGCGCTTTGCATGCTGGGTAACTAAAGCCCCCCCCCCCACACACACACACACACTCAGAATATATAATACTGCTTTACTATGGCAACAATTGTTACGCGAACGCTCCCCACTGTTACACTGTACGCACACTGCTTGCCTTGTCATGTGACCTGGGTAGCATTACTAACAGAACGTCCTCCGTATTTGCCCTTCCGAAACGTCACATTATGCAGACTACTGTCTTTTGGGATGTGGCGCCGTTTATCCTGGTAGATAAAGAAATCAAAGGAAATTTTTCACAATGTTAAACTGGGAATTTGTGAAAGAAAACGTTGCTTCTTTTTTTCTTTATCTTTTTCAACTTCTTTTCTTCTTTTTGCTTTCTATATTGTTCTTTCTTTTCTCTTCCTTTCTTCCTCTCGTTTTCTTTTCATCTCCTTCCTCTCATTCGTTTCTTTAATTCTTTCTACTATCTCACTTATCCCATTCTCTTACGTAACTAGCTTACTTCTTGTGACCAGCTTATTGCAGTGCACCACAAGCTGCATCACACAGAAAGCTTCACAAAGTGCGCCATTTCCTCGGCCTATCTGTGGTGCAGTTTTGAAGAGCCAGTATCATTACGGAAGTTTCTTAGTGCCCTAAATCCCCGAGAGAGGCGTGCGCGCACGTGCTGGCAGATGTGACCTGTGCACATTCCGCTATCAATCCATTACCTTTACGTGATGTCATGCTTCCAAGCTGGGGTTTGTCTAGTGGATTGGGTGCCGTGTTTGCATTACTGTAAACACGGGATCTGGTGAGTATAGTGCACTATTAACGGTACAGAGCAACTGCTTTAATTAATGTAACGTTTATTGGCGTTTGTTGTTGGAGAATTTAGAAGAACTCCCGATGGCCTTAAAACACTTCATTATCCAACAGATGCACAAATATATAATTCGTAGATACAATTAGAATTATTATAAAATATTTGAATTTGCTCCAACATGTTTCGGATCACAAGAGATCCATCATCAGAGAGCTTTATACAATACTTGGCTAAAATTACAGTAATGGTTCTATTTCGTCCGTTGATAAGGACGTAGTCGGTGTTATGGCAGCTGCCATAACACCGACTACGTCCAATTTTAAAATATTTTAAATAGTTATAATAATTCTAATTGTATATACGAATTATATAATATAATATAATTGGATAATAAAGTGTTTTAATCGTCAATGATGAACGGTACAAACATGAAGATTCTTGATGGCCTGTTTTTATGATACTATGGAGGCACTTTCGTAGCACCACGAGGTACCCCAGTCAAATAGTCCGATCCTTCAATAGTATGATGTGTTTTGAAAATTACAGGAGGTAATGGTGCGAAAATGATAGGCAAATACGGTGGATTCATGTCTGTACCTGTGGATGTAATTCTTAATTTGATTTACATGTAATATTTCAGCCGAAGATCGCTTCTCTCATACTGTTAATATGTTTATGGGAACTGACAGTGACATTCTTTAAAATGGCAGTGACTTTTTCGAATGTTAAATTACGGCACGGGAATGAAAATTAATGAATGTCAGAAAAATTAAGCGAGATGAGATGAGATGAGAAGAGAATAAGCAGGACTTTAATTTGTGAGATAAGGGGGCCGTAAATCAATTAGCAGGAGAAATTCTGGCCCTTGCATTTCGTTATACATTCGCCCTCGGATGAAATATATTTCGATTGAAGTCGTCGTTGGTAAAGTGGGATACATGTTGTATACAGGGTACCACTTTTGTTGTACGGTCGGCCATTTTATAGTAACTTTCTGTGCTTAAAGTTAACCTTATCATATGTTGGAGCTACAGCGAAATTGTTTTATCTGAAGTGTAATTAGAGCGATTTTATTGTACACCTTTAGTACTAGGAAACTGAAATCTTTCCATCGGTTTTGGTTTAATCTGCCAGTCGCTTTCTTCCCATCCTCTGTGTTAGGTCTGCATACATTGTATGGACTACTTTGAAAGAACACAGAAATGTGGCTATTCAGATTGTTCACATTCAGTTCAGTTTACACGGACTAACGAAGTGAAAAGCTTTGTGACTCTACTGACAATTTCAACGTTAACTTCGTCTGAGTTGTGTTTAAAGATTCAGTTTTTACTGAAAGTAAACACACTCTGCCAGTATAAAAAAGACCGGCCGATTATTGCTACTGGGGAAATAGAAGTTCTATATTGCTAGCGTCATGCCTGTGAAACATTCAAGTACTGTCCATAGGAAAATTCGGAAATGTATAGTGTTACTGCATGCGGTGCAACATAACAACCACTGTGCTTCAAACGTTTGCAACTATCGAAACGTCGGCTTAACATTCCGAGTGTTAGGCCTGCACTTCACTCCTGCGCACAATGAACCTAAGTGTAAGCGAATTTTGAGGCTCTCGCTGCGGTATCTACAGTGTACCACATTTGTTGTACGATCGGTCATTTTAGAGTAACTGCGGCTGAAGTATTACATGAACAACAAATTGAAGGAACCAAGAATCTGGCAAAGAACGCTGCGGTGTCCACTCTTCTGGGATGTCATGCTATTTCATTTGGTAAATATCTTGGGTCGTTTCGGAGGATCGTAGTGTCTTCGAAATGTCGGTAACTCTCCTCGATATTACGTAATCCAGAAGGCTTGAATCGCCAACCTATTTTAATGTTTGTGTGACGGTGCATCACTGATACAATAATATAAACAGCCAACTAGATGCAACAATGTTATTGTTGCATCTAGTTGGCTGTTTATATTATCGCCAACCTATGTTCGGGTTATATCCTACTCGTTACAGACGTGTCTGAGAAATCTTCGAATTTATAAGGCAGTGTTATAGGTGCATATATTTCAGTATTTGAGCGGTGCCTTGTGGTGGTCCTATAAAAGAAAGATACATGTGATTGTATATCTTGCGTTAGGCTTCTAATGTGTCATGTTCGGGAACTTTGCATCCTCACTACCAGATTTGGACGCAAAATTTTGCGCATCTGTGATCAGATATGTGGCGCTAGCAGGTTTCATATTGAGGGTGGACAGACTGACACTTCGAGCACAAAATCTGAACGTAATTCTTAAAGTGTCCTATTACTTCTGTGTAGTATCCTCATACAGACCCCACATGAACAAGCGTTCACGAAATTCGACAGTCTTATACAAATTTTTAATTTGCACAAAATTTTTGTTTTACAATAAGGTTTATTTCATGCCTCTACATGTTTCGAGCACCATGTGCTCATCATCAGGAGGTCAAAATTGTATTATACAGCCTCTGGTATCATCATACTGAAACAAGTGAGTGGTCTAAAATTACTAAAATACAATTCTATAAATATGAGCAAATAGTAGTAAAATCTATGTGTGAATTTTTCGGGTGTGATTATTGTGTATTACTTATTATGAACATATTATGTTATGTAGAGGTTATGTTTATCCAGTTATTAAACTTACTATAAAGGTACTATGTCTATTTACATTTATGTTTGCTGAGTCTAGTCATAAAATCGTATGAATTACTGATTAGTTGTTGTATCTATAAGGTTATGTTTGTCCGGTTGTTAAAATTGTTAAAAATACGATATCTATTTACATTACCTATCTTAAAAAGTTGTGTTTATCCAGGTTTTAAGATAATGCGGTGTCTGTTTACTTTACATTAATTTTTGAGTCTACAGAAAATGCAAGTTGGCTGTTATTAAAACGTGCTTACCCTACCCTATACTGCAGTCCCGATCTGGTCATGTTGGAGGGAAGTAGCTGTACCGATATTATGACATGTACCGGAGACTGCGGTTACAGTTTTTAGTACTCCTGTAGATGGGTGCTGTAACACCCGAAACATGTAGAGTGACTTTGTAGTGAAATAAATCAGACTGCATACTGTTGCATCTGGTTGGATTTTTATTTAATATGAAGGGTTATACAAACTTAAATTTGCATCACACATTTAAATTCCAGTGCGTCCTGTGTCATTCTCTCTTTACGTACATCTTGTTTCCTTTAAGAAGATTCCCTGTAAGGGAAGATTAGCCATTTGGGACACAAATTTATCTCCGTTATTCAAATTTTAATTCAGACTTATTAGCTTTTATTTTTTACGTCTTTGTATGTTATTGGAGCTACGGGGGTTTTTTTTTGCCAGTGCACAACAGTTGTTTTTTATACCAATGTCTAAAATTTATCTAAACTCGTTTCTTTTTTTCTTGTTGGTCTCGTGTAAGTTTATATATGAATATTAGTACATTTCTATTTGCAGTTTCTCCTCTCTCATTTCATCTAAACCTTGCACCGTTTTATTCACTTGATTTTCTCACCTGCCTTCTACTTTGCAGAAAAGTTTTCGTAATTTTTTTTAAATTGCAAGATCTTATTATAACTGATTATTTCCTTTGGTGCTATTTCTTTCTTCATTTGTAACCATTTGTTTTTTGAAAGTTGTTCTCGCCTCCTCTCTGCCTCATTTGGTTTTAGTGAAATACGAACCACATTCTCATCTTCGTTACACCTCCCTTTTTCTGCGTCTCTCCAATTAACTCTTATTAGTCTCAATATATCCAAAATAAGCCAGTGCTAACCCAATTCTGTCAATCGAAATCTACGTAATTTATTTGTTCATTTATTAAATTTGCACGTTACAGAAAATGCGGTTTGTTTAAATTATAAAGAACAGTGCGTCAGTGTTATGTAGGAGAATAATCGCTGTTTATCGCAAGAATCATGTGGAATACATGAACTATGGTAAGATGCAGGCGTTGTAGTGTTCAGCGTCACGCAACATTCGTGTAGGATAATTACTGTGCTTTAGAGCAAGTTTGCGTATCTTTTGGTCCCAAACCCTTTCCTAAGTGGCTCATGGGGCCGCTAGTTCCTTAAGATTCTAATGATCATCAACGCCATATAAATCCCACCGACAGCAGACATAAATTAATTAGTATTTCTTCTTAAAGATCCCTTCCAGTTTATCGTGATTGAATACAAATACGAATAAAATGTATACAGTTCAAAGTTTCAGTGTACAAATGCTGTTTGAAAGCCGTTTGTGGCATGTCGTCACCATATCAATCGTGTCTGAGTTGCTGGCCGCTACATCAAACTGCGCACCGCTGCTCTTTTAAGGGTTATTCAGCGTATCTACTTTTTATTCGCAAGTTTCAGTAAACAAAAAGCCCTGTACTTAAACACAACATCTGAAAGACTTGGAGGTTGGGGGGAATTGCTGTTTGCCGTGTGTAGAAGCAAATGGTCATATCGACACCCGTGTCATTTTTCGCTCAGAAAGAGAACTTCCCTTCTCATAGGGGCACCACAGTTGCTTCGGATGGAGCGACAAGAGGGTAACCCCTGACCGCTGTCGGGTGTCGATGTCCGTTTGTCCAGTTCTTAACCTAATTAGTATACTCAATTTCCTGTCCCGAAGGCAGGTACTTGTAGTAACAGTAGCGATAATAACTTGTGGTAACATTGTCAGACTGGATTGACTAACAGCTGTCATAAGCTTTGACTGAAATGTCAGTTTGACATTAAATCGTCTGACTGTGAGGTGTGTCCCATCGGAATAATGGAGAGTGCAGATATCAGTCTAGTCTGCAGGAAGCATCGTCGGTGTCACCATCTGTTCAGAATGGCTGTTCGCTTTTATATACCAGCTCCAGTAGTCTATCTTCACTGTGTGACCACAAGTATCGCAGAATAAATTAGTCTTCCTACCAATACACACGGCGTCGGGTGAGCCGTCTTACCATGACACCAACTTTGTTTCCAGCATTTATTACGCGAAAGACAATTGCTGCTCTTTGCCCTTCAGTTCTGTTTATCATACTTCCTGTCGACTAGGTTACGAGTTGGAAAATCCCAAGAATTCTAGTTCGATTTCCTGCAAGGGCAAGAAGTTCTCCAAAATTCTCATGCGGGCTCTGGATGTCGGGGACGCATTCCTTGCGGGGTAAAGCGTGGGGGGGGGTCTGAACCTGAACACTCATCTTCATCTGGTGTCGAGGTTAAGAATAGCGCAGCTATCTTGCGCTCCCCTCTAAACTTCCACGGCGTGCACTGGGACTTTACCTTTAGTTTATCATACTGACTGTTGTTTGCATCCGGTACAGGGTTCGAAGTGATATGTTAATTATTGGTATGTAAAAAGGAAGGTATTGCTTTTATACACTGAAGAATAGGACCGTTACTGTGTACAAGTGGGCACAGTCTATGGACGGATTCTGAACAGTGGACTTTCAGACGATGTTTAAAAAATTTAGAAATAAGTGGGGCCCTACAGCTGCCCAAATCGGCCCCTAGGCGGTCTATATTATTCCTCACTATTATTGCCTTGAATTATTATTGCGTGTAGAGTATGTTTTTCTCTAGACAACTATACTGACTCTGCCTGTGTTTACACTGCTTTAATCCTGTGCTTAAAAAAGAACCAGACAGGACATTTTTGCAGAGCGAAGCATTTATGGCGCGTTCACATAATCATTGTTGCCATGGAAACGTAACAGTGAGTTCTTTTTTTGTATAGTTGAGCTACGGATGTCGTTGTCAAAAATAGAAAACGTACTTAGACCGTCAGGTGAAGTGCCCGATTGAAAGCAAATTAAATTTTTTCGGCAGATTTAATAAACGTCTGTACTACGAAACATTACGTAAACCTGTCCAGTGGCAGCCAAGATAACATGCGAAGAAACGGACAGCTAGACATGACGAAGGTAACCGGTCGCTTTTCGCGGCTATATATATATATATATATATATATATATATTCAAATTGTCACGGTATTTTGAGCAAATGTTTTTAAAATACCTTACGTACAATATAAGTCACTGGACAGAAACATCAGTAGATACAGAGAACCCTCAACTACACATACGCGAAATTTTGTGACCGTGCATGTAATGCACGATCACAAAACTGTCCCTGTAAATTTGGTGCAGTTGGTTGAGACACTGCGCTACAAGCCGGAAGGTCGCCGGTTCGATTCTTCATGGCTTCTTTGGATTTTTTCATTGACACCATCGAGAATCGACTGCACTATGACCCTGGAGTGGACTCGCCCTCTAACAGAAATTAGTACCAGGAATATTTCCCGGGGGATAAAGACGGCCGGTGCGAAGTGCTGACAACCTTACTACCTTCATTTGCCGATTGTCAAGAAATCTGAGAGCCTCAACCTCGTGGAACCATCAGGGTCTGTCCAGGCCTATACAGAGATTGCTTTACCTTTACCTAAATTTGATAAAACTAACATTTTGAAGATAAGAGTTTCCATACTCTCCTGAAACTGCAGAAGGTATTTTACATTCAAAGTGGAGGACTGTAACTAGTGGGAGTTATACTCCCCTGGTATTTGTTTTCCAGCAGGCAGTCGTGAAAATCACGAAGAATCTGGTCGAAAAAGCTATGCAATTACCATGCACCTCCCTAACATTACGGATGGGGCTATTCTGACGTACTGAGTGATGTTTCGACGAAGGAACGTAAACCCCTCAACACCCCTACAAATGGGCATGAATACTTGGCTGTCTGTCTAAACACTGAGCAGCTGGCGGTTTTTAAGCTTGTGGGGGCAAATACATAAGGACCACATGACACTAAGGGTCGATTGGGATGGAAATATAGGTTCCTTGTTATCCGCAAGAGAAGGGGGACCCAATGGACTCTTATGCTAGGGAAAATCGTTCTGGAATCGATAATCGATCGCGTCTTGACTGGAATACTGTACAGACAGAAGATCGGTGTAAAGGACGTTTCCACTTATTGGGCCAATGGTTTGTCTCTCTTAAGTCCCAGGGCGGGCTGAGTCTCCTTCAGAGTACAGTCCCTTCCGTATCGGCACACTGGAATGTGACTGTATAGCCGAAGTTTTCTGTGTTACGAGACTACGTACAAGACTAATCTTTCGCCTCTGTTTCACCCTACTTTCCTTCCCTAAACAGCGAAGTATTAAGTGATCATTGTTGTATAGGTGTGAGGATCACCCAGGTCAATTTATTATTATTATTATTGATGTTGTTGTTCTGGGCCGGGCAGCTCAGTCGGTATAGCGACTGACTACACACTGGACGGTCCGGGATCGAATCCCGATGGATACGAGATTTTCCACCCGTACAGACCGGCCCTGGGCCCACCCAGCCTCCTGTACAATGGGTACCGGGTCTTTACCGGGGGTAAAGTGCGGCCGGGGCGTGCTGCTGACCACTCACCCCCTCCTAGTGCCGCGGTCATGGAACAGTAGAGCTATACCTCTACCCACCCTCTGGACCACACCGGGCCTGTAACGGGATCACTTTACCTTTTACCTTTTATTATTATTATTAATATTTATTTATTGCCAATGGGTTTATACCCGGTGGCAGTGTGCTACAGTGCAAAATATTGTGAAATACGTATTGTTATTAACCGAAACACGTACGGTAAGACAATCCATGTGCAGACATATTACAGACCTGTAAGGTTCCAGAAGTCTGAGGCTCCCAGATTTCCTGACAATCGGCACATGAATGTAGTAACGTTGTCAGCCTCTACCGAACAGGAATTATTCCTGGTACTCTTTCGCGTCAGAAGCTGAGTGGATCCCAGGCCCATAGTGTGGCCGATTCCCTACGTTGTCAATGAAAAATTCCATTGACACCGTAGGGAATCGAACCCTCCAACTTCCAGCGTATAGCGCACTGCTTCAACCAATTCATTAGCAACTGCCGTCTGCACTGCAAGTCTCAAAATTTCTGTATCATGAGAGTCGACGTATTTTTATGCTCATTTCATTTTTCTCTATCTCTCCCTCTTCGTCTGAACTCTTTCTGTTTTTTCACTTTAGGTGTTATTAGTGCCCTTGATCACATTCTCTCTCTCTCTCTCTCACACACACACACACTTGTCCTCTGGATGAGGAATCGGTCCGTCGCAGAGACCTCAACCTGACAACACACAATACTCAAATAGATAAATTTCCATACCCTGGCGGGATTCGAACCCACAGTGTCAGCAATCGAGCGGTCGCAGACGTACGCCTAAGACCGCGCGGCCACCGGGTCCGGACTTGAACCTGGACCAATTGACCGATTTGCACTAAATTGTGTATAGCTTATTTCTCATTTGGAGCCATTTGAACCTCTTTGACATTTTCTCCACAATCTATAATGACTACATAGCAGACACATGAAATTCTGAGATGGGAGCGAGGCCAGCGGCACTCTGTACACATTTAAGGTCTGTTCCTTTTCTCCTGCAACCTAGCCACTTGCCCAGCTCATCGCAGTCTCCAGTATTTCACACACACACACACACACACACACACACACACACACACATATATATATATATATATATATATATATATATATAGTTGATCAATATGAATTACGAAGCTGCTCCTTAAGTAGTTTCTTAAATGGCTTTCTTAATGCATTGTTCTTTATTGATATTATTTTCGTACCATTTCCATCTTAAATAACATGTATTGTACCTTTGTCCCTGAAAGCAAGAGGCCACGTGTCCACAGTGACACCAATAAAGGACATCACGTTGTAATAGAGTGACAGTGGCGAATGTAACTGTCATGCTTATACACTCCTATCCCAAAGCCACAAAACTATGGGGAAACTTTTTTGCTTTAGTCGCCATGGGCGCTCTCTTCGCAACCCTTGAATCGAAACTAAATTAATTTTCCAGTTCAAGAGCGATGGTCGAAGAGGCTTCATTTCTTGATTTCGCCAGGAATACTTTTCCGGTTCCAACATTTATAATACCTAGTGTGCCTTTTCGGTTTTTTATTCGTTAGCAGAGAAGGAGATCACGTCTAGCAGTATCAAAATAAATGTTTACACAGTCGGGCTACAGTAGTACTGGTTCCTAAAGACTTGCTGACCCTGAAAACACACACACACACACAATTGTCAAGTTACGATTGAGTGAAAGACACGAAGGAAAGCAATTTCCACGGGACAGAGTCCTTTTTGAGAAGCTACCGGTCCCTCAGATTGTCAAGAAATTCCTAGCTTTTTAACGAACTGCGTGGCTCGAGTCTGCAACCTTGCAGCGTAGGATGTTAAAGTGGTTTTGCAGGACGTACCTGGGCCCCACCAGTATCATATCGTTATGGATAAAGGCTGGCAACTTGTCGGCATTTCATTAACTCTTAGATTTGTTGTTCCACAGCAGAGGTTATGTGGCAGGCCTAGCGTAGAGTTAGATCGAAACGTAATAATAAATAGACGGTACGGATTTGGAAGGAAGTGGATATACCCTGTTGCAAGGTATTCACCAACAGTCTTCCATGGTCTACACAAAAACTTTCTCGCTAGAGCTTCAGCTGAGATTTAAACCAACTCTACCCCGAATACGGGGACCGCGGTAGCACAGTGGTTAAGGTGCTGTGCTACAAATCGGAAGGTCGCTGGTTCGATTTCAGTTGGTGTCATTGGAATTTTTCATGAACATAATCCTTCCGATCGTACTGTGGCCCTGGGAACGATTCAGCCTCTAACAGAAATGAGTACCAGGAGTATTTCCTGGGGGTAAAAAGCGGCCGGTGCGTAAGGCTGACAGCGTTACCACCATCCTGGGCCATTGTCACGTAATCTGGGAACCTTAACTTCCTGGAACCCTCTGGGCACCTCGGACCTGTAATGGGACTGATTTACCTTTACCTACCCCGAATGCAAATGTAGGTGACTGCTGTATACGTTTGCTCGGACTCTTATATCTCCTTCTGTGCGATGTGATTGCGTAATAAACTGGAAAACAGTCTCCTTTGATATGTCTGAGTGTCGCTGTTTTTTGACACATTGACGAATAACTTTGTCACGTACTTTGATCCAAAAGGGCCTGCATAACGTCAGTATCGCGACTGGTTACGGTCTGGACGATCGGGATTTGAACCCCGATGGCCCATCCAGACCAGCCCTAGGACCCACCCAGCCCTCTGTACAATGGACACCAACGTCCTTACCCGTGGGCTGGCATTGACCACTCACCCCATTAACGCCGAAGTTAAGAATGGGTAGACGTATACCCCTCCTCTCCCTCTCTGCCTGCCCGGCTTTTTACGAGAAGAACTTTTACCTTCACTTTGATCGAACAGCAGACTGGTAACCTCCCCTGCAGTCGTAAGTTTACCTTGGACAGGAATATACTTTTATACTGTCGTGTAATTTAATCGATAGACACCATTCCGTGCCGAGAAATACAAGGACATGTGAAACATCAATTGGGAATATGTTCCAGAAATAAGTATCGCAGCACACGCAAAGGCTTTTTAATAAACTGGCCTGTCAATGTGAGGATACACGTGGTCGTCTACGAAAGGTCGAAGTTCAGACTGCAGTAAACTTCTACTGACACAGGCCGAATGGCCAGCAGCGTTTAAAGAATTTAGCATGTAGAACTTTTTTTTCATTCAAACTGACTCCCAGTAGTCGAAACAGTCGCTAGGCGTCTTAAACGAAATTCATATGGCTTGTTTACTTTCTCACTGTAGCATATTTAACTTCCTGGCGGTGTGCTGCGGAACGTTGTACCGGCTTCTTATTAAAAATTTAATTCACGAAGGACTGGAATAAAAATATCCCCACGGATATCATAATAAACTTTTTACGCTAGTTATCATACATTCTGAGGTTTTAAACGTTGTTGTTTGCGTAATGTTATGTCGGTGCACGACGCCTGCTGAGGTGACAGGCGAAGTACACGGTCTCCAGATGTGGAGTGTAATTGCGAATGTACTGAACGAACAGGTACGGACGGCCGAAAAGGGGTGGGTCTGCAGTAAGATTGGTTGATGCGTTAACAACGTTCCACCGTACAGCGCTCTTTGTTACTGAACGTTGAAAAGGCGTCGAAACTGAAGAGGTTCTTTGGAACAAAGTGAGCAGTTTGGGATAACAGATAAAGAGAAGCATTTTCCGCTGTGCATGTGACGTAGGGGCTGCTATGGGCTGGACAGCTGAATACATTTAATCCTAATCTAGCATCTACGGAGAAACGTTCACTGGTGAAGCCGGTTAGTGATTGGGAAGATCGGATTCAGGTGGTTCTCAGGAGATAAGCAGTCAGAAACATGTGCTGTGTGTGTTTGGTGTAAGCGACTCTATCAGGATCATGCGCCGTGGGTGTTTGGTGTTAGCGGCTCTATCCGGATCATGTGCAGTGGGTGTTTGGCGCTAGTGGCCTAGTGAGTTACACTATCAGTGTTAGTTGCGTCGATATTTGTGCTCACTAATCTTAATGTGTGATTCCAGGGCTTCCGCCGCTGAATGGACGAGAACTGTTTGCTTCTGGGTTATTACGCAGCGAGTAGTGGTAATTTCTTGCCTCATCTATCGGTCCCGATAGTCGGTAAGGAATTGCCACTACTCGCTGCGTAGTAACTCAGAAGAACGCAGTTCTCAAGTCTTAATGTGTGCATGTTATATTTGAAGCATCATGTCAGAGTGAAGAAACTTCTTGATGAACTTTTGGAGCCATATTTTGGTGAATAGGCTGCGGTCGTCTGAGACGTGACACCGTTTGGATGGTTGCCACTCCTTATACTTCCCTCTGTCTTGTATCCATTATTAATATTTTCTTCCAACGAGGCCTAGACTCCTCCAGTGATGGCTGTCTCATCCTAATAGCATTCAAGTGCGTACTTTAATGGACAGTTTAATGCAAAATGCCAACAAATGCACAAGTATTAGAAGTACACTTCCGCATATAATACAGTAATACTGCGACATGTTTCGATCTTCTTCAGATCATCTTCAGGGAGTTTTACGTCACACAAGCATATATAATATATATGAATTATCAAATAGATGAACATTTTTTTATTCTTAAAATTGTGGATGTCATAAAATTTGTGGTTAGAAGCAGTTTTCAGAATTCATACATGCCCAGTATTGCTTTTAACAGCAATACTGGTCATGTATGAAACAAGGGCATTGAAGGTAAAAAAAAAAGCCGCAACGCATGTACCTACACCAGGAAACCTGAATAAAGGCAGTTGAACACCACAAAACCACGTATTTGGTATCAGTCACCGCATACCGTCTGTAGCTGGTCAGCAGGGTTACTCCTAGAGCTTTTGCAGAAAGTTGTGGAAACCTTCATAATGAACACAACAGAAGTCGTCGAAACGTGTCTGTATTAATAAAAGTGGCCAAAAACTAACCAATATGTTGTATTTGATGCGAAACTGTCATTACCTGATCGGCATATCGCCCATGCAACAGCAATTTGCAACCCACCGATACACACTTTTACAGGAGACAACAATGACTGGACAGATCGTTAATAGGCCATCATTTAGCATGTTATGTTTTGTTACGAAAATACGAGGAGAAGCAGTTTTTTTGTCGACACAACATTGTGACACAAGGTGTGTGTAACGCAACTGTCTAATAATGCGGGAAAACCATTTCGACGAATTGAGCAGGTTACGACAAATTGCTGTTTCATAAGCGTTACATTTATCATCTCTCCCATGAGTTGTGAGTGCTTAAGTCTTTACGTCTTCGTTGATTTGATTCGCGTATTAATATTTATCGAAAAACACACATTATGAATTTTCTCACTATAAAATTTTGTCCATTTACTCAAGTACTCAATTCGTGTTTTCCGCGTAGTATCGAACAATTCAAATATCTCGCAGTCAAGTTCCCGGTAGTCCTTAATCCTAAATGCTGTATTTTGCATTTCACTGCTTACTCCCTGAATACAACTACTCTAATTTATTTCGTAGAAATGACCTCCGCAATTTCGTCAGTGCACAATGTGAGTGACGTACGGAAGTGTGCGTCTGGACTGCCTAATGCACCGTTCTGCTGTATCTGTAGTTATAGCTACAGAGACACAGCCTCGCTACACATCACTTTCTCTCATTTCTATTAATTGTTTTTTATTTCTACTTCAACGATATTTGTATATCAGTTCAGCCAAATGCACTTAAAACATGAGTACCTTTTAATTGTAACAGACACAAAAATAAGTGGATTGATCTCACAAACAAGATTCTAAACAGGAAGCAGGTAGGAGGCGTAGGGTTGTGTATTCGAGTACGTTACTCCATACGCATGATTTTCTTTGGCTGGTACTTGGTTGGGAGCCTACTATACAACGGGTACCGGGTCTTTCCCGGGGGTAGAGGCGGCCGGTGCGAGGGGCTGACCTCCCAACCCATCTAGTGCCGAGGTCCTAGAAAGAGTAGAGCTATACCTCTACCTACCATACTTCGTTGGGAACCTTTGAACTGTTTTGTTTGGCCAGAAAAATTGTAGTGTTTCCGAGAAGAAGCGTGGTTTATTTGTTTGCTATGTTTTGCGTCTGATTTTTTCTTCATCTGCTTAGTCTTTTTGTATCGTAAAGAAAGAAGTCATCCCATACCTCTGTTTTGGTTAACAGAAACATTAAACTTTCAAAACTCAGTCATGACCTTGTGTTTCTCCTGAGTAGTAATCAATCCACTATGGCACCCCCACTACCGACCCTATAATGTCACACGGTCACGTGACTAACCCTTTGATACCCGGAAGTAGGTCAACTACCTTTCCCCCGCCCCTAATTAATATGCAAACTACTTACGTAATATGCAAATGACCTAATTAATATGCAAATTACATACTTAATATGCAAATAATCGAATCGATATTCATACGTCCTTGATTGGTATGCAAATAATGTAATTGATATTTATATGGCCTTGATTGGTATGCAATTGAACAAATTATTATGCAAATTACTTTACTTCCAGACAGCGTGGCGCCAGCTACTATTTTGTTTTTGTCCCCAGACTGTTTGACGCCTATTCGACCGCCATCTTGGATGGCCGCCTTTTTTTCCAATATGGCGGACGCGCAATTTTCGAATTTTTAGTATAACTTTGATTTTTTAATTTTTGAATTTCGCCATTTTACAATATGGCCGCCTGGGCGCTCTTTTTAAATACGGCGACCATTTTAAAAAATAACTTACCTATAAAGTCTGCAATTTTAAATTATAACTAAACTTTTACAATATGGCGACTAAAGCGCTACTTTTAAATTGTTTAATACTTTGTTATTCCTGTAAAAGATGCGGCTCGGCGGTACAATTCTAGACTCATAATTGAAAGATTGTTTCTTCGAATCCCACCTCGTGAACCATCTCTTTTTAAAGCAGGCTATCCCATGTATATCGTATTAGGGATATTAAATAAATATACATTTACAATTACATGCAATTTATTAATTCAATAAAAATACATTTTTAATATTACATACAATATAGGTGATTAAAATACAAATACAATTTTATTAATACATTCAATATGTTATTGAAATGAAAAAAATACAATTTTTATTAGGTTTACATAAGAAATCAAATAATACAATGTAGGTTATTGAAATAAAAAATATATTGTTTTCTAAATAGGTGTACAAATACAATTATAGCAAAAACATAAAATGTGAGTTATTGAAATAAAAATTACAAAGGCGTGCAAAATACACTTATGTACACTTATTAGCATTTATTTAGTACAAGACTGGTTTTTATATGTTATTTCATCCCACAATGCATCGAAACCAATGACATTTGTATTTCGAGGTGTACAGAAGCACTTTGATTCAACACACTTATCTCGCCACTCCACGAGATCATCTTGGAGTCTACAAAACTTGATCACTTGTCTGTCTATGCAAGCATTTGCCAAATCGATTAGTTGTGACCAATGTTTTTTGCTTAGATACACTTGGATGTTCTCACTCGTTATGCGTATATACCGTTCACAGCACATTGACAGGGTATGACGAGGTTCACCAAGTTCGTAAACTTCATTCTTTGATATATTACTTTTGAATGTCACCAGAATGAACCACTGTAAGTCATTCAACACCACATGGCCTGAAGAAGTTTCAATCTTCACCTGTGTTTTGAGGTCCTTATTCAGGTAGACAGAGACTACTTCGTCTCTTGCTCGTTGAAGTAGAATGTACGACGAAGCAACCCCGTCATCTGGAAAACATCAATGATATGCAGGTTCAGTAGGCCACTTTGCATATTCTAGACTAAGAGTGTGAAAGTTTAGCCATTGAGCTAATGAATAGGCCGTCCGCAATTCACAAATATGTCTGGACTTGTTGTGACATTCAAACGTGCAGCTGATGTCTGATATACTTCATTTTGTCGTTAAACGATGGTACTTCTTCCTAGCTGTACGGTCTCTGAAAGACATATGATGACACCCTGTCACTGTGGGAGTCGACAGCCGCCAACTCCTTCACCACGAGTTCACCATCTCGCCCTTCCAAGAATGTGAATTCAATCACTAAGAGAGACGTTGCAGACTGATAATCGTGAGTGAACTTACCTTTATTTATATCTGCGACTTCCACGACTGCTGCTGCTCCAACCGGCTGCAAGCGGTGCAGATTCCAAACTGAACGCGGAACATGCGCACTGCCTTTTTATCGTTGCAGATGTAGCGAGCAGGTACAAACATGTTCAAGAATGACGTCATCGATTGTCCCCTGACTGTGGAGTGCGTAGATGCAGCAGTAGTGACCGCAGACTTTCGAAGTGAATCCCTG
>Ga0131853_10004174_pt1 | contig 25902 bp, 28 predicted proteins | sample TergutLab28metaG_FD_92764 | JGI IMG/M metagenome (GOLD analysis project Ga0131853, IMG submission 92764) | Labiotermes labralis P1 segment gut microbial communities from Petit-Saut dam, French Guiana - Lab288 P1 (version 2) (version 2) | ecosystem: Host-associated > Arthropoda: Insects >... | reverse complement strand
TTCCCAATTAAACTGGTCATCATTTCTGCAGTAAAAAATCTTGAATAATTTGCTTTCAAATAAGCTAATTGATAAGCAATCATTCCATAAGCAACTGAATGGCTCCGGTTAAAACCATAATTGGCAAACTTAACAATTAAGTCATAAACACTATTTGCGGTATTCTCAGAATATCCTTTTCCGATTGCACCACGCACAAAATGTGATCGCTCTTGATCTAATATTTCTTTCCGCTTCTTATTCACTGCTTTCCGTAATAAATCAGCTTCACCGAGCGTAAATCCGGCCATATTTGAAGCAATTTGCAAAATTTGTTCTTGGTATACGATAATGCCGTAAGTATTTTTAAGAATTTTTTCTAAATCAGGATGTGGATATTGAATTTGCTCCTTTCCGTGCTTACGATCAATAAAAGTCGGAATATTATCCATCGGTCCCGGTCGGAACAATGCCAAAACGGCAACAATATCCTCAAAACATGATGGCTGCAAGCGACGCAGCGTATTGCGCATACCATCAGATTCCAGTTGAAAAATACCTACCGTATCGGCACGGCTAATCATGGCATAAGTTTTTTCATCATCTAAAGGAATGTCTTCAAGGCGCAAATTTCGTTTCGTAAAACGATTGATTTCTTTTAAAACATTATCCAATAAGGTTAAATTTCGTAAAGCAAGGAAATCCATTTTTAAGAGGCCCAGCTCTTCTAGCTGTTCCATTGGAAACTGTGTTTGGTGCACCCCATCATTACCGGTTTGAATCGGAATAATTTCTGTCAACGGACGGCGTGACATCACAACCCCTGCTGCATGCACTGATGTATGCCGTGGTAAACCTTCCCACACTAAAGCAGTTTGAAAAACCTGCTTGTAAATAGGTGACTGCTCGGCCATTTGTCGCAAAGGAGGGGATGCTTCCAAAATATTGACTAACTTCCTGTCAAGTACTCCCGAAATTTGCTTAGATAGCAAATCTAACTCTTTTTGCGACAAACCATATACACGACCTGCATCTCGCACTGCAGATTTAGATCCGAATGTTCCAAAGGTTACGATTTGGGCAACATGTGCTTGTCCATATTTCTTCGCCACATATTGAATGACTTCTTCACGCCTTGTATCCGGAAAATCAATATCAATATCGGGCATCGAAATTCGTTCCGGATTTAAAAACCGTTCAAATAAAAGCTCATATTGAATCGGATCCACATTAGTAATCCCTAATACATAAGAAACTAGTGAACCGGCTGCTGAACCACGACCCGGCCCAACTAAAATCCCTTGCCCACGCGCAAAACGCATAAAGTCCCAAACAATTAAGAAATAGCTATCAAATTGCATATTCGCAATTACAGTAAGCTCATAGTCTAAACGTTCAAAATGTTCTTTTGTCGGATTAGGATAACGATAACGAAAGCCTTTTTCACAGACCTCTCGTAAATATTGTGTTGCACTAACGCCATCCGGAACCGGATAATGTGGCAATAACGATTGATGAAACTGTAGTTCAACTTGACAGCGATTTGCGATTTTTTCAGTATTACGAAGTGCCTCAGGCTCATCCACAAACAACTGTCCCATTTCATTAGCAGAAGCTAAATGAAAATCCATTGCTTGTTCCAAAGTGTTCTCTTCCAAAACTGTATTTTCACTTAAGCAAACCATCGCTTGAAAGTGTACGCGATCGTCAGGTTGCAAATAATGTACGCGACTACCGGCTACTAGCCCAATATTGAACTTAGAAGCCAGCTGTTTTAATTCATGCTCATATGGCAAGCTAATCGAATTTTTATGCAATGAAAAATAAAAGCGTTCTTTAGTAAAAATGTCCAAATAATGCTGAACAGTTCGCGTCGCTTGTTCACTTTTTTCGCTGGCCAATGCTTTTTCAATGGCTCCGTCAAAGCCGGGTGTAATTGCAATTAAACCTTCGGAATAACCTTTCAGCCAATGAGACGGCATACCTCTACTTGCTTTGGTTTGCAGTGCAGAAGATATTTTCATTAAATTCTGATACCCTTGCAAATTCATTGCCAAGAGTACAAGCGGTGACGAGCCCGTTTCATCTTCATCAAGTACATCAGCTGTCAAACCAATAATCGGTTTAATCTGATGTTTTAAACAAGTTTGATAAAAAGAAACTGCACCATACATCACATTATGATCCGTTAGCGCTAGTTGCTGATAACCTTTACGGGCAGCATCAGCAACTAGCGCTTCCACAGAAATAATACTGTCTTGCAAGCTATAAGCACTTCTGATTTGTAAAGGAATATACCGCATCATACTTCACCTCTGACATTGATCATTCAGCTTCCCTATTCATCTTTATCTTTTTTAATGATATCAAGTAAAAGCTACCAATGCAATCACTCGTAGTACAGCATCCAAACATAAATGCGCTAAAGCTATAGCCTACTAGTTATCATATTTAGCGTAACAGCATTATTAGATCAATCATATGATAAGACAAATGTGGCGAGGTTATTACAACTTAGACCTATGGCACATTCACCTATAAGAAGGAGTGGCTCTGGAAATGGATTTTATGGAATTTCGCAGAAAAGAATTTGAACGAAGAGATTTAAAACTTAAAAACAGCCAACCGATGAAACTCAAAAAGACTGGTGAGGAAAAAGATAGGCTCCATATAGTGTACGTTATGACATGGACAGGCATATGTGGTGGCAGCAAGATAATTTTCCAGCACTGTAACAAACTTGTAGAGAAGGGGCACAGGGCGACGATAGTGTGTCATTTCCCAAAGCCTCAATGGTTTGCGCTAGACAAACGAGTAGGCTTTGTTCAAGCTCCGCTGGGAGAGGTTTTGTGTGAATACATCCCAAAATGCGATGTCATCGTTGCAACCTATTGGAAGGAAATATATGAATGTGTAGAACAAGAAATTGCTCCTGTCGTTTATTTCGAGCAAGGCGATAATCACTTGTTTAATCACGGTGCGATGGGCGACCACACGATGGCGCACATACGCAAGCAAATAAAACTTGCACCATTTATATATACTGTTTCAAATTTTGCCCGTGAAAAGCTACATGAGGTTTTTAACGTTCAAGCTGATGTTATACCGAACGCTGTTGACAAAGCGGTGTTCTACCCGGATCCCAGCGTTAAAGACAGCAACGATAAAACCGTCATTACTGCAATTGGCTCAGAAAACACTCGTTTTAAGTGTATCTTCAATATTGTGGTTGCAATTGAAATACTAAAGAAAATAGGCCATGATATAGAATTTATCTGGATAAGTCCTGATACTCCAAGTCAACTTGTAAGCGTACCTGCTATTATTAATCCTGATCAAACGCAAATCGGTGCCTGCCTTCGCCGCAGCGATATTTATGTATGCGCCTCACTATATGAGTCCTTTTGTTTACCTGCACTTGAAGCATTCATGTGCGGTACGGCTGTGGTGACAACAGATAATGGCGGTATCAGGGATTTTGCACGAGATCATATAAACGCCCTCATAATCGAAAAAAACAATATAGCTGATATGATTAACAAGATCGCAACACTTATAAAAGATACTCAACTTAGAAACGATCTAGCGAAGAATGCCATTGATTCCGCTAAAGAATATGATTGGGGTGTTACGGCGGATAAGCTTATAGAGTATTACAGAAAGATTGCAAGCTACCAGATAGGCGAGTAGAGTCACTTCTACTTGCCTATCTTCCCATTCTCTAAATAGTTTTCACACAATCCATCATATCTTGCAACAATGCCTCTGCAGTCGCCCAATCCGCAATATTAGCACCGGAAGCCATAGGATGACCACCGCCTCTATATTTCTCAGCAACGCCATTAATTGCCGGCCCCTTGGAACGCAAATTCACTCGAATTTCTCCTTCATCTGCCTCTGTAAAAAGTGCCCAAGCGACAATACCTTTAATCGCTCCTAGTTCAGATACAAGTCTTGAACAATCAGCTGCTGTGACTTGAAACTGTTCACGAACTGCTTTCGTAATAAAAATTTTCCCCACACCATGCGGAAGAATTTCAAAATTCTCCAAAACATAACCTTTTAACTGCACCATATTGAGCGGCTCATCATACATATCTCGATACAACTGACTACGATCAAAATCATACGCTACTAACTCACTAGCATATTGGAATGTTTTACTTGTAGTAGATGAATGTAAGAACCTACCAGTATCACCCACAATGCCTGCATAAAGTAACAAAGCTGCCTTGTCAGTACAGACTAATCCAGACTCCTTGCCACTAAGATACCACTCATAAACCATCTCACAAGTTGAGCTTGCATTAGTATCAACCCAACAAATATCACCGTAAGGATCTCGATTAGGATGGTGATCAATTTTAATCAACTTCTCTGCTAAAGTATAACGACCATCATCAATCCGCTCCGTATTCGCTGTATCTGTAACAATTGCTAAAGCGCCTTGCCATATATCATCTGTTAATTGATCTAAACGATACAAATAATGATAATATTCAGCTTCTTCACCAACAACATAAACTTTTTTATCCGGATAAGAAGCTTTAATAATCTCTGCCAAGCCACATTGAGAACCGTAAGCATCTTCATCCGGTCGCTCATGACGATGAATAATAATCGTCTCATATTGCTCAATCATAGCTGTAATTTTTTCTTTCATTTATAAAAATCTCCTTCAGTTAAGCCTTAAGCAATTGGCAAGATAGTAATGCCTTCGCAACTGCTTGCCCAGCTACTTTCACCTTAATATCCAATTTACCACTTCGAACACCGGAAGTTAAGACTTCTGGAATAATCACTAGCTGAGAATGAATCGGAATATTTTCCAAATAATAAATGCTTATATTCTCAATCACAAAATTAGCATACTTTAACTTCTGAAAAACCCGATCAGTCACTTCTGTTAATATCGTCATAAAAGCACTATAGGAAATAGAGCCATTAAAATTTGAAATCTGTGACGTTACCTCAATCGTATAAGTGCCATCCGTTTCTGTAATCAATTGATGACTCATATATGCTTCTAATGTATCAGCAGCAATATCTTGACGATTATTGATTTGAAGCGCTTGATCTACCATGTTTTGCCTCAATACACCAACTAGCCGATGTTCACTATCCACTATTGGCACTACTTGAATACGATGACCAGCCATTAAGTGAGCTGCTGCTAATAAACTCATATTACGTGTGACAGTGATCGCTTTCTCCGTCATGACGTTATCAATTTTCTTTTCAAACGGCACACCTAGCACATTGCTGGAGGTTACAACCCCTTGCACTTTCATAGCTTCATCTACTACCGGAAAACGTGTGTGCTTTGTTCGAATATTTAAATCATGCCACTTAGCAATGGTGTCTGTCATTTGCAGAAAATTGCCCTCTGAAACACTTTCCAATATATCTTCCACTAAAAGAATATTCTTCATGCGTTGGTCGTCAATGAATCGGTTAATTTTTTTTGCCACTGTAAATGTATCATATTGTGTTACAAGTATTGGTAAACTTAGGCGATCAGCCAACTGTTTAATCTGCTTCTGAACAGAAAAACCACCAGTGATTAGAACAGCAGCTCCCGCTTCTAATGCTCTCTCTTGAACATTGACACGATTCCCAACAATGAGCAAATCACCACGTGTAATGTAGCCCATCATTTCATCAATTTCCATCGCACCAATCAGAAACTTCCCTAATGATTTATGTAAACCACTCTGGCCGCCAACTACTTGGCCATCAACCATTTTGGTTACTTCTGCAAATGTAACTTGAACATTTTTCTCTTTTAACTTGCGTTCAATTCGAATTGTGCCAACACGATTAATTGTCGCAACCATTCCTTTATTTTCCGCCACTTTAATGGCATGGTAAGCAGTTCCTTCACTAACACTGTTTACTTTTGCGATACCTCTGACAGAAATTTTTTCACCGATGGGTAAGCTATTGATATACGAAAGAATTTGTTCGTGCTTTGTCATGATGAATTACATCCTTATTTAGTCTACATTATCTACTATAAGTGTAGCTGTATTTTGGAAAATCAGCAACTACAGCTAAAGAAAAACCGTATAGTGCGAATGAACACACATACACGGTTGATTAAAATTTACGACAATTCTTCCAAATGGGAAAACAATTCCTTCCTTAAGCAATCGAGTTCCACATCCAGACGCAGACTGCAATGTTTATCAAAAGCAATAACGGCACACCTATGAAAAAGATAGGTTTTTTTGTTTTATGCCGCCAAGTATACATGGCGATCAATGCACCGGGTGCACCAAGAAAAAGAGCAGTGAGCAACAGAGTTTGCTCAGAAACACGTCGCCGCTTCTGCTTTGCACAATACTTATCCCACCCATAGAGGAAAAAGATAATACAGTTCCAAATAAGTAGCCCGATAACTATGATCGAAGTATCTAACACTTCATTTCCTCCTTTAGATTTTCTCTATATACTTTTTTCAGAATAACACGTAAACGCAAAAAAAGCAGGCATATTTGCCTGCATTACACTGCTACTATTCACTTGCTAAGTAAGTTCCATCAGTAGGTGGTTGACTATTTTTTGACGACATATTCTGTACCATTGCATTAACTTTATCAAACGCAGCCGGTGCAGCATCACACATTCTTTCAATGATACTCGTCTTCTCATCAAGGTGAAGCATTTTAATTCCTTCTTGATTGACAACAAGAAAAGCAATCGGGGTAATAGAAACACCACCACCACTACCACCACCAAAAGGATGGCTCGCCTCAGATGAATCCTTTTTACCGTTACTGCTACCATTAAATTGGCTTCCACCGGCAGCAAAACCAAATCCTACTTTGGAAACAGTCAGAATAACACTACCATCTGGTGTGTGAACAGGATCGCCAATAATCGTATTAACATCCACCATATCCTTTAAATTTTCCATTGCTGCATTCATTAATCCTTCAATTGGATGATCGCTCATAATTCTACCTCCATCATCGGGCTTCCACGAGCAATAGATTCTAGGCAACCACCCTCGCTTCAGCACCTTAGTTTAAGCTGTTTTACTTCTACTTTTAATTACCGGAATGATAAAAAATTTCTTCTCACCTTTCCAGCTAAAAATAAATTTAAGCCCTGCCCACATAAGATGCCCCAGTCGAAAATCAATTATACATCGACAGTCAAATGTGAAACGATTTTGGTAAAAAAAAGGAGCAATCTCTACTTCAGGTGTACAGTCAAAGCGAAATATTCTGTGTAGCAATGCAATCAAATTACCTGCCATACCCCAAAAACTGCCATACATCAGTGCAGTTTTTACCGCATCTAGATCACCAACACCACTATAAATTTGCAATTTTCGTATATGTACTTGATGAAGAAAATTAAACACAATCCGTAGTAAGCTCCTAGTCCATGCTAATAATTGCTTAGTACGCTTCATTTGCTCAAATAATTCTGAAATTGTGAAGTTGCTTTTCTTACTTGCATCTTTCTCTGGCTTTTCCGATTTGACGCCAACTTCCAGTTGATCAGCCTTTACCTTAAATTCAATTTTCTTTTGAAAACGAATCATTTGCCAAAGAACACTCACACGAATCAACAAATGATTCGTTTCTTCCTTATGAAGATACTCAATTTCCAAACGAATTTTTAAAAATATGAAAAAAATGAGCAATAAAAAAATGCCAATAATCAACCATTTCACCAAAATCCCTACTTTCGTTGGATATTGCTAATATTGTATTATTGACAAAAATATGAAAAAGTAAAACGTGTTACTAAGCTGATAGCTGCTTCTCATTAACAACTTTCTTTACAAACCACTTTGTTTTCGAGACAGAAAAAACAATTAATGCTAACCAAATAAATGAAAAAGCAATGAAATGTGTTAATAAAAAAGCTTCTTTATAAACGAACACACCTATCAAAAGCGTAATAGTGGGTGCAATATATTGCAAAAACCCTAATGTTGTCAGTGATAAAAACCTTGCTCCTTTTGCAAAATAAAGCAAAGGTAAAGCTGTTACCGCACCTGTCCCTAAAAGCAGCAAATTATCAATAGCATGACTAGCGAGCGCTACCTCTTTTATCACCAGTAAATAGATCAGCGCAATTGGTATCATAATCATAGTTTCTACAGTTAAACCTACTGCAGCATCAAATACAATTTGCTTTTTCATCAAACCATAAAAAGCAAATGAAAAGCCCAATAGTAAAGCGATATAAGGAACTTCCCCTAAGTTAATTGTCATAATCAGCACACCGATAAAAGCTAATACAACTGACATCAACTGTGCTTTAGTCAATCTTTCCTTTAAAATAAAAACACCCAACATAACGCTTACAAGCGGATTGATATAATAGCCTAAACTAGCCTCAAGTATGCGTTCATTATTCACTGCCCAAATATAACTTCCCCAGTTAGCACTAATCAACAAACTAACTATAATTAAAACCAGTAACTTCTTTGGCTCTTGTCGCAATTGTTTCAACGCTGAAAAAAACAATGGCATCTTTCTTGTAACAAGCAATATCAGCATCATAAAAACAAAAGCCCAAATAATACGATGAGCAAGAATTTTTTCTGCTGAAATGCCATTTATTAAATTCCAATAAATCGGCAATACTCCCCAAGCGAAATAAGCCGATCCAGCATAGAAAATTCCTTTTCTTTCACTATTTTGATTCATTCCCGCATCTCCCTTAGGCGAATGTCCCATAGGGATACTGCCCATGCTAAAGATCATACCACATAGGAATAATAAAAAGAAGCAAGGTTAGATAACCTTGCTCCTTGTAGCCATAATATTAAATTATTTTTTCATGCTGCTTTGAGCGTATTGTACTAAACGCTTAGTGATTTCTCCACCAACTGAACCGTTTTGACGGGAAGAAGTTTCTCCGCCAAGGTTTACACCAAACTCAGAAGCGATTTCATATTTCATTTGCTCAAGCGCTTGCTCAGCACCTGGTACTAAAATCGTTTTATTTGTGTTGTTTGCCATGAATCTCACCTCCTTGTGACATTATCCTGTGTCAAAATCGGTGTGACTATGCAAAATTTTTATTAGTAAAATTTAGTAAGAAAAATCATGTTCATAAAATGCAGAGATCATGGCTATTTTCAAGTTTAAAAAAGTTCATCAATTGCATTTTCTTTTTTAGTACGATTGGTAAAAATGATTTTTTCTACTTCGTTCACAGCTGTTTCAATTAATGGTTCAAAATCAACTTGACTTTCAAAATGATTAATTTTCTCCCGCCGTGGTTTCGTTTTCGGGTTACTTGGTTTAAAAATTGTACAACAGTCTTCATAAGGACGAATTGAAATGTCGAAAGTTTGTATTTTCCGGGCAATATCAATAATTTCATTTTTATCCATAGAAATTAAAGGTCGAAAAATTGGTGTATTACTCACTTCATTAATCGTATACATACTTTCTATCGTTTGACTGGCAACTTGCCCAAGACATTCACCAGTCGCAATCGCCAAAGCACCACGCTTTTCTCTAATACGATCGGCAATTTGGAACATCATTCGTCTCATCACTGTGATCGAATAACGCTCTGGAATGTGCTGATGAATGAATTTTTGAATTTCAGTAAAAGGTACAACATGTAGCACCATTTTGCCATTGATTTTGGAAAGCACTTCCGCTAGATCAAGTACTTTTTGCTTAGCACGATCACTAGTAAACGGTGGACTTTCAAAATGAACACATTCAATTTCAACGCCGCGTTTCATCATCAAATAACCTGCCACCGGGCTATCAATACCACCCGATAACATCAGCACTGATTTGCCGCTAGAACCAACCGGTAAACCACCAGCTGCCGGTACATTTCTACCGGAAATATAAGCAGCATCCGTTTTGATTTCAACGTTTAAAATCAGATCCGGGTTATGAACATCAACCTTAATCGGTTGTGCATTAATCAAAATGTGTGCACCTACTTCCCGACTGCACTGTTTTGAATCATATGGAAAGGCCTTGTCAGCGCGTTTCGTTTCTACTTTAAAAGTTTGCACTGTTCCAGAAAGCTGCTTCACATAAGTTAATGCAACATTTTTAATGGCACGTAAATCTTTTTCTGCTTTCATTGCCGGTGTGAGTGATAAAATGCCAAATACGTGACGAATGCTATTCATCACTTCTTCTGCGTCTTCTCCGTTTAGTGTCAGCACCATGCGTTCATGCCGTGTTTCTATTCTGATCTCAGGAAATGGCTTTAGCATATGCTTAACATTTTTCCGAAGTTGCTCAATAAATTGACGGCGATTTCTCTTTTTTAATGTAATTTCACCATATCTCACTAAAATATGATCGTATTGAATCATTTCATTTCCTCACTTTTAATCGGGCGTCCGCGAACAGAAACTCCGTCTTAAGTCATAATTTTTTCGATTAGCTACGCAAATCCATAAAATTCTGCCTTAATACTGCGTTTCTAAACGTTCGCTACAGCACCTTAATTTTATCTAAGGTCTCTCGAATAGCTTCTAGTACAGCATCAAGTTCAGATTTATCTGTTTCAAAAGATAAACTGACTCGAATAGCGCTAGCAGCTATTTGATCACTTTTACCCAAGCTTTTCACAACTTCACTTATTTTTTTCGTTTTAGACGAACATGCACTGGTCGTTGACACATAGATTTCTTTTTCTTCCAGCATCCGCATAAATACTTCGGAATTAATGCCTGGGATAGAAAAATTGATAATATGCGGTGCTGCCTGCGCATGCACAGGTGTATTTAGTATAACTGCAGGAATCTTACAAAGTTGCCCACAAAAATAATCCCTCAACTTTAACATTTCGTCGGTATTTTCTTCTGACATCAAACGCATTGCTTTTGCAATTGCAACAGCTCCTGCAACATTTACCGTACCACCTCTAATTTGCTGTTCTTGACCTCCTCCAGCTATAACGCTGTCTAGACGAACGCCTGCGCGTACAAACAAAATACCGGTGCCTTTTAACCCATGAAACTTATGACCTGATAAAGAATACAGGTCAATATGAGATCTATGCAAATCAAGTGGTACTTTACTGAAACCTTGCACGCCATCCACATGAAAGAACGCTTTTTTATACGTATGAACAATTTTGCCAATCTCTTCAAGTGGCGCTATCGTACCAATTTCATTATTCACATGCATGATCGAAACAAGAATCGTATCATCACACATACTGTCTTTTAAATCAACTAAAGAAATTTGCCCGTCCTCATTGACAGGCAAAGTAGTAATTCTAAATCCAAGACTTTGTAGCCCAGCAAAAGGTTTTGCTACAGAAGGATGCTCAATTGCACTAGTAATAATATGATTCCCACGATTAAGATAGCGACTCACAATTCCTTTAATCGCAATATTATTCCCTTCTGTTCCTCCGGACGTAAAAATGATTTCATTCGCCTCGGCACCAAGCACCTCAGCTACTTGCAAGCGTGCTCGTGATAAAAGCATTTCCGCTTTACTTCCCAGTCCATGACTAGAACTAGGATTCGCCCAGAAATCTTTATTCACCTTTACAAAAGCTTCAAGCACCTCAGGATGTGGCTTTGTTGTTGCACTATTATCCAAATAAATCATGATTTTCTCCAAACAGTTATTTTACTGTTTCCATATCTTTTTGATCTTCTGGCAGTAATTGTTCAGTGTTCTCATTGCCAGCTTCCTGCTCTACACTATGCTTGTCCAACTTCGCATCAGCAGGCTTCGCTTTTGCCGCCACCAAATCAGCATCAGCTACTTCAAAAGGTTGTAATGATGGTATATCTAAATTAAGATTGCGGAAGAAACCCGGCTCTACTTTTTCAATAGCAATAGACGCCAGCTCTAAGGCATCCGCATATTGGTAGCTTCTAAACAACTCTTCTGCTTCCGTTAATGCAATTAATATTTCAGGATATTTCAAGCGATAACGATTACCATATTGAATTACTTTTTCGGCTAACATACTTGTCTCAATAATTTTATCCGTAGTCAACTTTAGTGAATCCACTTTTTCTGTTGCATCATTTAAGTGAATTAGCACTTCTTTCATATTGAGTGGCCTTTTTTGTAATTTGCTGTCTACTACTTCAATCACTGCTTTTGCTTCATCCAGTAAAATTGTAAATTCATCCGGTATTGCCAGTAAATTTGCTTGATTAATATGATAGATAATATCCCTCACTAATACTTGTATCTGCTGCAACTTCTCTCTTGCTGCAGATTCCTCTGTGCATAATGATCCAAGTTTCCCGCTATAGATTTCCAAATCCTTTTGATAATCAGTTAAAGCAGCTTTAATTTCAGTAACTTGATCTTTGATGATTGAATAAGGCGCTTGCTTATCTATATACTGCTGACGAACTTCTGTCCATTTCGCTTTAAGTTCTTCAATATTATTTTCCAGTTTTCCTTTTAATAGCAAATCTTCGTCAGAAACATGATAGGTTAGTAATACACGAACAGTTTCAGCACTGATTTTATCAATTTGATACGCTAAATTGTTTAAACCTTTATTAAGTGCCTCATGAATTTGATCAACATATTGTTTAGCTTCTCTTTCCAGAGATAACTTCTCGCATATTTTATCAATTTGTTCGTTAATTTCATCGGCTATCTGTTTAGCTTCAAAGGCCTTCGCATGATCTAAAAGTTCAATACATTTTTCTACTTCTTTTTCAAATAGCTGATATTTCTTATCAAAATTTAACTTCTTAAGTATATAGCCTTCTTTACTCATTTCTTCGTAAGCTTTTTTCATTTGCAATAATTCTGCAGGAATTTCCTCGCGACAAACTTTATAAAGATTAGGAATGATAATTGTTTTGTCCATAAGCTCCTGATGCTTTTTTTCTATCAAAGTTAATAGCTGACTAGCTGAAAAATAATCACCACATAAAATTTTATCATCGATTTGATCAAAATAGCTAAAGCACTCATCAATTTCTCTCTCAAGTGTAGACACACTCTTATGCAAAGCATGGTTATAAACCATAATATGCTTTTTCAATTCTTTACAACGTTCTTTTAATGCAATGCATTTTTCTTCATTTTTTGAAGCAATTTTCATTAATTTTTCTATATCTCTAAAAATAGCTTGAATAGAGGCCTCTATTGCATCAAGCTTGCTAGTGATTCGCCCCCCGATATCTTTCCCTTTATTAAAGCGAAATTTACCAATTGCTTCTTCTGCATCAAAAATCATGATTTCCACTTCAGGAAAAGCAACAGTAATAATCTTGTCCCAATCTTGACGCCATTTTGCAAAAGACGCTTGCGTTTCACCATCTAGTGTTAGCTGCTTTATACGGGAAATTTCCTCAAATACAGGCTTACTCATTAAATCAATCTTTCGACTTTCCAATAATTCAAGCTCTGTAAAATGTTTTCTTTTTAAAACAAGACTGGCAACCCAAGCTCCAGCAATCAAAATAATTAAAGCTATCAATACATAAACTATTCCATTCATATACGGTTCCTCCGCTTGTCTAATTAGGCGAATGTCCTACTACCTAATTGCACCTTGTATAATTCTTCAAAATTCGGTAATCTAATTTTAACACGAAATGCCCTAAATTTGGATAGAAATTTTTAGGTTAAAAATACTACTAAAAGGAGATAACTTAACGATGTTTGAAAAAACAGCATATACTGGATCAAAGCAGGAACAATACCAGCAGTTAGCAACACAGCTCACGTCTTTAATCACTGGTGAAACGAATCAAATTGCTAATTTGAGCAATGCAGCCGCGCTCTTAAATGTATTTTTGGAAGATATTAATTGGGTTGGATTTTACTTATTGGATGAAGTGAATGAGAATGAATTGGTGCTTGGTCCATTTCAAGGTTTGCCGGCTTGCATTCGCATTCCACTTGGCAAAGGGGTTTGCGGTACAGCAGCGATTAAAAAAGAAACATTGGTTGTACCTAATGTTCATCAATTTCCAGGCCATATTGCTTGTGACGCAGCTTCACAATCGGAAATTGTTGTTCCATTAATAAAGGATGGGCAATTACTTGGCGTTTTAGATGTTGACAGCCCAAGCTTAAATCGCTTTGATAATGAAGATGCCCTCGGTTTGCAAAAGTTTGTCGATATCATTTATAATAGTTAATTAGGGAATGATACATTAAACCAAAAAAGGTGGAGATTCGACATGGAAATCGCACAGGTTGGTAACATTATTGAATTTGGAGACGGTCTACAGGGTATTGTTGAAAAAATTTATGAAAACTCAGTTATCGTTGACTTAACTTATATGGAAAATTTTGATCAACTGGAGCTAAATGAAAAAACAGTAGTAAATCACAGAAACTATAGAATTATCCATGCTTAAAAAAACAGACCTCATGCATCACTATAAATAGTGATACATGGGGTCTAAAACAATTCTTAGTTGAAAAATTCTTAACAATGAATTGTGTTTTTAAATATTAATTTAAAGGTGTTGTTAATATGATTGTTACAAGCGATGAAGAATTACAAGGTTTAAAAAATATTGGCAACATAGTTGCTCGCGTTCGCGACAAAGTCCGAGCAGCAGCCGTTCCTGGTATTACCACAAAAGAACTTGATGAACTGGCTGGGCAATTATTAGCGGAATTTGGTGCAACTTCCGCTCCAATTTCAGAATATAATTTCCCGGGTTATATTTGCATCAGTGTAAACGATGAAGTAGCACATGGTATTCCTGGTAATCATGTGATTCAAGATGGTGATCTTGTTAACATTGATATTTCAGCCAATTTAAATGGCTATTATGGTGATACCGGTATCTCGTTTGTTGTGGGCAATGCCTCCGAGATTAAAGTGAAGTTATGCGAAGCAGCCGAGCAAGCTTTCTATGAAGCAATGAAGAAAGTAAAAGCTGGTAGCAAAAAATCAAATCTTAGTAAAGCAGTTGAATCAGTTGCTAAGCGAAATGGCTTCAAGGTGATTAAAAATCTAACCGGGCATGGCATCGGGCGTAAGCTACATGAAGAACCATCTATACTAAACTATTTCCATCCGCAGGATTCTGAGCTTTTGAAGCAAGGTCAGGTGTTGGCGGTTGAGCCGTTCATTTCAGAGAAAGCGGAAGAAGTATATGAATGCAGCGAAGATGGTTGGACTTTTTTCACCCCAGATAAAAGTTTTGTTGCGCAATATGAACATACAATTGTCGTTACAAAGGATAAGCCGATTATTTTAACGCTTTAATAGCTTATAGCAAACAGATTTCCTAAAATAATGTATTAGTTTACCGATAGTTTTTGCAAAAACTATCGGTATTGCATTGAAAAAATGATTTTACCGACATAATTCTGTCGGTAAATCGAGAAAAATCTTTATTTACTGATAGTTTTTACAAAAACTATCAGTATTACATTGAAAAAATGATTTTACCGACATAATTCTGTCGGTAAATCGAGAAAAATCTTTATTTACTGATAGTTTTTGCAAAAACTATCAGTATTGCATTGAAAAAATAATTTTCCTGACATAATTCTGTCAGGAAATCATGAAAAAGCTTTATCTACTGACATTTTTAGAGAAGAATTTAAGGTGATTATTTAATGATATGGTTAATTACTTCACTAATAGCTATAGCTATTCTCATGATCATAGCTGAAATCTATTTTAAAAAGTATTTGAATAAATTTTTAGAGCGAAAAGAAGCAATAAATCTATTTTTAAAAATAACTTTAGGAGCTTCAACTATTTTTGTAGCTACACAAGCCAATCAGATTGCTATAATACAAACAGAGAATATGTTAATAGAGACAGCACCTTTATTTAATATTACAAAAACCTCTATTTTTGAGGATCAAGGAATTGAAGAAGCTTATTTACTTACTAACAAAAAAGGCGTAGCTTCGTACCTACAGTTTAACAAAACAGATATTTATGAATTTACCTACCTAGATTACAGTTTTAGATATAGAGTAAACATAGGTAATAATATTAATATTACTAAAAACATCATAAAAGAAAATGAATGGTATTATATTCCTGAAATACAAGGTATAGATACTGGTCAAATAAAGCAATTAATACAAGACTACATCAAAGAAAAAACTGGTAAAGAAATATATGTAGCAGCAAATGAGGTTTATAAAGTAAATTTTGTAGACTACAAAAATAAAGAATTTGATTTTTATTTTCATTACTCAGAAATTCTGGGGTTACAATTAGCGCATACTGATAATAAGTCATATTTAGAATCACTGCCAGAAGTAACGCATGATAGAAGTTTTACAACAGTGCATTCACTGCACAATAAAGAAGTTGACTTTGACTTTGAAGAACATATTAAAAATACTGTGGATGATTTTCTACTTTTACATAAGCAAGCTACTGTAAATTATTAATCTAAACTACTGACCTCTACAAAAAATGAGTTAAAATTACTTTTCACCGAATTTGTAGCACACTTCTTCAGTAAAGAATATTGTATCAATGAGGTGAGCTTATGAAACAACTAAATCCAGAGTTACTTTTACACGCTATGCAGGGGGAACTAGATGCCATTAGCTTTTATCAGCAGTTAATGAAGATGACTTCTGATCAGCAAGACATTTCGCTTATTACAGATATTCACAATGACGAAGTAAAACACTTTAAACTTTTTCACAATTTATACAGGCAGTTATATGGCGTAGATGCACCAACAATTCGCCCTCGTGAACCCAATATTGTTTCTTTTAGAGAAGGGGTTAAGCAAGCGATTCTTGATGAGTTAGAATCTTATGAACTCTATTATGAAATTTATCTTGGTAGTACGAATCCTACAGTTAGAAATATCTTTTTTGAAGCAATGGCAGATGAGAATGAACATGCTGCTAAATTTAATTTCATGTATACAAAATCATTAGAAGCAATGCTAAAACCCCATAGTTAAGGAGCCCTATCATCGGCTCCTTTTTTATTTTTGACTAGTTCTCTTAACTAGCAACATCCCTAGAAAAACAATGCTAAAATAGCCGAAAATCGGGTATAAAGTGGTTAGCAACTTACCATAATCAAATTGCCCAATCAATAAACAACTTAGGAAAAGTAAAATATAGATTGTTGCCGGTGATAGCTTTACTCGCGTATGTAATTGCCGTTCAATGCCATAAGCATTGCCAATCACTGTAGAAAAAATTTCACCAAAAATAATCAACAAATAGACAGCATGTAAAAAAGGGGCAACTGCTTTCATAACCGCCGCTGCAGGGATAGCCAGTTGTTGAAATTCCGGAAAAGTGATTAAGCTAAGGTGACCGAGCACAAGAATTGCAGTAATAATCGTTCCACCAAGTATACCGCCCCTTTTCACAACTGTAGGGTTGCCGACTGCTTTGGCAAGGGGCACAAAAACTGATTGTGCCAATGCAAGATTAAAAGCAACGTAAGCAAATGGCATAAACATGGCACTCCACATATCTTCTTGAAAAGGAATTGCAACGAATTTGCTCCATGAAAAGCCTTTCGTGAGCGCAATCCATGCTAAAATTATATTAAAAAGTAACATCATAGGCACAACAAGCATATTTACCATACTTAATCCAGATAGCCCTCGCCACATCACAACGATAGCTAGGAAAGCAGTTAAAATCATGCCAAGTGATTTTTCTAAATGAAATTGCTGAAAAAGTACTTCCCCTGCACCAGACAACATCACACCGGTTACACCAATCAACATTAAAAAAAATGCGAAACTGATCACTTTACTAAAACGCTCACCGAATAACCAGCGATTAAACTCATAGTAATCATTCGCACCAATACGAATTGCTATTAACATAATTCGGTTACCAAAAAAAACAAATAGATAACCGGCCACCAAAATTCCAAGAAAACCTAGTAATCCAAATCGGGAGAAAAAAGTCACAATCTCTTTGCCTGTAGCAAAACCTGCTCCGATAATTGTACCCACATACACTGTAGCAACTTGCCAAATCTGCTTCACATCTCGCATTAAACTTGTCCCTCCTACTCTAAACTATGAATCACATAGGAAAGACATGACAATTTAAAGCGGCTAGCCCAATGGATCTAAGAAGCCAAACTTCGTACTAGCAATAAAACTTTTGCAATGTGTGGATAATTTCTTTAACCCGATGATCATGAATTGAGTAGGTCACATTTTGTCCTGATTTAACGGCATCTAATATGCCATGCGCTTTCATCAGCTTCAAATGTTGCGATAATGCCGACTGCGTAACAGCAGGCATTTCTTTAGCAAGCTCACTGACAGTCATTGGCTGCTTCATTAGAAAACAAACGATTAATAATCGATACTCATTCGCTAATATTTTAAGCAGCTCCGCTATCTTTTTTGCTTTCTCTTCCATTCTCTAAAGCATCCTTTCTATGCTTGATTTGACAAATCCCTTGTGTCATTGTTCCCATTGGACAATAGACACACCATGAACGTGGTCTAAACAATATCATCGTAGCCAAGCCTAGTACAGTTGAAGTTAACATCACACTGTAAAAACCAAAAGCGAATTGGGCAACTCCAGATGATACCATCGCTGTATTTGTCCAATGCCACGGTAACTGAAATGTCCAAAGTAATGTAACCACTTCCTTTAGTGCTGCACCGGCAAAAACAAGGTACGTCGCATAAAGCATTAAGATAAACATTGTCATGAAGAAAGTCAAAAATCCATAACGAAACCACAATGAATGTAAAAACTTTGGCGGTATTTTGTTGCGTGATAGCCCAAATCGTCCACCAAGAAGTTGAAACAACTGACCACGTCCACAATATCGATTGCAATATGCTTTATTTCCTTTAAATATAGCAAATATCAATGGTGTAAAAAAGCAAATTAATCCTAACCAAGCAAATAAAATATTAAAAACACCTAAAAATAAATAGATAATTGAGACAATCCACATATAATCATACCAATGTTTCTTTTTCATGCGACTTCCTCTCTTTTCATAATAGAAATGATACCAGCCGGACATGCCTTTGCGCATAATCCGCAACCTACACATATATCTTTATTTACTGTAGCAAATTGTCCTTTATAAATCGATATCGCTTGCTTAGGACATACTTTTGTACAACTTCCACAAGCAACACATCCCTGTCCAACAACCGAGACCTTCTTACTCAATATCAGGCACTCCCTTTTAATTTAGTATTTAAGTAATTACTAATATACTGTATGGAGGTCTCCTTGTCAACAAATAAAATTTTAAACTATCACTCATCCGGATTTCAGAGCTGAATAAATCTTCCTTTTCCATTCGATAAATTGATCATCTAATAATAAATTTGCCGCACGAGGGCGTGCAAATGGCAACTTGAATTCAGCAATAATTTGAGCAGGCTTCGCTGATAGAACAAGAATACGATCTGATAAAAACATAGCTTCCTCAATATTATGCGTAACAAAAAGTACTGAACGCTTGTGCATTTCCCAAATTGACAACAACCACTTCTGCATATCCACTCGAGTCAATTCATCTAAAGCAGAAAATGGCTCATCTAAGCAAATAATCGACTGCGGGCTTAATAATGCACGAATAAAAGCAACTCTTTGCTGCATCCCTCCTGACAGTTCATGTGAAAATGATGCTGCATATTCTTGTAATCCTGCCCTCTCAAGCATCATACATGCAGCCGCTACATCCCTTTCCCCCATCAATTCCTGTCCAAGTAGAACATTATCTAAAACGTTTCGCCACGGCAATAACGAAGGTGTCTGCGGCATATAGCTAATCATGCCACGTTTTCCATTGATCACTTCATTCCCCAATCGAATTGTGCCTGCATCCGGCTTATATATCCCACCAATTAAATTAAATAGTGTGCTTTTCCCACTGCCTGAGGGACCAATAATTGAAACAAATTCTTCTTTTCCAAGAGAAAATGACAAATTCTCAATAATGTTTCGCTTACCAAAAGATTTGGCAACACCTTCTACCTGTAGCTCATTCATTTTTTCCACTCCAATAAACAGCTTTCTTCTCAATAAAAGCAATGATGAAGAATAATAATAAACTTAAAAACATAATCGTAAAAATCGCAACAAATACACGATCAGTTCGAAACGCGGAAGAAGCTAACGTCATATAAACACCAACTCCCTTCTGAGCACCTAGCCACTCAGAAATAACAGCCCCCATCACACTGTAAGTAGCAGCTATCTTTAATCCGGAAAACATCGCTGGCAAAGCAGATGGTAGCTCTAATTTCCAAAACAATTGCCGCTTCGATGCACCTGCCATTAGCAGATAATGTTTTAGCTCAGCAGAAGTTTGTCTAAAGCCATCCAACATTGCAACGGTAATCGGAAAAAAGCAAACAAGAACAATCACAATTAATTTAGGTAGCACACCAAAGCCAAACCAAATCACTAATAGTGGTGCCAACACAATAATAGGAATGTTCTGTGATAAAATTAATAATGGATAAAACGCCTGCCGCACAGCAGGAAGTAAATGTAAAACAAGGGCAACGATTAATCCGAATAGAAAACCAAGCACTAGACCAAACACAGCAATTTGAATCGTAGACAGCACATCCGGATAGAAATTATTCCAGCCTACAAACCCTTCTACAAAAATTTGCGTTGGTGCCGGCAATAACCATTTTGGCGTATCCGTAATCGTCACACTGAACTCCCATAAAGCAAATAGAAGGAGGAGTACCACAAGTGGTCTCCATCCTTTTACAAATACACTTTTCATCAATGATACTTCTCCGTTAATTGTTGCATTGTAATACCCGATGGCTGGTAGAACAATTTAACTTGTGAAATCACATTTTCGCAGCCCATTTCGGTCATACGCTCATTGATTTTAACAAGCATTGCCAAAAGGAAATCCAATTCTCCTTCTACTGTTGTTTCCAGTGGCTGCACATTATACTTCAAACCTGTTAAAGAAATCATATGAATCGCCTCATCAATATAGGGAATCACACTTTCTCCATTTGCTTTAGGAATAATTTGCAAGCTCATCAATGCATTAGCCATGTTCATCGCCCTTTCATTTTTATTTTGGTAAAAATTCATTTGTAAACGCTTTTTCTGCTTCAAGCTCTTTCTCTAATAAATTATTTTCAAACATCCAATCAGCATAGTTTTGCCAAACAGATAATTTCTGCTCGCCCCATCTTGGTGCATCATCCTGGTATTTATCCGCCAACCACTCTACACTTGCTTTCACAAGTGCCTCATCCAAATCCGGTACAGCTTTTAATAAAATATCCGCAGCTTCATCAGAATTTTGAATCGTAAAATCATAACCTTTGGCAACAGCACGTACAAATTTTTCGACTACATCAGATTGCTTAGCAATCATATTTTCATTCGTCATTAAAACTGGTGTGTAATAATCAAGCTGCTCAGAATAATCCGTTAAATAAACCATGTTTATTTCTTCGCCACGTAACTCCGCTTCAATACCTGTCCAACCATAATAAATCCAAGCAAAATCAATATCTCTTTTTACTGCTGTAAAAAAATCAGTATCGCCTATGCTGATCATCGATACCTTATCTACGTCTGCATTTTCTTTTTGCATTAAAGAAGTAATGATGGACTTTTCAACTGGAGAACCCCAGCCGCCATAAGTTTTTCCTTCAAAATCTTTTGGTGAGGTGATATTTTTATCAACCGGCGAAGCAAATCCCGATGTGTTATGCTGAATAATAGCCGCCAACGATACAAGTGGCACTTCCTCAGTACGTGCTAAAGTGATTGACTCTTGATAACTAACACCAAATTCTGCCTTTCCTGCTGCCACCAGTTGATCCGATCCTGCTTCTCCTGGCATAATAATTTCCACATCAAGCCCTTCTGCTTCAAAGTAACCTTTTTCCTTGGCAACGTAAATACCAGTATGATTTGTATTCGGAGTCCATTCTAAAACGACCGAAACCTTTTCTAGCGAATCTCCTTCATCTTTTTCACAACCTACAGCTACAAATACAAAAACTAACAATAATAAAACAAACCATTTTCTCATAAACTTCCTCCCATCTCATTTTTATTAGCGGATAAGAAAAAACGCTCAGAGGCTAAACCCCGAGCGCAGAATATGAACATTAATATCATTTGACATGTTCCCTCCGCTGGTGCTAACCAGATCAGGTTCTAAGGGTCATAGCCTCCCTAGGCTAAATCTCAACCGGCAACACCGGTCCCCCTACATTCCTTCTATTTATCTGTGTTTCAAGCATATCATTATTTTAAAAATTTATCAAGATTTAAGTTGAGTTCATCAATTCGCGTGATTCTATAAATCCTTTGATAATCGAATCATGTCACAACATTGAATCCCATTTTCAAAAATAGGGCTATCATAATGTTTGATAAAGAAATCCTTGTCAATTCCGGTTATTCTAAATCCGCATTTTTGATAAAGAAACAATTGTTGCAAACTAGAATTTCCTGTACCTATTTCAATGATTGTATACCCTTCTAATTTCGCAATTTTAAAAGCTTCATTTAGCATATATTTTCCTAGCCCTTTGTCTTGATACTGCTCTTCTACAGCAATATTCACTATCTCGATTGTATGAGGTCGTGTTGGGAGCAAGACCATAACGCCTTTGATCTTACTACCTTCTTCTAATAAAAAACAAATTCCTCTCTCAATATAATCATTAACGGACTTTTCTGACGGATCAGCTAGTGCTAATAGATTTCTAGGTATTTCTCCTGAGTTAGCTTTCCTTACTTGCATTAGCTCCAACTCCTTTACTTCAACATTCTAGCATAAATTGTTGAAAAAGGCTGAAAATTTCAACATATCAATCCATACTTCTAACTGTTACATTCTCAATGCTGTACACCAAATAATACAATACAGCAGCAACAACAGCTAATAAAGCAAAAACTAAAAATGTCCACGTAAATCCAACCTGTGCTGATAGTAAAATCCCAAATGGTGCAATCATACGTGAAGCAGTATGCTGTAGACTAGCAGCAGCAAAATATTTCGCCCTGAGTGCTACTGGTGCAATCTTTGCGATAAAAGACAACTGGATATTGGCAATCATCATTTCGGCAACTGTAAAAATTAAAACAGCAATTAAAATGCCCATTAAACTAGCTGTAAATCCTAAATAGATCATGGCTGCACCATACAATAAACAAGATACTACAAATACATTTTTTTCAGAAAACTTCTTCACAATCATTTTAGTAATCAAAATTGTAAACATAATCACAAGCAAGCCATTCTGAGCTAGTGTGATGCTAAACATATTTTCTGCATTTAATTGTATGGCATTGAAACTAAAAAGCTGCAATGTCAAGCCATCTGGAAACAAATCTTTGATGAAAATAGGTAACAGTATATCTGATTGCGATGCAACAAGCGTAATTAGCACACCAGCCACAACAAATAATAAAAATACTTTATGCGTAAAAACCAAACGATAACTGCTAAGCTGATCTACAATCACCTGTTTCCAAGAAGTAAATTGCTTCTCTTCATTAGAAAAATCAGGTGTTGTTTCAGATCCCCATTTGAAAAATGCGAATCCTAAAAGAAGGTGCAAGATACTAGCAATTATGTACATTTCAAAGCGATAATTGGAAATAAATAATCCACCCATGACAGCGCCAACGACAACAGCAAGATTCATCGTTGTATAAAAGACAGCAAAAACCTCGGTTTGTTTTTCTGTATCAACTGTATCTGCTACTATCGCTTGACTAGGCGAATAGTACGATCCGTTTAATATATTATAAAAAATAGAGCAAACAAAAGTGATTAGTGGATGATAGAAAAACGAAAAAGCAAATATTGTTAATACAATCGCTTGTCCTAATGATGAAATAAGCAACATTTTACGCCTACCATAACGATCTGCAAAATAGCCACCGAGCAAATTAGCAGTAGCAGAAATGATTGAAGACAATAGTAACAACCAAGCTGTTAATGCACTCCCGAATTCTTCATGAAAATACAGAATTAAAAAAGGAATGATCATCCATAAGCTCGCATATGTAAAAAACTCACCAAATAACCTAATTTTTAAATTGGAATTCCAATTACGAATTTTCATGAATTCCCCACCATACCTATACTTTCCACTTTACTAGTCCTACTGAAATACGTAAAGCATGATCTATTTGTCTCATTGTCCAAGAATTTAATCGAGCAACCTTTTTTGTTAATCGCTTCTTGTCAATTGTTCGAATTTGTTCTAGCATAATGACAGAATCTTTTTCAATCCCTGTTTTGTTGGCTTTTAATTCAATATGTGTCGGTATCTTTGCTTTAGAAAAGCTTGTGGTAATCGCTGCAATAATAGTTGTAGGACTGTGATGATTTCCAATGTTATTTTGAATCACCAATACCGGACGAATACCACCTTGTTCCGACCCTATTATCGGAGAGAGATCAGCGAGATAGATGTCACCACGATTATAGGTATCATTATAGTAGATATCATTATAAGATGTCATTTTATTTGTTTGCATCTGTCGGCTTATCCAGTTAAGCTTATACATTGCTTCATCGTCATTTTTTGATAATAGATGATTAATAAATCAAGCTCTTGACTTGCTTGTAATGTTAACTTAGATACTAGTCCGTACTGCTCCCCTAATGCAATCATTGTTTTCCTTTTTTCTTCAATCTTTTTCAACAATTCCCGATGTTCCATCATACTCAAAAATCCTCCTTGTATACTTAATAATTAAGTTTGTGATACAATCAACAAAACGTACTTCATTGAATTATTTTACACACCAAAATATGCGTGTAACCATTTTATCACGCATATTTTGGTGTGTCGAATATTGTGACTTAGGAGAATAGAGATGGGTAGCATAAAATTAGATGAGCGATTAAAAGAATTACGTACAGAAAAAGGATTTACTCAAGAAGAAATGGCTGACATACTTAATATAGCTTACCGTTCTTATCAAAATTATGAAATTGGTGTATCAATACCAAATGCTAAAGTTCTATATAACATGGCTATGTACTTCAATGTTTCACTTGATTACCTAATAGGTTGTTCAAACGTTCGTGAGCGACGATAAATCAAACATTAAAAAAGCTTTATCAATAAATAAAGCTTTTTTAGTAAGTTACCTTTCATTGATATTTTTGTTTCCATGCACTCTTCTTCTGCTCAAAATAATTCGATCCATATTGAGAAATATTTTGGAGAAAATCTGGTTGCTGCATATAGTGTTGATAAATACTTTCGATATCTTCCAACTCATGAAAAATCAATGCTTTACCTTCATGTTCATAGATTCCACCTTTATTTAATTTAATCAATTGCTCTGTAAATTTCAAGTAAGGTTGGAAGTTCTGTGTTCCACTTTCTTCATTTATAATCCTAGCTCTTTGAAGATACTGTTCACATGCTTCAATATCTTTTCTAGCTGAGGCAAGATGTGCTTTAATCAGATAAAGCATTTCAGAGAAATACACTTGGCCTATTTCTCGATTATATTGTAAAGCCTTATCAATATACGTCTCTGATTTATCGTATTCTTCCAAATCAATATAGACAGCACCTAAGTTATACAGCACATTAATATAAAGACCGTTGCAATAGAAGTCGTCACTTTCCAATAGCTTTTGATATGCCTTTTGATAAAGCGCCTCTGCTTGCTGATGATCATAGATTGCTCTATAAAAATTGCCACACTCTTTTAAAATCGCTACTTCTGTATAAAGATCCAACGTATCAACTACCATACCATCAGCTATTTCAAAATATGACTTTGCTTTTTCCATATCTTCTTGATAATAGGCATAATAACTTGCTTTCAGTAAATAAAATTCTTTATGCCAACAAGTCGCCACAAAAATATCTTCAATTTCTGATTGATATGTATTAAGCCATTCTGCAAGGGCTGGAAAATTGGAATTCAGTCGCAATCTTCGTACAAATTCCATTTCAACTTTCATACCATACCAGCGTAACTCTTCCATCGATCGAATTTGCTTAGCATCTTCCAATGTGATTCGAGGATATTGTTCTAA
>Ga0131853_10004173_pt1 | contig 25905 bp, 12 predicted proteins | sample TergutLab28metaG_FD_92764 | JGI IMG/M metagenome (GOLD analysis project Ga0131853, IMG submission 92764) | Labiotermes labralis P1 segment gut microbial communities from Petit-Saut dam, French Guiana - Lab288 P1 (version 2) (version 2) | ecosystem: Host-associated > Arthropoda: Insects >... | reverse complement strand
TATATATATATATATATATATACATATATAAGCACATCCCAGTAATATGCCTATGTTCGGGAAATTAGAGGTCATCCAGAAACACGAACTAAATAATGGCATTACTTCATTACACTGGCATCCAAAAGCAAGCCCCCAAGTTGGAACTACGCTGTTTATTGCAACGTTTGTGACTCCGAGTCTCTAGCCACGCAACATGACAAGTTGTGACTGCACTGAAGCCCGATGGAGTATGTCTTTATCGAGCTACACTTACTGTTCAAATAAGCTTAATAGGATACGGAATTAAACCACTTAGACGTGCTGCATATGACAATTGCATTTAACAAATCCCATAATTTAACTATGTAAACGTCACTGCGTTATCATCACTTAGGGAAGCCATATAAATCATTAACATAACAACAATGATAATGGTATACAGCCCGTCATTCAAATCATTGAGTCTGTTTAACCATGAAACAACACTGCTTATCAAGTAACTATCTGACAATTTGGGATCTGGTATCAGCTGTGATAGACATGGAGTGATTAGCGGATCATCCAAATAAGCATAGATTCCAGTTAAAACAAATTTGCAACGCATTACACACTGCAAGTGCATTGAGCTGTAGCAAGCATATCTCTCTTAGGCACGCAGGTGATGACGGATCATTGATTTGTCACTGACAGGCAAACCTGAGCGCAATAACGAAGTAACAGCCATACATACGAATCTCATCGCCATGAGTTCGAACTGGAGAGTTCCGTTTCGAAGGCATTTACCTTTCATAACACGACAGACAACAGAGGTCGCTTCCGAGTGACACAGAACAAAGATAAGTTTAAGATTTATAGCGGTAAATTTAAGCTGCCTTTGTTCAATCCATGAGGACGGATGGGCCACTGGTTGTTTAGATCATGCAAACTCGCCAGTACAGGGGCTACTGGGGCGACCAGTGGTCAGCTTCACAATATGGCCAGTTTGGGCTGGGTGAAAAGCCCCAATACCCATTAGGTTAGAGGCCGTGTGGACCCCAAACCCGGGATAGAACTTTAACGAATATCAACTCGCTGTGTTGTTAATGGTATAAAAATTAAATCAATATCCATTCAAACACAACTGAATTCTATTTATTACATACAACTACATGTTCCTACCTACTTCGTTCATCCTCAGGTTCACAATTGGTCATTAAAACGTACCGAGGACGAAATACAGAGTATGTAAGTCCACAAAACTCGATTAAAATCAATAAAAATTGTTAAGGTCATAAATTGAAAAAACACGTGTTGCTAGAGGCCCTAACAAAACTGTTACAAATATTATCTACATAATTTACTTTCTTTTTTATTTCAAAATTGCCCAGCATCCTCTCCAGGCCGAGTATTTTGATGTGGCTTCATTCCAAATTTAATTACGTAAGTGAACTTCCTTCCACATTTTTTGATCCACGCTTCCAACAGGGAGTTAGTGTGTAACAAGATAATAGGTGGAAAACTTTAATTAAGTTGCATACTTAGTGTTGCTTATGACACGTGCGTAATGATTGGTATTATATCTTCGTATATAACAAATAAAAAATTTAATTGCTTGCGTTTGTTTGAAGTGATTCTTCTATATGTTGTGTAGGCTGGCTTTGGACTGGTTTTGAAATGCTTACCGACTTAAAAGCTAGACTTCTGGATTCAGAACCACGATTCCTTGGTTGTCCGCCAAGTAATATTATCACTATACCCCATGCATCACATAATTTGTAGATGGTACCGTAATAATATGTCGAAGGAAGAGGTCAGTTGAAATGGATAGATTGCTAATCATGCTAACTTTTGTGATCCCAAATCAAGACACTTTCCAAAATACTGTTTTTATAAGCTATATCATAAAAGCCTCCTAAGGAATAATAAATATTTCTTGTACAAAATTTTACTATTTTGAAACAAGAACTCCTTAATGAACGTGATATGCGAAGACAAAATAATGGGTAACGCCTCGACACTGGACGGAGATTCGCTCTTTAGACCGTAAATCACCATGAGTTTTGTAAGCATCAAAATAAAATAAATCATAATTATCATCATTATTTTCACATATTTTCAGACACTCGTAAACCTTTCCGAAGGCCCCAACGTGCCCGCAGATATACAGTTGGCCATCTTTGATTTACAAAACCGTAAACGTGTTCTTATTCCTTTATTTTACCCAAAACAGACATCTTTGGATTTACATATGAAATTTTCGAGTAAACGTACGTAATTTTAGTGTTATCGTTCCCTAATGTCTTAAATTTTATACAACAATTATTTTAGAAACTTGAGGGTTGTTTGACCGTGCATCTTCCTCATGAAATAAAGTGAAATGCCAACTTGATGCAAGAAGGTAATTTTATTGATGTATTCTTAGCTCGACATGTTTCGGGTACATACGTCCATCAACAGGAGCATTAGATGTTGAGTTGCAGCATATGGTTTTCTGCACAGAGTTTTTGGATGGGTGGTAGTCTTGAGAGCCGCTGCGTAGGTCGTGTGTACGGTGCGGATGGTGTCGTGCACTGCACCATCCGCTCTCAAGACCACCACCCATCCAAAAACTCTGTGCAGAAAACCATATGCTGCAACTCAACATCTAGTGCTCCAGATGATGGGCGTATGTACCCGAAACAAGTCGGGCTAATAATACGTCAATAAAATTGCCTAACTGCATCAAGTTGGCATTTCCCTTTATTTAAATAATTTTAGCACGCAACGTTAAAATGATCTACACATAAATTTTAATTGCTCCAGAAATTGCGTCACACAAATAAATATCAAGGGCGTTGCAAATTCTAAAAATATAGGCTATATGTATGCCAAAATTAAGAACGAAAAAATGTTTTGACTGTGCAGAAGTCACATTTGTCTCGCCTTTTAGTTTGTACTAGTAAGTCAGTAATTAAAGTAAAATTTGCGTTTCGGTTATAATAATAGGCTCAAACAGAAGAAAAATTCAGCCTATCACAATAAAACAGTTCGATGGAGATTCTACACCCCGAAAGTTGCAGGGTATGGACAGTCAAAATAAAATTCGGGCGTGAATTTCCAATCCTAAACATCGATCACATTATGATAAATTTAACCACAGGAAAGTCAGTATTGTTAAGACGTATCAGAGAGTATGTTACTCCTCTACGGACAGGCTATCACCATAACGTGTATAAATCAGTGTATATTACACTTAGATTTATTACCCACAAATGGCTCTACGTTACAATGAGATAAGATAGCAAGGCTAGGAAATGGATGAAGGTAGGGACGCTTACTTCATAATACTCAGCTCTACATCATCGGTTTTCTGCTTCGAAAATTTGTGTTTACACAGCCTGTATTTCAGATGCAGATTTGTTCAACTGTGACTTCACACGCCATTTAATTTTACGAGGAGGTATATATTGCGAACATGATTAATTCTTCGTCTATCCTCAGAAATATATTAAAAGATAATCATTGTTATTATTATCTGTTCTTTTAACTTGTTATTCAAAGTACATAAAGCACTCTGACGTTTACACATTTAGGAGTTTCGCAAATCCTAGGGATCTTTGCTTGGATGATTCACTGGCCCACTGGTAAGATGAGTTATCTTAATGTGAATAATCCTTGCTGTGTTTAAAACAAACTAAAATTGAAAGTCTTTTCAGTGAAAACACAATTTTACTAGTCAACAAGTCAGCTACATGTTTCGGCTACTGTTAGCAGCCATCGTCAGTCCCATCCCAAGAATAAAAAATACACTTTCAATATTCGTGGAAGATTTTGGAACCTTAAAATGTGTTATGTAAATCGTAAGTTATGTTAGGTACCGTGCCAGTTTATGAAAATGGATAGCATATGCGTGCCGGTAATTATGTATTTGCAAAATTTTAGTCATTGGTTAAGAACCACTTGAAAATATTTTAGGTAGGAATGTTGAGTGCCGCAATGAAATGCAGCCCGGTGAATAATACAAGAGTATCTTAAAAACTCTCACATAAAATTAACGAATCGGTGCCCGTTAACAATAATGAAGTGCTGTTATTTACACGCGCAAACACAATGAGTCTACGGCAACTCCAAGTACTACAATTCTTCTTGAGAATTTTATTGTCGCTGTTCAGCCTTTATACACAATAACAATTTACTTGCAATGTTTACAAGATACTTCGGAAAGTAGATCGAAAATACCTGGAAATTTTTGAAATGTGGTACTGGAGAAGGATGGAGAAGATCAGCTGGACCGATCATGTGAGAAATGAAAGAGTGTTTAAAAGACCAAGGAGAAGAGGAATAGCCTACAAATAGAATAATAAAAAAGAATGGAAGCTGACGGAATTGGTCACATCTTCACTGCCTTCTAAAACACGCTATCGAAGGACGGATGGAGTGAAGGTTAGAAGAAACGGGAAGAGGAGGAAGAAGATGTAAGCAGCTACTGGATGACCTTAAGAAAAAGGCAGGATCCTCGAAATTGAGAAAGAAAGCGTTACATCTCATCCTGTGGAGAACTCGCTTTGAAAGAGCTATCGTAAGGCAGAAAACAAAATGAATGAATGAATGAATGAATGAATGTTTACAAGATTTCGGTCCTGTAGCCTATTCGAAGGCAAATGACTCTATTCCATACATTTCCGAACTGTTACTTTCACAGCCATCGTAAAATAATTCTGCCTACTATACTTTGGTGACCACGTTAACCTATGCCAGTACTCAATATGGTTTTCACGTACTACGTACATGTGCTCGACGTGACTTTCCAAACTCCTCCTCTTCGACGGAACAGAAGGAGACGTAATTTATTACTACAAAGACTTGACCAAGACATGCGAGTACAGGGACAAACACTGTCCTCATACAATAAATGAAAAAATGATAAACTACAGTGAAATGCATTTCATTAAGTGCATGGTCATACAATAATAGAGCACTTTATCCATTAGCATAGGTCTCCTACACAATAAGGTGACAATTTAGGCCATAAATGTTATTTACCGCTCTGAATTTGCTCTGAAGTTACCTCCATCCAGAAGCACGAGACCAGAACTTTTCCTTCCAAACGTAGTTTAGCGTCTACTTTTGTAGGCCTAACTGATAATCGATAATGACTCCAAATCTCCGATATAAAAGCTTCTATACTTGTCAGAATTCTGACGAATGTATGGAGACCAGGCAACAGCAAGCAAAAGGTTACGTAAAATTAATTTAATATACGAGTCGGATAAAAAAACCCATTAAAGAAATGTATTCACGTCTTACATCAATGTTTTCTCTTCTATTTATTTTTATTTCCTGCTGTTCTCCGCTCTCTCGTGATATATCTCCTCGACCTTTTCATTGTTTCACCACCACCATCATTATTATTAACAATATGCCTATATTCACAACCATTCATATCAATATTCTGAAATTCGCATGTTGTATTATTTGTTAAATGGGAAGGAAATTTCATATCCGACACCGTTATTCATTTAATACATTTGACCAGATATTATGATAAATATTATAGATTGATATTTTTGATTACATAACAAATGTATTGTACACGTGTACTGAATCTGAACAGAAAAACTACTGCTCGTTCCCGTATTTTCATACATTCACTTTGTTTGGAGATCTAAACATTTGTTCGTTAAAGTTACAAGCGTATGTGGAAAAAAAGTGGCGAATTGTAGATTTTTTAAATTTCATCTCTGTTTTAACCTCGGCGTCTGTATTTATGATTAACCGGCTCAGATCTTAATATATATATATATATATGTGTGTGTGTGTGTGTGTGTATGTTATCCATATTAAATATCCAAATTCTATACAACATATTTCGTACATAACCGCAGTCTAGGGCCGTGCAATGAGCAACTACACACGGTAACGAAACCAACAAATGCGCGTAAATATATAAAATATCTTATATTGTAAACAAAGTATTCCTCCTACATATTTCGGCCATTCTTTTGACCATCCTCAGGGTCATGGATTATTTAAAACAGAGTAATACCGAGTATGTAAAAAACTACATACGCTTATAAACACCCTTCTGAGGATGGCCACAAGGGTGGCCGAAACATGTAGGAGTTATGTTACGCTTATATACTTTTATACATTTATGTTGAAAACTGAGTGTAGTAAGGTCTCTTTTAGACGATATTAAAACCAAACAACTTCAATGATATGGACATGTTCAAAGAATGGAAGAGGGGAGATTACCAAAAGAAGTTATGAAATGCAGCCCACCGGGAAGAAGGAAACGAGGTGGACCTAAACTTACCTGGGCGCAAGGGATTAGAGGACTGATGGGAGAAAATGGATTAATGGAAGAAGACTGGAATGACAGCGGCAAGTGGAGGAAGAAGATAATATAATTGTCAAACGGGCGCAGGAAGATGTGGAAACATTGTACAACCTGCTAAATAAATAAATACATTTACGTTGGTTTGTCGGTTTCTTTACCATTTATAATCGCAGCTGAGGGATTTGTGACGTTAGAGTGTGAAATTGTAATTAGGATTTTAATTTGTTTAGAATAATTTTTTATAATTCGGAGCAAGATTTTGAGTTACCTGAAGTTCGGTACGGCAACAGACAACACGCATGAGAACTTTCAATGAATATTCCATTTCCATGTACAGGAAATTAGATGAAACCGGGTTTGTGATAACCGGCAATACTTTACGACAGCAGTTGTGTGTCCCTTACTTTCTGAGTGCTTGTGCCCAAATCATACTTGCAAACCAAAGGGCACCGATGAATGTTGTATTTTGAACAGTATTTCGTGTAATCGACACAACATGCCTTCTCCTATGGCAGTTTATATAATACATAAAATACACACAAGGCAGCTGTTAACATTTACCGGTAATTTCCGAATGCGAGTCTCAGAACTTAATGGAAAACAAAACACCGTATGCACTACCTTGTAGCTTACAACCGGCAGACGATTGCATTAAGAGGTGACGTAAGCAGAAGAATTTCTGGACAAATACTGGCTTGCAAGGTGCTTCATTGACAAGGTGGGTCCTATTTCTAAATAATCCTACCGCTTAATAGTAGGCCACGTGAGCGAGTTATGGAATCATTACTGTTTCCATCTTAAAGGAGAAATGATTAAGCAACGGTAATTGCTGAGATGTACAACAACCCGTAGATCCAACACCTATAAGAAGGGTTGCGTCTAATGTCTCTGTTCCCACTGCGTACAATTATCGACTGGAATTACTGGAACTGGGAAATCTGTGTCCAACTTCTGCTGATTACATCTATTCATCGAAGGATATTACGGCTACACATGTATAAGTACAATAATTACCTACGAAACTTTTATACTGTCTGTGGGTGGTCTAATGCTAGAAGATTACAATCTGATGTGTAGTTTAAAACCAATTATTTGACAGCTTTTATACTTTATTTGATAAATGCTTAATTTACAATGCTGCAAGATGCACCATGACGGTTAATAAAACGCGAATACTGTATTCAAAGGCTGATACAATAAATAATCAATTTATTATTTCAGCACACATTATTTGAATAAAACAATGGGTAGATGATTTCGCTTGATGAAATGTAAACGAGGTTAATATTTAATATGTGGTTGTCGAACTGATTTCAGAAACAATAAATTTTAAAGGGCGATAGCCCTGCCTGACAATATAATATTTAAAAAGTAATTCTTTTCTTTATTATAATAAAAGCCAACGGGATGCAGTATTCTCAAGTTTATTTTATGAAGTACTCTAACATGTTTCGGACAGGTCCACTGTCCGTCATCACGAGTATCTCAACACTGTATACATGCAGTAGGTATTTGTCGTGGTAGTTCTGTTGGCTGTCTCCATCCTGACCACGCTATCAGACAGCCAACTGAACTAGCATGACAAATACCTATTGCGTGTATACAGTGTTGAGATATTGCTGGCGATGGACTGTGGACCTGCCCGAAACATGTAGAGTACTTTATCAAATAAATTTGAGAATTTGTGCATCTTCTTGGCTTTTATTATAAGAATATATCACGATGCACGTTTCTCTGAATGTCAAATTTATTCTTTTCTGTTTAACGTACGCTTTTCGCGCAACTATATTATATACCCAAAATTTAACATCAACGTTTTGTACAACGCTTCTTATTTGCTAATTTTTTGTTCATTAATTAACAACTAAAAATGTTGCACAATTTGCCGTTAAATTATGTTTTTTTTTCTATTTTTTTCAGTTCTATAAGGAAGTTGTATTGTCAAAACTTATGCAGTTCAACAGTCCTTTGACTTTGTTGACTTGTGTTTGACGGTAAATAGATGTTATAAGTACAAGGCAAGTACAATTTTACAAATAACCAACCAGATGCAACAATAACCATTTATTAGTAATTTCAATCAACTCAACATGTTTCGGGCGTTAATTTCGCCCATCCGCAGGAGCACTAGACTGTGTTTACAGCTTGTGGTATAAAGCACCGAAGAAGTTACCTGCTGGTGACAAGGGTGAGGTGCAACTGGTTAACCAGTTCCACCTCACCCTTGTCACCAGCAGGCAGCATTGTCGGTGCATTATACCACAAGCTGTAAACACAGTCTAGTGCTCCTGCGGATGGGCGAAATTAACGCCCGAAACATGTTGAGTTGATTGAAATTACTAATAAATGGTTATTGTTGCATCTGGTAGTTATTTATACTACTGTATTAGGGATGCACGACCACACAAACATCAAATTTATAGGCAAGTATTTCTTTGCAACTAAAGTAAATACTGTATAGCTCGGAATTCTCATTTCTGAATTCGCAACCTAGTACCTCACGAATTTAATCAGATCACTTGCTCAGGCCACACGTGTCTACGCTGTGGACAGACACAAAACAATATGACTTATCTTTGAGTCTGCGCCCTAAGAGACAGCAAGGTGCAGTATTTTGCACCGCTCGTTGTCAGTCGCCCTGTTGCTAAGGATCTACAAGAACCCACCCAGCATATATTCTTCTATGCTTGACATAATGGGCAAACATTATTTCCTAAGGATACTCTCTCTCTTCTGTCCTACCAACTGCGTCCTATCCAAGACATTTCAGAAGACAAATTCTGTTCTACATGAAGGAATGCTGCAAGGGGAAGCAAAATACTCGTGAATATTATATAAGAGACAAATGGCTTTTAAGTCCTACTCAGAACTCACATAATGCGGAGACGGACTTGTTTTGTTATTCATCAAGCACAATGGATGCTGAGCAGAGAATTAACATTCTCTCAGATAACAAGATGTTTGATTGAAAGGACTGATAGCAATTCCAAGTCGGATTCTGCCATTTCCGTTTTTTTTGGGGGGGGGGAGGGGGGTGTTCATAAGACAGACAGCGTTACACCTGTACTCGACTTATTTCTGAAAGAGATATCACTTTTGTGACCTTTACGTTTTTATGGTTCTTTGATGACGCTGTCCATATATCAGTTCACAAATACACACCATGCCTGATAAGTTTCAGACAGCCTGGAAGAGGCCGATAGTGTCCCAACTCAGAAACCACACCGGAATTTGCCTGCAGGCACTGAGAAAAAAACGTGAGAAGCCACTAGCAATAGCCTCTATCTCGCCCTAGATTCGAATTAGGCAATTCTTGGCACGCCATTCTAGAAGGTCTAACTTCTGCACTAGTATATTTTACAAACGGTGTCAGGCTTTCTCTCTCTCTCACATGACGTTACAAGTGCGCCTGACAGCGACTGTTGCGATGACACGCAATACGCAACTATCGGAGAAGTTGCCGCTTGAACACGGCGTTACAGTCGGACCAGACAACTCGCTGTTAAATTGACTTTACTGAAAGGGATCTAAGAATGGGCGAATGGAACAATCGAAGGGAATGAAATATGGAAGTCGGAAGGCGACGCCAGGCGTTTTAAAGCTGCGCAATATATGTATATATATAAGCATTATTCTTCTGATATGTAGATCATTCCATATTTTTGAAACACTCAGGTCTCTGTGGAGTTGCAGTAGTTTTCGCTCGTCAGAGATTTTGTATAGCTGTTGTTGGTTGTAAATTACCGACGTTTCGGGACAATGTATCCGTCTCATCTTCAAGTTTAAGCAGTACAAAACGCTTCAATGTTTCACGGATTCGGTATGTTGTCCCGAAACTTTGGTACGAGCTTCCAACCAACGTCGCGCAATATTCGAGAAAGACGACGACTACGTCGCACAGCAGAACTCAACTGCTACCAATGAACACAACTAAATGACCGTAATCGAGTTCCAGCTGAACGTCCACATCACAAAATAAAGCCTATCTAAATTTCTGGTGCTCAAAGTGACTACCGTCTCTCATGTCCATCGCACAGCATTGAACAAGAATGCTTAATAATTAGCGTCTTTTATTTGCGGGTGTCTCCCAAAAACTGCCATTAGGAACTAATACTAGAATGGAGTTCAAAAATATAAAACTACGTCCGACAATACCAACACACTCCTATAGTTGAAACACAGCCCGCTAGATGACATAATTGCCAGATGTACTCAATATTTTTCAGCTGAATCCTAACCTTAATACCGAATGGCCAATTTTAGGATTGTGCCAAACTACATTCAGTGAGCCATACGTGCCACACGTCTGCCTAGGCAGCACGTAGATATAATTTACCTTTCTTTTTATCACTGAATAATTAATCTGAATTATTGCAGCGTTTCATATTTCACAATATCATATCTTAATTCTCACTGCGAGAATTGTCTAAAGAAGAAAATGTGTTATCTTAAGTTTTCCTAGAGTTAATACGATTAAATAAAATCGTTACTTTTTGGTTATTTAACCTCAATAAACCAACAACAGAAATTTTACAGAAAACTGGAAAGGAATATACTGCAGAAAGAGAAAGATAGCAGAGGAGAGAACTCCGTATACGATAAAGAATTTACTGAATGTCTTCAGATATCACAAACATGGCCTTTGAAATTAAAATTTAGGGGCCTTAACTAAGTAAGTAGCTTATTTATGCCGTGAGGCAAGACTGTCCTGAGAAGAAGGTAATCTTTTACCACACCCAGGAACTTCTCTCTTTGAATCGAAGAAACAAAACTTGGGGATGTAAATAAAAGTGTTGGAACATTGTAAGAGAGACGAAGTAAAAAGCAATAGTAGGAAAATTTCAAAGAGAATTGGAGGAAATCGCAGGATATTTAAAAAGAGAAAAAAGATTGGTAAGGGTCTGATGCGTCTGTAACATAAAGGAAAAACCGTAGGATGAAGAACGAAAAAATACATTCTTTTAATTCAGCTTAGCAAAGTAGAAACGTTTCCACTTTAAGAGGTTACTTACAAAAAAATAGTTCGAAATGTAATGAAATAAAGTAACGTAAATTATCCTAGGGACGAAGAAAGTGATATTAATGATGGTATTAATGGTAACGCTGATACAATTTTTATGATTCTTGATCTCAGAATATTTGCAAAAGACAACAGAGAAGTTAATAAATGAAGAAGATAGGGTTCTTCTTGTAGGAAAGTGCGATGATCAAAGCAAAAACGCTTGCCTTTTCTTTCATGTAGTTTTAACTGAATATTATATTATGTGATTCGTAGTCATGCAGCTTATCTCTTGCTGGAAATCTAACTTTAATTTAATTTTAAAAAGGACTACGTAAAAAATACACTTTAAACAATTCCAAACGTACATTTAAAACAAAGTGACATACCTGGAAAAAGAATGTAAATATATCGGAATATTCTTTTCTGGGGTAAGAGAATAATTGTTTAATTGCATTATAGAATCTTACGTCATTAAAAAGTATTATTATATATAATTCTCTGACTGAACAAATTTCTACCGTTTTAGAATTGAAAACCAACTGCACAACACACACATTCTCAGCAACCAAGTAATGTCTTCAATAATCTGAAACGCTTAGATTATTACTAGTGAAATCGACAAGTAACGAATATAGATGACACAAAGCTTAGATAAAAAGACGAACTGAAACCTCGCAATGGACTAGGGACAATTGGAATGCAGCAAGCAAAGATTCAGAGACGTAATACACCTGCAGAGTATAAGAATAGGTGATATCCCAATTCTGCATAGTTTGTCGGCAGATGACAGGATTTTTCTCTACAAAACCTATTACAGCTTCCTTAACATTACAGCAACTATAGAAGACGAGACACACTATGCTCCAAGAAATAGTAAATTTCATGCCTGTAAGAATGAGCAGTGCCGTAGATCTGACAACCAACTGATCTTCATACAACAGATGTCTAAAATCTGAGATCTTACGACTGACGTAAAGATTCAGAGTCTCCATCATAGATGCGTTTCATAATGCTGCACAGGGAAGTACTCGTTCTTTGTTCCAGGAACACTGAGCCAAAAGTGCACGTCTGTGTTAGAAACACGCAGAGATTTAATTGTTACACTAGCTGGTAAGTATAATAACTTTGACAGAAGGTTAAATAACATAATTTACAGGATAATCAAAATATACTTTTGGCGCTAAATAATGTCACGCTACAGTGAGGCGACAGAGACAAACACAACAGGGGGCTCAGACTGTGAGAGTAAAATCTAAAGGGGTTTCTCCCGTATGTTGTTGCAATTTGAAAACTCCTCTAAGCCTCTTCAGTTCCCCACAACGTCACAGACTTTCTGAGGTACCCTGCACATGAAATAAGTATATTGTGTGGTAGTTAGTTGTGCTATGTTCTTATAATCTATGGTTCAAAACACATTCGACCGTAACGCGCAAGATATTGTGTTATATACGAGGGAGAGAACAGGCTGCAGTAATACCTGGGAAAATGGTGAAATTCAGAACACCTGTTGGTATCTAAAGCAGAAAAAGGGAGAAGAGGAGAGAAAGAGAAAGAGAGAGAGAGGGAGAGGGCAGAGAATGAGGTAAATACAGACAGAATAAGCCAGCACAATGTGATGTATTTTTATGATTTTTGGGTATTACAACGCAATTGGAACTGTAATAAATACTCTATTGCCTTATTTTTTGTGCACAGCAAAATACGTAACATGTAGCGCCTAAGGTTGTATGAAATGTATTGTTTATACAATACGTATTGTGTAAATATTTTGATAACATTCGTATGGTGTGTGTGTGTGTGGGGGGGGGGGGAGGAGACGAGGGAAGGGTTTTCTCCATACTATACAAGGGGTTTCCTCTCAAGCGAAATATTGTAACACAAAAGCTAACGTTCGGAACTCGTAGCATTTGATAAACAATTCTAGAAATAAAACAAAAACACAACTGAAGGAAGTCTAAATTTTCGCAATGTTTTGAAAAACAGAGCTCGCAATATGGCTCAGTGGCGGGATTTCATACACACATTAGTAAAACGCCTGATTTTTCTAAGACTTGAAAATTTTTACCAGATTATCTATTATGAAATTTTAAACGACCTGCTTCAATGTGGTAATTTCAAGGGAAGAATAAAATGACTGTTTTAATGCGGGCATAGACACGTCTATCACATGTCAAAAAACAATCATATTTCTCTCCTTTTTAAATATTAAAACAGAGAAACCGAGTCATGTTTTGTCATTTAAATAACACAATATTTGAACGCTTAAAAGTTTAGAGAAAACTCAAGTAGAGATAATTAATTTAATTTAATTATTTCTTGCTTTAGGAACAGGCTGCAACAAACTACAAAGGCTTCAGTACGTATGCGAAATATTTTGCGAATATTTAAAACAAGTAGCACATTAACAGTGTTGAAAGTATTGGTAATACCATATAATGGTATTACCAATACTTTCAAAGGGTGTTGTGCCAAATAAAAAAAAAACAACAACAAAATACACACACGTGTAGCTTAGATATTTATATTATAATATCCCACTGACCATTCCGACATGTTTCGGCCCGGATGGGAACATCATCAGCGAATCAAAAAAAAAAGCAATACCAAATGAAACAAAATTAGCCACTTTTTAAAAGCTGACGTGGTGCCAAAGAGTCAAATAGTTGAAACGTAGATATTTACGCGATATAACAGCAGTATAAATGTCCTGGATCTTTATGTACAGTACCCTGGAAGCAGCCTACGTACTCAATGAAAGATAGCAAAATACTATGCTAACTTTCGTTGAGAACGTAGACCGCGTTCTGCTTTTGTGTCTCCATGAGGTTCAAATAATTTCTCAACTTCTTCTTCTGAAATATCGATAAAAATGTTTGGAACTCTGTCTGTGTTCTGTGATACCGAGGGTTGTGACCCGCACATGTACCTTGTGTGTTAGTACCTTGCGGCGGTCATATCAACACCAGTTAATTACAAGTTATGGTGGGGCTGGGACGTTTGAACTCGGAATCTTGGATATCAGGATGGTATTACACGCAAAACAAGGGCTTGGTTTGGTATCTGAGCTGTTATGCGGGAGGAATATGTACCGGTGAATTATGGGCATTAGAGTCAGTATTTATACATCCAACACGAAATCACAGTCGACAGTTTTGTAACCCTATTATACAGGTCGTTAAAATTTGAAAGGGTGTGTTCTAAGTAACACATTCGAAAAGATGCGTAACAGAAACGGATTATCTACGACATGTAAGTGTAAAAATATAGGTGTCATAAAACATACGCGTTATCCACTTAAATAAATATGGATGGGATAATGCAAATAGACGTTAAAATTTTAATGTGTAGTTATAAGAACAGAAGAGGTCTAGTTTAAGGTTATGTTGATATAATGAATCCTTGCCTTATCTTAAAAGCTTTTCGAATGTAAAATCAAGATAACTTAAAACATGCAGCAGCTGTCAAGTATCCAGAATTACCGTAGGTTAGGTTAGGTTAGGTTAGGTTACCTACTGCTGCTACACTGTTTGAAGATAAGCACGATTTATTAACGGAGGAAAGAGGAAAAACATTCGAAATAATTGACAACAAAGTGTTCAGTAAAATATTTTGACATAGAGAAGGTGAAATAATGTGGAATTAGAATGGAAAATATGAAACTAGGCTGTAAATTTCTCCAGTTCTTGTCAGGATAGAACATTACTAAAGGTCTCATAATACCAGAAATTATGTGTCGGAGTTGAAGGTAGGATAATAAGAAATGGATCGCAAAGGATAAGGAGGAGGGATGGACTGGAAATAATTATTTCAGCAGAGTGTACAACGGCGGACTCTTGCTACGACTGTAGCGAACGTTCAGTTGCACAAACTGTAGGGAATTTCTTGACAGTTGAATTATGATCGGCCTCTTAAGAAGGACTCTGCTCCACGGAGTTGGTTGCTTTAAGGGCGACTAAATGCAGGTTATAGTGAGCGAAGATGGGGAAGAATTATGAAAGTAGGGACGCCACAAAACCTTTAAATGTAGGAGAGGATAATATGGCAGGGAAATTTCTGTGAAGAGTTTAAGACGCCTGGTTTCGAAAGAAAATAATCTGATAAACACACGCGATCTGACCTAGCGATCTGTTTGTTACAGAATGTTTTGTAGTGGATATACAAAATGCCTAAAAGCCATCAAACACAGCCCCAAACTGACAGCTTTTGAAGCATAAAAGTTTTCCATATGTAAGTTATATATATAACCTGTTACCACACGTCACATTGTTTTTTCTCAAAGTTTCATCTGTTACCTTCATCGAAAAAAATCATCATCAAGGTTAATAAATTGTAATATGAACGTAATAGTCATCTCAAAGCACAGTACCACCGAATTAATCTCTTGCCATGATACGGCTAAACGGGCTGAAATATACCTTCCTCTGGATTCTTCTTCTCTCCGGTCTGAACTGATAGCCCAGATTCGGGACATAAGATTTTCAAGACTTTCTCTGAACATTTTGTAGCCCTTTCATTTGATAGGTTTCTGTTATTGTACTGATGTCTCTTATTTCCAGTTCTTCTGCCACATCTATATTACGTTTACGTCCCGTCTTTCTGCTTCCCGTGACAACTCTCAGAAAACTCATTTGCCGTCTCTGTTCTTTTAACCTTTCTTTATGTAACATTCAACACTTGGTTCCGTACACAAGCACAGTTATAGCTGTAATTTTCATAATAAATTTTGTTTTACAGCTAACCACAATTGCTGAAATGTGCCTGGTATTCTATGACTTGTACACCACCACCGGTTCCTTATACCCAAACGCCAGTTATGTATAAAGTAAAAAGGTGAAGTTCACCCTATATCTTGGTATGAAGGCACAGAGGGGGTGTAGAAATACAGCTCTAACCTTCCTTTAACGTCTGCGCTAGATGAGGTGGATGGCTAACCCCAAGCCTCGGCAGCTTTATCTCATGGAATGAACCAGTACTTGTTTTATAGGAGACTGGGTGGGTCCAGAGCCGCTCTGGACATGCGCAGAAAATCTCGTCTCCAGCGGGATTCGATCCCCGGACCGTCCAACCCGTAGAGAGTCGCTATGCCGACTGCGTTATCCGGGCCCACCGACAGTTCTGTACACGGCTCAGTATCTTTTACGGTAAGTACAAATGATATTTTATGCATTTCTTAGTTTAATTAATTGTATTTCACTCTATATTAGCTGAAATGAAAGAAAGTTTGTAATGTAGGCTGATGGGACACAATTTTGAGCCATACATACTGCGTATCTTACGATAGACGTAGATGCTCTGAGATAGGAAACAAGTCTTACACATTCATTCAGTAGCGTCTTGAGGTCAGAGGTAGAGTGTTAGTGCAAAGGCTCTTCAAATGACTGTAGGTTGCCATAGGCGCCTTGTGGGACCGTACTCAGAGATTAAGTTCTCTCACCACTCTCCAGGAAAGAGCGAAGAGTTGTCAGGGGATTTCGGTCGACAAAGGTGAAGCAAAGACAGTGAGTTCTTCATGACGTGTGAGCTGCAGACTTCACAGACGAAACAAAACTGGCGTCAGCACTTTGAACCTTAAAAGATAATCCGAGACACTGTCCTGGTTCCATACAAACTCATTTCAAGTCTGAAAGGGACAAGTGACTCCGCACTGATATTCGATTTGTCTGTATTTACCAACTATCTGTACGTTCCATACTGTAAACAACATATAAAATTCGGTGCCTGAAAACTTGTATGATCCTATATTTTCATACATTTCCCGTCTGTGTGAAATTACGTTCTGGTTAATTGCTTTTACAGTTTAAGATGCTAGTCATAAATTAATTCGAAACTTAACGGATTATAAAACCACGAGATTTATATCCACAAATGCAGGATTTAACTATAGACCTGCTGCATGTTTCCACTTTCGTGGGTGCAAGAGACAAGGAGGCTGTAACTAATGCAGCTCAATAGGAAACAAAACTATAAACCCACGTTTTCAAGATAATGCATCTTATTGCGAGTTGCCATAAGGGTGGGAGTTACTAATTGTTGTCATGCTTGTTGATATGGTCATGTATGTTGATGGACGGAGGGCCGGGGGGTTAATTGGTAAGAAGGAACACTTCAGAAAGTTGAAAATGTTGTCCCGTTGCGTAAGCACGGCTATATGAGGACTGGGGCAACCTGAACGAGTACTTCCCTGGACAATAGATCTCTTCACTTAACTGAATAGGTCGCTCATTTTAACGTAGTGTCGCGATCTGAACATTCTTCCAACACCACTATAGCAGCTCATGGGACAACGATGTGAGACTCAAGGACATGATTATGATAGAAGATGGCTAGTTACGGAAAATACATACAAAAAAAAAAAAAGAAAGAAAGAAAGAAAAATGAGTCTAACTGTGCTGTTAATTTTTACGCGGGCATCTCACCCTATCAACACTTGGATTCAAGGACATAACTCTTAGCTAAAATAAACATAGGTTAAGAATTGAAATCTCGTACACTTGATGTCAGTGGAATAGACACAACTTACTTTCGTAAAACCAATGTCACAAGCAGTCAGTGGCTCCATTAGTGCTTTTAGTGATGAAAATGCCAACCTGCCAGACGGAAATGAAAGTGTACTTTATGTTCCAAGTGTCAACGTGACATCGCTAGGAATAGCTCATCCAGTGATAACACACTCGAGCTCTTCCTGTTTCGAACAGAAGGCCGTTACCCTAATAAGATCAATTAGGCTTGTTTATTTATTCAATTTTTAATTTTTTTTTATCACGACAAGAAGCAGTGCGATGTGAATACCATTCTTCATGCCTCTTGAGGAAGATAATACTAGAAGAAATGCATTGACCTTTCTTAGCCCAGTTGTTACAGTATGGCATCTGTTTTAATGGGGAAGAATTCTCTCCTTTGTCCGTGCAGTATATTAATAGGTCTATATTTCGCACAGGTATTACACAGTTGACATTGCGGGAGGAAGGGAAGCTGAGTGTGTTTGAGAACATGGTGTTGAGGAGAATATTTGGACCTAGGAGGGACGAGGTAACGGGGCAATGGAGGAGACTGCATAACGAGGAGCTAAATGATTTGTACTCCTCACCCAATATTGTGCGGGTGATAAAATCGAGAATGAGAAGGGCTGGGCATGTGGCGAGTGTGGGTGAGGAGAGGGGGGTGTATAGGGTCTTGGTGGGGAAACCGGAGGTAAAGAGACCACTGGGGAGACCTGGGCGTATATGGGTGGATAATATTAGGATGGATTTCCAGGAGATGGGATTTGGGTATATGGACTGGATTGGGCTGGCCCAGGATAGAGACAGGTGGCAGACGCTTGTGAGTGCGGTAATGAACATTCGGGTTCCGTGAAATGCGCGGAATTTCTTGACTAGCTGCAAACCAGTTAGCTTCTCAAGAAGGACTCTGCACCATGGAGTAAGTAACTAAGTTAGCATTACACAGTTGGTATTTGTCACAGATCTAGTATGTTGACTTCGATTTTGACTTGATTTTTCAGTTGGTGGATTTTTGCAAACTGTAAAATAACGTAGCTACGAACATTAAAATATAAAATTCCAAAAAATCTTGTAGGGACACCCTGTATACTTCTGTAGGGACACCCTGTATACTTCTGAGATCCTCTGAACAATAAACGGCCTTCAGGTATCTTCGAAGTTGCAGAATTATTTGAGCTGTTAAGTGACTATCAGCTTCTAGAGAGAAATCCTGCTCCATGCGACTATTTAGTAACTTAGAAGCCACAGGATCGACCACATAAATGGGACACTCACATTGGAAAATTAAGAGAAACTATCACGAGTTATGTTCTATCGGAATAACATTATGCACGTGCAAAGTAGAAACACCGCCGGCATCTCTCAGACGAAGTTCGTTCTATCCGCTTCAAGAAGCACCGTGTATATGTAATATGAAATGGTAGATGACATTCTACGCAGTAAACCTCTCTGCGCCCTAAAGCAAATGGGAGGAAGGGCGTAGCACCCACTTTGAATGCATTACGCCTAGCTAGGGGACGTTCTAATTGAAACTCCCATCCTAGCATCAACCGCTAGAACCTGATTCTTCACTCTCACCTCTCATTATTCATATTGAAGGATTCCCCAACCAAAAGCGACAGCCGCTTAAGTCGGATCACAGCCACAACTGACATCCTTTTAATGACGTTGTTACAGCTATAGAGTTCAGTTAGGGTTGATGACTTTATTAATAATGTAAATAATGAAAAATGTTTGTAACACTACAGTACATGACAGGTTACAATGTAGAAACAAAGACTATTATAAATATCAGATTCTTATGATGGTTAAGGATTCGTGTTTTAGCTCTAAATTTAGTGATTGAAGCTGGAAACAAGAGGTGCCTCCGAAATATTGGTAACTACATACTAATTTCCGAGGCGTTAAGGTACAAGAGCCTGCAGTAAGAAAATTATGAAATATCTACTACTGCACAATGTGGGAATTGAACTAAGGTCTCTTTAAGAAGACTGCATTGTGTTGGTGTTTTAAGCATCGCTATGCACATTGTACTGGTGAAGTAACTCAACAGGGTCCGTGTCTTACATTACTATAACCATACTATCGAGTGCCCCAAACATTCATGATACACACATGCTACTCTTTAGTTAAATATTAAAACACAAGGATACAATCGTAATAGGGGCATGTTTATAATTTCTATTTTGGCAGGCGAATATATTCCGGATTTAAGAAAGTTAATGATTTCCACATTCACGACGCATTTTTACTGTGAGCACCTACAGGAGTAGGAGAAGGGCCAGGCGTGTAGCGTGCTTGTGACATAATAAATGCGTACAAAATTTCCGTGGGGCAATGTGAGCAAAAAACACACAATTTACGAAATGTAGAGTCAGTTAAGAGGAGAATGTATAGATGAATGTGATGAGAATAAAGTGTGAGATAGTGGATTGGATTAATATTGCTCGTGATAAAGTACCTTAAGAGCGAGGGATAAGAGTATTGAAGAGTTCGTTAGCTTCTCAAGTAGCTGTAGACGCTGTTGACACAGTTATGTGCAGTGGACAAAGGACAGGAAGGACAGCTAAAGAGGAAATATAGAAAATACAAGGTATGAATGCACAGCCAACTGTGTATGTCATAGGAAGTTACCTGTTCCATGACACACCTTTTGTTTAGGTATGGACCAACACTAATTGGAGACATTCTCCATGAAGGAGAATTAGACTGGTGGAGATAACAGTCGTTCGTTTACGCATTTCCTTCCTTATACGGTGCCCGAAAGTTTAATACCATCAACATTACTGACTTCTGGAATGATACGTCCTGCAGTCCGACAGAAATGTACTGACGTTTCAGAGAAACCTCATGACTCTATCATCAGTGCAGATGTACAAGTTACGTCACTGCCGGACCACAAGATGACCTCACCTCTTCTTATCCGGAGCCAGTTTTATTCAGTGTAGGCTACATCCTATTTATTAAGCATACTCTGCGACACTGAAACGCAGTACCATTCAGCCGGCAAACAGAAGAAATGATAAGTTACATGTGAACCATAAAGACTTTCTGTTTCGAAAATTCTCTTGCGAAACTTTACTACTTAGCAATGGATTAGATTTCGAATGATCAGTCAAAAAGTATTAATAACAGTAAGAAACAAGGCCTTAGAGAATTAAGGAAAGTAAATTTTCTGAAGGGATATTAGGGAAATTATAAGAATAAAGCAAACTCGTTCTAACAGTTAAAAGTCGTGACTCTACACTGTAATTTGTATTACTTTTGAACATAAAGGGACAGGTGAAATCTAACTGCGTGGTACCTTTCGTGGCTTTTAAACTTTTCGAGTTACTAGAAGTCAATAATTTGTTTCAAGTTTTATTCTGTTTTATTCCGATTCAGCTGGAAAAGATATAATCATTCTCTCTTCTATAAAACACAACAAATTTTGAATAATACAGCTGGAATCTTTCTATACTTAAATCGAAGCGCCCACATCCCTGTTGTTTTTGTAATTCTATTTACACAACGTCCAAGATTTCAGCTATGAGAAACAGTAAGTGTTTCTGACGAGGTGTGAAGTGTGAAACAATCAACTGCAGCTCTCAAGCGGTAACATTAACGGTACTTGAAGATTACGGGAATTGACACAAAAAAAAATATCTAAACGGAGCAGGAATATATGTTGGGTCCGTGGCCTGCAGTGATGTATTCAAACATTCTGAAAATTGTTAATTATCTGCAGATTTAGTTAACAAAACGATTGAATGATCTCGACTCTTCCTGTTGCACTTAGTTAAAAGTTCGGCCGCAAGTCTCTGGGTTATCGCTTGTTTGCTATTCGGAAGGCTGCATGTCCAATCTCTGGCAGGATCCTTGCTATATACTACCTGCTGGTTTTTGTCCATACGAATAGTGTGACATGTTTATAAAGCAGGTTATCCCACTTCCATTACGATAAATTTTCCAGTTTTTTTTGTAAAATAATCCCGTCGTGGTACATAATATTAAATCTGATATACGGGTTGCATTCAAGCACAACAAATTTTATTAGTTTTGTCAACAAGTGCTACATATTTCGGTAGTACTGAACATCCCCAGGCATTAAATAGATGATTTTAAAACTCAAAAATAAAATGCATACATATTTTGAATTCTTGAGATCTCACAAACTGTACAAGTCATAACATTAATGTTGACAATTTTCAAATTCATCACAGTAATAACTTTTTAATTCCACACTATGTAACTCATATTAATGAACAAACGTCACTCACTACATTAGTAATACTGTGATCTTCCAACAGAACATCTGTCCCATCATAACACAGATAAAAGCATTAAATTCCCGAATACAGTTGACCAACGTCCATTTTCATGTTTAGTGGCGAATCCTGATCCGAAGGCCAGGTCTAGCAGAACGGTAAAGTTCCGCACTGTGTACTGTACCGCTATACCTAACCGCCTACAATCAGGGTAAAGTAAAGGTAAAGGTAAAGCTCACCCTAGAACAAGCCTCGAAGACCCAGAGGGGGGGCAGAGGTATAGCTCGACTCTTTTTTTAATCTCGGCGTTAGATGTAGTGTGTGGTCAAAGCCACGACCTAGTACCCATTGTACAGGAGGCTGGGTGGGCCCCAGGGCCGGTCTGGACAGCTGCGTAAAATCTCGTCCCCACCGTGATTCGAACCCCGGAACGTCCAGCCAGCGAGTCACTATGCCGACTAGGCTATCCCGGCCCACCGACAATCAAGGTTCGTCAGTGTTTCTGTTCTTCCCCCATTTACATGTCTGTCTCCAGAGACAGCTTTCAAAATTTCGGCCTTGAATGTTGTTTGAATTTCTTCCCTCTCATTTAGTTTCTGCATGACTCCACATCGTCCTGAAACTGGCGGCTCTGATAATGACTAATGAAGTACACAAATTGCAAAGCCCCTGCAACGTAACTAAAAAATACTGTCGTTTCACTTAGTTCGCTTTTACTTTACTCGTCTAAATTCAATATTCTCACCCTATATAATGCAAGCTAATACCCTTTCCTTGCACAGTGCGCGACCCCTTTGAATGGTAAATGCCAGGTGAAAGTTCATCCATTGATGTTATCGACTTGCACAGTACGACTCACTGAACACGAACCGACGGTGTGTCTTGCGAGAGAAGAACGTAAGGTCGACATCTGAGCGTAGGTTTAATGCCGACTGGGGCAATGTGTGTGTAGAGCAGGGCTTCATAATTTATTCTCTTTAACAAATATTATAAAACAAAAGAATGAAGAAAGCACACAAAACTGTAGTCGATGACATCTGGGAATAACCCCCTTGTCAGTTGTATGGAATGTGACAATAATTGTACACGTAAATCGATGTAAGTACCAGCACATGACGGCGTGGATAAAGCTGATGTAGCTCAGCATAAGAACTACTGGCAGGTTCTCGTGAACACGATGAGAAACTTTCAGCTCAGTACAAGAAGAGGAATCCCTTGATCAGCTAAGTTGCTGTAATTTTCATGGGAAAAGGGCTACTTCAAGGATCTAATAACTTCGGTAACCCAAAAAATATCAGGTTTAAACTTAACGTTTACCATCATGAAGTGTTTGAAGTGTAGAAATAAAGGAAAGGATCACAACAGTGGAACATAACAGTATTTTATGGAGTTCTTAGAATCTATCTCCAACGCTTAAGTGTTGGGGATCCCACAATGCAGTAACTTTTTTATGGTTGGATCTACATCTTGAAGGCCTGAAGATGACTCGATGTGAGTCGAAACATGTAGCTCATATTGTTATTAATATATTTTAAGAACTCCATAAAATACTGTTATGTTTGACTTTTGTGATCCTTTCCTATATTTCTAAATCTACGGTTCCTCGCTCGGTGAAAAGAGGGGTCAGCCAAAACCAAAACATATCAATTTCCATATTCAACCAAACGCTGCTGTCCGTGTTGCAGGCTTCAAGCCTGCAACACGGACACTCCTCAAACCCAGCCGCGCCAAATCTCCAGCACACAACGAACCGAGACCACAACGACCAATGTGGTAATTCAACAGCACAGTCGCAAGCTCCTAATGATGGATATATTAATGTCCGAAACATGTTGAGTACATAAGAAGTGAAATAAAATAGCAAGTGACATCAAGTTGGTCTTTTATTCTTCAACGTAATTTCATTATTTCAGTATTTGTTTTATGGAAATTTTGGGTAAAGAATGAGTTCTATTGCTGGCAGGACTCTATACAGGGAATACATTTTATTCATACAAAGATATTACGAATTGCAGGATCATAACAGGCACTGGTCTAGACACTTGGCATGCGGGTGAGCAAATGTGTACGGGGATTTGCGTAGTGAGCCACTACGCTAAGAAAATCGATGTTAACAGCAGTTGTATTCAACTCAACGTAGACTTTCATTGATTTATGTCCTGGAGACAGAAAACGTATCGCAACTTGCATCTGCGATATTGCTACACTGTAGTAAGATGGTGAGAAAAAGGGTGGCTCAGAACACAAAAAGTGTAGCTGGACACGTCTGCATGGACGGAAGGGCATTCCATGCCTACCTGTTCACCTGTTTCAGTGGATGTACCCTCTAAACGCTGAATATACGGCATTAATGAATAATTAATTGGCAACAAGATCGTTATACTAAAGGCTGCCTGAGGGAGAATTCAGGGCGGGTGGGGATAGAGAGAGACAAAAGACAGACATTTAAACTTGAGGTAGAAGTGTGCTGCTTCAACCTTGTGAATACGAACTGCAATTCAGTACTAAACCACACGAACTGAAAACAACAGAATATATTTGGTTATTTGGTAACATCTAATTTTATACACTGAATGTTTAAAGTTGATTAATTATGAAATACTACTGATTATGTACGTTTAAAGCCAAGACGTTTGTAAACTGTTTTAAGTTTTCCTGATGCTGTCCCACCTACTAGGATTATGCATAGTCGATGAAGAAAACTACACAGTGCCAATGAAACGGAGAGAAACCACAGACAATGAGTTCCAAATGCAGCCATTCCAACACGGGACGGGGTTTAAACCATGTACTCTCGAATAAAACTCTAATTAACTGCTCCTTGAAAAGGGGATCGAACAACCACTAAAAAATGTGGCGAAGTGGGCCTCTATTTCTGCTGCTGCTTGCTTCCCTCGCCTTGTGGAGCGTAATGCTATCAATTCAGATCGGAACAAACTCTACAAAGCAGAGATTTTTAGAAGCCGACGTTCTCCTACCGAAGATATGAGGTTTTCACAGCGGTAGGCTTGTCGTTGGATAAATGGTTCCTTACGTTTCGAAGACACTATCGTCTTTCGAAACGACGGAAGTTATTGATCCAGCGACACAGCGCAACATCCAAGGAAAAAATAAATATCGAGAGAACCAGTAACTTCACGAAGGAGGTTCTGAACATCCTATCGTTACTGCTTCAGGACTTGAATCTTTTGAATCCGGTCCAGCATTTCATTCTTACACATTATTATCACCACCACAGTCCAGAACACAGAGCACACAAATATGTTCATGGAACACAGTTTTACTTGCAAGGCTGATGGTCACTGAGAAATGGACTGAAGAGGAGAACTTTAATATTTCTGAGCCGTTATCTTTAAGGAATGCTGCGGCTGATTCTGCAAGGACTCAAATATCGGCGACATTTTGTGGTGCCAATAAAATGACAGACAGCTTTTTTCACTTGAGGAGGATAAATTTAAGTGAAGTTACTCGAATCTGTGATTATCCATGTACAGTACCAAACAAAATCAGAAAATATACAGTAACGAGATCTAAACGGCGACATAAAAAATGAAGCAAAATTCTCTCCTGTTATAAAGAGCTCCGATACATTATGATACAATGTCGTTTGTCATGATGGCACAGTGGTTAAGGTGTTGTGCTACAAGTCGGAAGGTCGCTGGTTCGATTCCAGCTAGTGCCATTGAATTTTTCATTGACATAAAATGTTTCCGATCGCACTATGGCCCTAGGGCCGACTCAGCCTCTAACAGAAATGAGTACCAGGAGTATTTCCTGGGGGTAAAGGCGGCCGGTGCGTAAGGCTGACAACCTACCACCATCCTGTACCGTTGTCACGAAATCTGGGAACCTTAACTTCCTGGAACCCTCTGGGCC
>Ga0131853_10004171_pt1 | contig 25913 bp, 18 predicted proteins | sample TergutLab28metaG_FD_92764 | JGI IMG/M metagenome (GOLD analysis project Ga0131853, IMG submission 92764) | Labiotermes labralis P1 segment gut microbial communities from Petit-Saut dam, French Guiana - Lab288 P1 (version 2) (version 2) | ecosystem: Host-associated > Arthropoda: Insects >... | reverse complement strand
GGCTCAAAGGCTAAAGACCTTGAAAACTGACTGTGTTGGAACCCTGCGTCTTAGTAGGAAAGACGTTCCAGAAAGAGTGAAAGAGAAGAAGCTAAAGAAAGGAGAATTGGTAGCTCAACATTCAGGACCGGTGTCCGTTCTGAAGTGGAAAGACAAAAAACAAGTGACAATGATTTCAACTTACCATGGAGAGTAAACAAGAATGAAGCTAACGAAATGTAGACAGGAAAAGCAAAAGCCTGTATCAGTACTAGATTACAACGAAAATATGCGTGGAGTTGTTCAGAAAGACCAACTTCTTCAACCCTATTTTTGGAAAGAAAAAATGAGTAAATGGCATATAAAACTGTTTAGGAGATTACTAAATATTACAGTTCTAAACTGTATGGTAATATGCCGCGCAAATTCAGGACAGACCAAAATAAACCATTTTAAATTCAGAGTAGAACTAGTACAGGCACTACTAACTGAACATGGAAGTGGAAGTGTCAGGAAATTTCAATACCATCATTCCACAGACAAAAATATGCCGCGACTTCTTGAAAGAAATTTTCCAGAAAGAATACCCCGACAGAAAAAAAGGCCAGATCTATAAAGATGTGTGTAATGTGTTACAAAAACAATAAAAGGAAGGAGACAGTGTTTTGGTTCCCCGAATGTAAAGCAGCCCTATGTGTTGAAGAATGTTTCAAGGCATTTCACACCAAGTTAAATTTTTAAGGTAAGATTTGACTGGATATTCGAACACTTAGACATTCCTAAATATTTTGTTTCAAGATTCATAGAAATCCAACTAATATTAAAAGGAAACATTATTTTGAATAGACTCCTGCACAATTTTACACAAAATTTAAATGCCCCATAGAAAAACCTTTCCACATCACAGTATGAACTGGGGTTTAAATGACCCCACTCTGAAGGGTTAATAAGTGTATGAACTTAGGACTTTTACAATAATTTCTTGGTTGCCAATATTAAAAATAATTTAGTTGATTAATTTAAGTATATTTTTAGGTGTGGTATTAATAAAATGAGATTATTGAATTTTTATTTATTATAATATTCCTCCAAACTGTAAAATGAGTTGATCAGGAGGAACTTTTTAGTGCGATTAGAAATTTTCATTTATTGTCCGATAGATTTCGAATGGTTGTTGGTAAATTATTGAAAATCCTAACTCCTAAGTAGTATACACGCTTTTGATACATTGTTATGTTAGCAGGAGGTACATGTATGTTGTTTTTGTGTCTTGTGTTAATTGTATGCTTATTTGAGTTTAAAGGAAACTGATCTTTATTTTTTATAAAGAATAAGAGTATTGAGTATATATATATTCTGACTCTATTGGAAGAATATTCAGTTTTTTAAATAGTTCTCTACATGATGCATTCCTATTGGAGTTGGTGATTATTCTAATTATTCTTTTTTGGATCCTAAATATATCATCACAATGAGTAGAATTTACCCAATATATGAGTCCATAAGACATAACAGAGTGTGCGTATGAGTATTATGTACTTTTCAGTACTGTCAATGACATGAAGGGTTTGATTGACCCGATGGCATAACAGGCCTTATTTAATATAGTTTTTTACGTCACTAATATGGTTCTTCGAGTTTAAAAAAGTGTCAAGATTTAATACTAGGAATTTCATAATTCTACGGTTGCAAACTTTTCATTGATGTGTAAAATGTGTTTATTATCTCCATTAATTGCTTTAGCTTGAAATTGCAAGAAATATGTTTTGGTATAATTCAACATTAATAAGTTGCTATAGAACCATTTGTTTATTATATTAAAGACTTCGTTACAATTGCGTCTTAGTTCACTAGCATCATAACTTGTTAAAATTAAGTTTGTGTCATCTGCAAAGAGATTGTTGGTTAAAATGAGTCAGTATAAAAAAATAAGAGTATTACTCTGAACCACTGTTGGTTACAATGTGTCAATATATCGGAGAAAACAGTTTAACCTCACACAATTGGCAGCATTGTGTTCGTATATCAGACACAACACTTTTTCCTCAACCACGCTCTGTTAAATTGTGTCAGTGTATCACAGCCAACAGATATATCCTCACACTGTTGGCTGCCATGTTTCAGTGAATAAGACACAACAGTTTTCTCCTCATCCACTATTGAATACAAGATGTCACTCTATCAGAGTCAACAGTTTTATCCTCACACTGTTAGGTGCAATGTGTCAGTATGAAAAACACAACGGTTTTTTCCTCAAACACTGTTGGTAACACGGTGTCAGTGTATCAAAGATATCAGTTTTATTTTCACAAACTCATGGTTACTTTATTTATTATATTAGACACAACAGTTTTATTCTCACCTAATATTCGTAACATTGTGTAAGTATATCAGAGACAAGAGTTTTAAGTCAAACACTGTTGGTTATACTGTGCCAGTATATAGGAGGCAACAATTATTTCCCCACACACTGTTGGATTCACTGTGTCGGTATACATGTCACAAAATTTTATCTTCACCAACTCTGGGTTAATCTGTGTCAGTATATAAGACATAAGAGTTTTATCATCACCCTCTCCTGGTTACAATCTGTTATTACATAACAGACAACAATTTTAGTCTCACAAACGTTTGATTACACTGTGTCGGTAAACCAGAGACAACATTTTTATCCTAAATCACTGTTGGTTACACGGTGCCAGTGTTTCAGGGACATGAGTTTCGTCCTCAACCACTGTTGGTGACAATATGTCAGTATATGTGATACACAGTTAGGTCCCCACAGTATGTTGGCTGCACTGTGTTCTATATCAGACACATTTTTTCCTCAAACATTTTTGTTTTCACTGTGTCAGTATATTAGAAACAAAAGCTTGATCCTTATACACTGTTGGTAAATTGTGGCAGTATAAGGGGAAAAGAGTTTTAACCTCTCTCACTGTAGTTTATTTTTGCCCGTATATAAGAGAAAACAGTTTCTTCATCACAATGTTGGCTGCATTCTGCCAGTATATCAGACACAACAGATCTTTCATCACCAACAGCCGATTAAAATATGACACTATATTTGAGACAACAAATTTATCCTCACACTGTTGGCAGCGTTGTATCTGTATATCAGACACAACAGGTTTTTCCTCACACAATATTGAACATATAGTTTCAATATATCAGAGGCAAGATATTTATCCCCACGCACTGTTGGTTACACTCTGTCGGTTTATCAGACACAAAAGTTTTAATTTTAGGCATCGTTTTTACACTGTGTAAGTACATCAGAAAAAGATTTATATCCTCAACAACTGTTGGTTACAGTGTGACAGTATATCAGAGAAAATATTTTTATTCTCCCACACTGATGTTTGCACTGTGTCAGTATATCAGACATTACAGTTTCTTCCTCACACATTGTTGGTTACATTTTAATCATTATATAAGTTACAACATTTTTACTCTCATTCATTGCAGGATACATTTAGTCCGTGTATAAGACAGAACTTTTTTATCCTCACCCACTTTTGGTTTCATTGTGTTAGTAGAAAAGGGTCAACTCTTTTATCCACACACAATGTTGGCTGCAAATTCTCAGTATATCATAGAAAAACTTTTATCCTCTAAAAAATTTGGCTGCTTTCTTTCAGTACACAAGATATAACAGATTTATCCTCACACTCTTTTCGCTACACTGTGTCAGTATAACATACACAACAGGTTTAAATTCAACCACTATTGTTTAAAGTTTTACAGTATATCAGACACAACATTTTTATCTTTAAACACTTGTGGTTATAATGTGACAGTATGAAAGAAACAAGAGTTTTGTCCTCCCTCACTGTTGTTTACACTGCGTCAGTATAACAGAGAAAATATTTTCTTACTCAACCACTGTTGGTTACAAAGTGTCAGTATATCGGGGATAATATCTTCATCCTCACACACTCTTGGCTGTACTGTATCAGTATAACTAACAGTACAGTTTTTCCTCAGCCATTGTTTTTTAAAATGTATCAGTATATTAGACACAACGGTTTTAAACTCACATGTTGTTTTGCAGCAAAATTCTCAGTATGTAAGAGACAAAGGTATTTTTCCCACACATTGTTGGCTACATTGTGCCAGTATGTCAGACACAACAGTTTTATCCTCACACAAATCTAGTTACCCTGTGTCAGGATATCAGATACAACAGTTTCTTTCTCACCCATGTTTGTATATAATTTTTCAATATATCAGGCACAACAGTTTTCTTCTCACGCACTGTTGTTTACACTCTGTCACTATATCAGATAGAACAATTTTGTACTCAAATATTGATGGGTACAATGTGTCAGTATACTGGAGACAACAGTTTTAGTCTCATCCACTGTTAAATAATCTGTGTCAATATATCGAAGGAAAAATTTTTCCCAAAATTCTTTTGGTTTCGTTGTGCAATATATCAGAGACAACAGTTTTATCCTCACCCACTGTTGTTTACATTCTTTCGGTGTATGATACACAACAGTTTAATCCTGACTCGCGGCTGGTTACAGTGTGTCAGTATACCAGAAAGAATGCTTTTATCGTCACTCACTCTTGGTTACACTATGTCAGTATAAAAGAGACAACATTTTTATCTTAACGACTGTGTGAATATATCAGGGACAACAGTTTTACCCTAACCCAATCTTGGTTACACAGTTTTAGTTTATCAGACACAAAAGTTTTAACTATCAAACTGTTGGTTACACTTTGTCAGTTTGCAGAGACAGTAGTTTTATCCCCATGCTTTGGGATGAACTGCGTCAGTATATCAGCCACAACAGGTTTTTATCACCCACTTTTGGTTACAATGTGTCTGTATATTACAGATAATATTTTCAACCTCACACACTTTTGGTTATATTCTGTCAGTACATGTGAGAAAACAGTTTATTATTAACCACTGTTGGATACACTATGTCATTATATCAAATACAAGAGTTTTATCCTCAACCACAATTGGGTACACTATGACATTTTGTCAGAGACAACAGTTTTTAATCACCCACTGTTCTTACTTTTTGTTTGTATATCAGAGACAACAGTTTTTTCTCACGAACTGTTGGTTACAATGTTTCAGTATAGCAGAGCCAACGGTTTTCTCCTCACCCACTGTGGGATAAAATGCGTTCGTATATTAGAGACATTTTTTTTATACACATCCCTTCTTGTTTGCAATGTGTCATTATTTCAGACGAAATATTTTTAACCTGACACACTCTTTGTTATACTGTGTCAATATATAAGAGGTATCAGTAATGCCACACACACTGTTGGTTACAATATGACAGTATATATTGACAACAGATTTCTCCTCACATACTGTTGGTTACAGTGTGTTAGGATACGAAACACAACAGATTTATCCTCAACCATTGGTGCTTACACTCTGTTAGTAAATCAGAGTCAACATTTTTATCCTCATTCTAATTTGTTTAAGGTTTGACGGGGTATAGTAGACAAAAAATTTCCGCACACCCAGTGACTGCACTGTGTCATTTTATCGGACACAACAGATTTATTCTCACCCACTGTTGTTTATATCGATGTCAGTATGTCATAGTTAAATTTTTCCTCACACTTTTGTTTAAATTGTGTCAGTATATAAGGGAAAACAATTTTGTCCCACAAAATGTTTATTACAATTTGTCAGTGTATCACAGAAAACATTTTTGTCCTCAGCCATTGTTGGTTACACTATGTCAGTATGTATGAGACAAAATTATTTTCCACACACCATGTTGTTTTTATTGTTTCACACTATTACAGACAAAATTTGGCACAATTGGTAACATTGTTTAAGTGTATAAGAGACCAAGTTTTAATCCCCACACAATTTTGTTTACACTTTGTCTGTATATAAAATACAACAATTTTATTATTAGCCAGTGTTTCTTACAATGTTTCAGGATAACAGAAACAAAATTCACATGCTCAGCCACTCTTGGTTATAATGTGTTAGTTCATAAGAGCCAACAGATTTGTCCCCACACACTGTTGGATACACTGTGTCAGTATATCAGGTACAACAATTCTACTCTAAGCCACTGTTGATTTCATTCCTTCAGTATATCAGGCACAAATTTTTATTATCACCCACTCTTAGTTGCACGGTGTCAGGTTATTAGAGACAACATTTTTACCACAACCGCTGCAGGTTACACTGTCTGTGTTTATCACAGACAAAAGTTTAATAGCACATAGTGTTGTTTAAATTGTGTCATTATATAAGGTAATACAGTTACATAATCACGCATTATTGGTTACAATGTGTCAGTTTATAAGGGACAAGTTTATCACCAAACATTTTTGGCTGCATTTGTTTAGGATATCAAACACAAACTTTTTTACTCACCCGCTGTTTGTTACAATCTGTCAGTATAAAAGAAACAGCAATTTTGTCTTCACACATTTTTGGTTACCCTGTTTCATTATATCGGACAAAATAATTCTATTTTATCCTCTGTTATTTACAATGTTTCAATATATCAGAGACAATATTTCAATCTCCACAAACTAATGGCTGCACCGTGACGGATTTCTAGACACTACAGTATTTTTCTCTCCCCCTGTTGGTTACAATTTATCAGTACATCAGGGACAACATATTAACCACACGCAAAATTGTTAACACTCTGTCAGTATTTCAGAGAAACCTGTTTTATTCTCACCCACATTTGTTACAATGTGTCAGTTTAGAGAGACAACAAATTTACTTCACCCAATTTTGACTGCAAAGTGTGTGTTTATCTGAGACAACAATTTTATCCTCAAACACTCTTGGATGCAATGTGTCAATATAATACAAACATCTGTTTTAACAACACACACTGTTAGATACAATGTGTCAGTATATCAGACACAACTCTTTTATCATCAGAAACTTATGGATATAGTGTGTCAGTATACCAGACACAACTCTTTTATCATCAGAAACTTATGGATATAGTGTGTCAGTATACCAGACACAACTCTTTTATCATCAGAAACTTATGGATATAGTGTGTCAGCATGTCAGACACATCTTATTTTTCCTCACACACTCTTGGCTGCACTGTGTCTGTGTTTCAGGCACAAGAATATTTTCCTCACCCCCTGTTTGTTACAATGTGTCTGTATATCAGAGGAAACATTTTGATCCTCACCCACTCTTAGTTACAGTGTGTATGTATATCAGACATAAAAATGTATCCTCACACACTGTTGGTTATTCTGCGTCAGTTTATCAGCCACAATAAAATTATCCTCACACACTGTAGGTGTAAATGTTTCAGTAAGCCAGAGAAAAAAGTTTCATCCTCACCCACTGTTGATTACATTGTGTCAGTATATCAGTGACAACATTTTTATCCACACGCATTGTTTGTTACACTGTTTCAGTACTTCAGAGACAAATTTTTTTCCTATATCACTGTTGGTTACACAGAGACAATATTTCAGAGACAACAACTTTAAGTTCACCCACTGTTTTTTACACAGTGTCAGAGTTTCAGAGACAGTATTTTTATCTTAACCCTTTTAGACAAACTCTTTCTGTAATCAGAAACAGCAGTGTATTCCTCTACCACCCTTGGTTAAAATTTATCAGTATATCACAAAAAGTTTTTTATCCTCACCCACTCTCGGTTACATTGTGTCAGGATGTCACAGACAATATTTCTATCCTCACACACTATTGGTGACTCTGTGTCAATATGTCAGAGATAACAGTTTTATTCTCACCCACTGTTGTTTACAATGTGCCAGTATGCCAGAAACAACAATTTTATCTCACTCACTATTTGTTACAATTTGTCAGTCTATCAGAGACAAAAGATTCATCCTCACGCACTTTTGGTTACATTCTGTCAGTGTATCAGAGACAACAGTTTTTTCCTCACACTCTATTGGCTGCTCTGTGACAGTATACCAGGTACAACAAATGTATCCTTATCGACTGCTGTCTTCACTGTTACAATATACCAGAGCCAACATTTATCCTCAAACACCTTTTTCTTCACAGTGTCAGTTTTTCAGACACAAATGATATATCGTCACACACTGTTTGCTGCAATGGTTCAGTTTATAAGAAACAACAGCTTTATTCTCACACACTCTTTTTTAAAATGTACCAGTATATTAGAGACAACAGTTTTATCCTCAACCACTGTTGGCTGCACTGTGTCAGTATAAGGGATACAACAAATTTATCCTTAAACCTCTGTTGGCTACATTGTATTATTATATCCGAGACAAATTTTATATTCACCCACTCTTGGTTACATTGTGTCAGTCTATCTGAGACAGCAGTTATATCCTCAAACACATTTGTTTGCACTGTGTCTGTATATCAAAGACAAATTTCAATCACATCGCGATATTGGTTAAAGTAACACAATATTTCAGCGGCAAAAATTCTATTGTCAATCAACTTTGGTTACAGAATATCAGAGTAAAAGTAGCAACAGTTTTTTCACCAAAAACTTTGGTCTGTACTGTTTGAATATACAGAATCAACAGTTTTATCCTCACCCAATTTTGGTTACACTGCGTTCGTGCAACACATACAAAATTTATTCTATCCCACTGTTGGTTAAATGTGCCATTGTAGCATGGAAAACCGTTTTATCTTCACACATCATAGTTCATTCTGTGTCAGTATATCTGAGACAACAGTTTTGTGCCCACACACTTTTGGTTACAATGTGTCACTTTAGCAGATGCAATAGTTTTACGCTCAGCCACGATTGGTTACACACACTCAGTATTAAAGTAAAAAATATTTTATCCTCCATCACTGTTGGTTACTGTCTATCAATACATCAGAGACAAAATGTTCATCCTAAACCAATATTCGCTACACTGTGTCAGTAAATGGGGGAAACATTTTTATCCTCACCGACTGTTAGTTACACTGAGTCTGTATATAAGACCTAATAGATTTATCCTCACAATTTTGGTTGCAAAGTGTCAGTATAACAAATGCAACAGATTTTTCCTCACTTAATTTTGGTTACAGTGAATCCATGTATTAGATACAATATTTTTGTCGTCACCCATTGTTGATTTCCCAGAGTCAGTTTATCTGATAATAATTTTTTCCTCGCAAACTATTGGCTGCAAATTGTCAGTATATCAGATACATCAGTTTATTTCTCAAACACGTTTGGTTACAATGTGTCAGTATATCAAACACAAGAGTTTTACTTTCACCCACTGTTGTATACACTGTGTCATTATATCAGGGACAACAAGTTTATAAACACATATTTTTGTTACACTGTGTCAGTGTATCAGAGGCAAAATTTTATCATCAACCAATGTTGGTTACAATGTGTGAGTGTATCCGAGACCACATATCTCTCCTCACCCGCTGTTGGTTACACAGTGTATGTATATCACAGACAAAATTATTATCCTCAACCACTCTTGGTTAGAGTGGGGCAGTATATCAGCTACAACGGTTTTATTCACACACACACTTTTAGTTACAATGTGCCAGTATATAAAGATAACAGTTTTATCCTCCCACCCTGTTGCCTGCATTGCGTCAGTATGTCAGATAAAGCAGTTTTATCCTCACCCACTGTTGCTTACAAAGTGTCGGTATATCAGAGGCAAAATCTTCATCGTCACACAATCTTGTTTATATTGAGTCAGTATATCAGGGACAATATTTTTATCCTGAAGCACTGTTGGTTACAATGTGTCAGTATATCAGTCACAATAGTTTTATCCTTACACTGATGGAAGCACAATGTCAGTATATCAGAAACAACAGTTTATTCCTCAACCATTTATGGTTACATTGTGTCAGTATATAGCAGACAAATTTTTATCCTAACACATTTGTCTACAATGTATATCAGACAAAGATTTTTCCTCACCCACTCTTGTTTACATTGTGTCAGTATAATAAACACAACAGTTTTCCCCCCATACAATGTTGGCACCACCGTATCAGTATATCAGAGACAACATTATTAAATGTACCAACTGTTGGTTACACTGTATTATTATATCACTGAAAAATTTTTGTCCCCACCCAATCTTGTTTAAAATTTTTCAGTTTATAAGGCACAACAGTTTTATCTTCACTCATTATTTGTTTAATTGTGTCAAAATATCAGAGGAAACAGTTTCATCCTCACCCCCTTTTGGTTAAAACCTGTGAGTATATCAGAGGAATCATTTACAACCTCACATATTTGGCTGAATTTTTTCAATATATCAGACCCAGCAGTTTCTTACTCAAACACTAATGGTTACTCTGTGTAAGTATATCAGAGACAGTACTTACATCCTTAAGCACTGTTGGCTCCAATGTATCAGAATATAGGAGATAACAATTTTTTCCTCATCCACGTTTGTTTACAGTGTGTACGTATAACACAAACAACAATTTTATCTTCACAAACTGTTGGCTACATTGTGTCAGGATATCAGAAACACACATTTTTATCATCACCCACTGTTGGTATTAATGTGTAAATAAATCACGACAAAATTTTATCCATACACAAAACTGGTTAATTTGTTTCTGTAGATAAGAGCAAAAGTCTTATCATCACCCTCTTTTGGTTACACTGTGTCAGTGAATAAGAGCAAACGATTTTTTCGCCACACACATTGGCTGCAGAGTGTCATAATATCGGGCACAATTGTTTTATCTTCTCCCACCCTTGGTAACACTGTGGAAATATGTCAGAAAACATAAATTATTTACACCCATACAAATGTTTTCTCCTCATTTACGTTTGGCTGCACTGTGTCAATATATCAGTGACAAAATATTTTACTCAGCCACTGTTGGTTACAGTGTTTCATTACATCAGAAACAACCGTTTTATTCCACCCACTGTTGATTACGATTAGTCAGTATATCAGAGGCAATCTTTATATCCTCAAACACTGTTGGTTAAACTGTTTCACTATATCTGATACAACAATTTTTACTCATCAACTGCTGGTTACATATTGTCAGTATAACAGAAACAATAGGTTTATTCTCACCCACTGCTTTTTATAAAGTTGCAGTATATCAAAGACAGCATTTATATCCCCACACAATGTTGATTAAACCGAGTCAGTATATCAGAGACAACGATTATTTCCATATCCACATTTGATTACATTGTGGCAGTATATCATAGACAATAATTCTTTACACACACACACTGTTGGTTACACCTGTCAGTATACGAGAAACAATACTTTAATTGTGACCAATTTTTAGTTAGAATATTTTATTATATCAGAGTCTATATTTTTATCGTCACGCACTGCTGCTTTCATTTTGTCAGTATATCAGAGACTACAGTTTTATCCAAACCCACTGTTGGTTACATTGTGTCTGTAAATCCGATATAACAATTCTATCCTCAAACACTGTTGTTTACAACGTGTCCGTAAATCAGACACAACAGTTTCTTTCTGAACCACAATTGATTACTTTTTGTCAGTATATAAGAGGCAACAATAAGTTCCAGTCATACTTTCGGTTACGAAGTACCAATATATCAGAGACAACAGATATATCTTCACACACTGCTTGTTACAGTGTGTCATTATATAAGAGTCAACAGCTTCATCCTCACTACTCTTGGTTACACACTCTCAGTATATCAGAGAAAACAGTTTAATCTTCACCAACTGTTGGTTTCAGTGTGTCAGTGTAATAGAGGCAATAGTTTTCTCTTCATATTTTCGCCTGCACACTGCCCGTTTATTAGACACAATATTTTTTTCCTCACGCAATTTTTGTTACACTGTGTCAGTATATCACAGCCAGTAACTTTTTCCTGACGCTCTGTTGGTTACAATTTGTCTGCATATCAGACACAACAGTTTTTTCCTCACCCACTGTTTGTTTCAGTTTTTTATTACATGAGAGACATCATTTTTATCCTTTACACTGTCGGATATATTGTGACAGATTATCAGAAACAAAAATATTATTCTCACCTACTCTTGTTTACACATTGCCATTATGTAAGGTACAAAAGTTTATGGTGACCAACTGTCGATTACACTGTTACATTATGTCAGAGACAACAGTTTTATCCTCACACAATATTCGCTGCATCATTTCATTTAATGAGATACCAAATTTTAACATCACCCACTTTTGTTTACACTGAGTCACTCTATCGGAGACAAAAGTTTTATCGTCACACTTTGTTGTATGCACATTGTCAGTAATACACTGGCAAAATTTTATCTCCACACACTCTTCGTTACATATTTTCAGTAATTCAAATATACAATTTTTATCCTAGCCGGCTCTTTGTTATCCTGTTTCAGTATAAGAGAAACAAAATTTAAATCTTCACACAGTGTTTGTTACAATGTGAATGTATATCAGCGATAACAGTTTTATCTTCACACATTGTTGTCTGCAGTGTGACTGTATATAAGAGAACACATTTTTATCCTAACCCTCTGTGGGTTAAAATGTGTTAGTTTATAACTGATAAAATTTAATCCTGACACACTTTTGGTTTCAATGTGTCAGTATTGCTGACACAACAGTTTCATCCTCACACTTTTATCTGCACTGTTTCAGTATATTAGACACAACATTTTATTCCTCAACTAATATTATTTATCTTGTGTCAGTATATCGCAGACAACTCTTTTATCCTCACATTGTTGGCTTTATGTGTGAGTATATCAGAAGAAAGAGCTCCAGGCTCAAACAATTTTGGTTACAATATATCAGTATTGCAGACACAATATTTTTATCCACTCACTCTTGAATACACTGTTTCAGTATATCAGACACAACATTTCTTCCACACCTAATATTATTTAAAATATTTCATTATGTCACAGACATTAGTTTTGTCCTCAAACACTTTTGGACCCACTGTATCTGTGTATCAGAGAAAACAATATTATCGTCATCCACTGTAGGTTACATTGTGTCAGTTTATCACAGAAAAAGTTTTATCCCAACGCACTGTTCGTTAAAATGGATCAGTATATCAGACACAAAAATTTAACCCTAACCATCCGTTGTTAAAATGTGTCAGGATATCAGCAAAAACAATTTTATCCACAACCACTTTTGGTTACACCGTTTCGGTATAACAGACAAAACAGTTTCTTCCTAACCACAAATGGTAACATTGTGTCAGTATGTCACAGACAATACAGCTATCTTCATACACAATTTGCTCTAATGTATCAGTATATGAGTCCCAAAAGTTTTAACCTCATCAACGTTTGGTTATACTTTGAAGTATACCACAGAAAAAAATTTTATGCTCACAATCTTGGTAATTTTGTGTCAATATATCAGAGACAACAGTTTTATCCTCACACATTTTTGGTTTCACTGTGTCAGAATATCACAGAGAAAATGTTTATTCACACATTTTTGGTTAAATTGTATCAGGAGATAAGAGACAACAGTTTTTTCATCACATACTTTTGGTTACACTGTGTCAATATATGAGTAAACACTTTTATCAACACACACACTTGGCTGCTCTGTGACATTACGTTAGACACAACAGTTCTATCCTCATCTACTGTTGGTTACACTGTGTCAGTATACGAAACACAAGAATTTTACCCTTCAATCATTCCTGGAAAATTTATGTCAGTGTATCGACACAACAGTTTTCCTCACAAACGTTTGGTTACAGTCTATCAATATGTCGGAGACAACAATTTTAACCTCTCCCACTGTTGCTTACACTGTGATAGTGTATGAGAGAAAAAATTTTATCCTCACACTCTTTTGTCTGATCCGTCTCATTATATCAGACACAACACTTCTATCCCCACAAACTGTTTGTTAGAGTTTGTCAGTGTATCAGATACAATAACTTTATCCTCACACATTCGTCTGCACGGTGTCAGTATAGCAGACACAACAGTTTTTTCCTCACCTTCTGTTGTTTTCACTTTGTCAATATATCAGACGTAATAGCTTCATACTAACACTTTTGGCTGCATACAGTCAGTATATAAAAACAGCAGTTATTTTCTCACCTACTCTTCGTTACACCGAATCCGTGTATCAGACACAACAGTTTTATAATCACCCAATTTTGATTACACGGTTTCGGTATATGTGAGAGAACAGTTATTTTCTCACACACTGTTGTTTGCACCGTTTCAGTATATAAGTTATAAGAGTTTTATCCTAAACCTTTGTTCGTTAAACTGTGTCAGTATATCAGAGACAACTCCATCATCTTTACATACTGTTCTTTACAATGTGTCAGAAAATAGGACACAACATTTTTATCCTCACACATATTTGGAAGCACTGTGTCAGAAATTCCGAAACAAAAGTGTTTTCCTCAAACACGGTTTGTTACATTGTGTCAGTATATCAGAGACAAAATATTTATCATCTTCCAATATAGGTTACACTGTGTCAGCATATCAGAGACAACATTTTTATCCTCAAAAACTGCTGGTTATATTGGGTCTGTATATCAGCGACAAAATTTTATCCTCGCACCCTGTTGGTTTACACTGTGTCTGTATATAAGATCCAACAATTATAACCTCACACCCTGTTGGCTGTATTGTGTCAGTATATTAGAGACAAAAATTTTATGCTGAATCACTCTTGGTTAGTATGTGTCAGTATATCGCAGACAACAGATTTATTCTCGAACAATATTCGTTAAAATATTTCAGTATATCAGAAACAAAATTTATTTCCTCAGCCAATGTTGTTTAAAACGTGTCACTTTATTAGAGACAACAGTTTTATCCCCGCACTGCTGGCTTAAATGTGTCAGTATATCAGACAAGACAGGTTTTTCCTAAACCGCTGTTGGTTACTTTGTGTCTTTCTATCACAGACAATAGTTTTACCTCATACATTGTAGGCTCCATTTTGTCAGGTTTCAGAGACAACAGTTATATCCTCACACACTGTTGGTTTCACGTTGTCATTATATCACAGACAAAGGCTTTATCCTCATCCATTCTTGGTTAAACTGTATCAGCGTGTAAGACGCAACAGTTTTACTCCACACACTTTTGGCTGCACTGTGTGAGTATTTCAGACACAACAAGTTTTTCCTTACACACTGATGGATACACTGAGTCAGTATATTAGAGAAAACAGTTTCATCCTCACCCACTGTTTGTTACACAGTGTCAGTATAAGTGAGACAACAGTTTTATCTTCACCCAATCTTTGTTACCCTGTGTCAGTGTATCCGGGACAAAATTATTCTCACCCACTGTTTTTAAACTGCGTCGGTATATAAGAGACATCAATTTTGCCCCACACATTGTCGGCTGCACAGTGTCAGTATACAAGTCAAATTAGTTTTTCCTCACAAAATATGGAAGTCGGTATGTCATAAACCAAATTTTATTCTCAGCAAATATTGGTTTCATAATTTCAGTTTATAAGTGACAACAGGTTTATTCTGTTCCATTCTTGGTTACACTATGGCAGTAAATCATGGACAACAGTTTATCCTTCATCCGCCGTTTGTTAAAATCTTTCAGTGTATAGGAGAAAAGTCTTTTCCCAAAATGTTTGGCAGCATTTTTACATTAAATTCTCTCCCACTGTTGTTTACACTGCGTCTGTATATCAGAGAAAATAATTTTATCCCGAACCACTGTTGGTTACTCTCTGTCAGTATATAAGGGAGAAATTTTTTCCACACAAACGTTTGTTAGCACTGTGTCAGCATACCAGACACAAAATTTTTTCCTCCTCCAATTTGTTTCCAATGTGTCAGGATATCACAGACAAAAATTAACCTCGAAAATTTTTGTTTAAACTGCGTCAGTACAACAGAGTCAAGAGTATTACCCTGACCCACTATTGGTTTCAATGTGTCAGTATATCGGGTACAAGACTTTTATTCTCACCCTGCTGGATGCATTGTGCTCGTATAACAGTCACAAATTTTTTTCCTCACCCATTCTCTGTTACACTGTTTTAGTATAACGCAGCCTTCAGAATTATCCTCACACTTTTGGCTGCAATGTGTCACTATATCAGACACAACAGACTTTTGTCATCCAATGTTGGTTACAAATTTTCACTATATCAGAGTCAAAAGTTTTATCCAAACACAGCTGGCTGCACTCTTTCGATATACCAGGCAGAACTGTTTGATTCTCACCCACTCTTTTTTCCAGTTTCATTATATCAGACACAAGAGTTTTATCAACACCCACTTTTGGTTACACTGTGTCAGTGTATAAGAGACAACAGTTTGTCAGCACACACTGTTGGCTGCAATGTGTCAGAATACATGTCAAAAAAATTTCCCCAAAACCTCTTGGTTATTTTGTGTCTGTATATCAGAAGCAAATCTTGTATCCTCAATTTCTGTTGGCTACAATCTGTCAGGATTTCTGAGATAACATTCTTAAACTCACAAAAACTAGGTTACAATATGTCAGTATACCATAATAAATAATTTTATTCTCACTCACTGTTGGATACTCTGTGTCAGGATATGAGGAAAATCAGTTAGTTCAACACACACTATTGTCTGCACTGTGTTATTATATCAGACACTTTTTTTTTCTTTAGACTTCTTGGTTACAATGTATCAGTGTATCACAGACAAGAGTTTTATCCTCACAAACTGTTGTTTATATTGTGTCAGTATATCAGGTAAAATAATATTATTCTTACACACTTTTGTTTGAAATGTGTTATTATATCATAGACAAGAATTTTCTTGAAATAATGTTGGTTGCATTGTGTCAGTATATAACAGACAAAAGTTTTATCCCCACACAATGTTTGTTAAACTGTGGCTGTATAAGAAAGATAAGTGTTTTAAACCCAACCACTTTCATTTACACTGTGCCAGTATATAAAGCACAACAATTTTTTCCTCACACTTTTGGTTACACTGTGTTATTATATCAGGTACAACATTTCTTACCACATATACTGTCCATTACAATGTGTCACTTTATCAGAAACAACGGATTAATCCTCACACATTTGCCTGCAATGTGTCATTATTATAGACACAACATAATTTCCCTCACCTACTATTTATTACACCCTTTCAGTGTATCACAGTCAATAGTTTTAGCTTCACACATTGTTGGTACCACTGTATCTGTATATCAGAGACAACAGTTTTATCATCACACACTCTTGGCTACCCTGTGTCAGTATATCAAAATAAAAATGTATATCGTCACCTTTATTGGTTACAATGTGTCAGTGTGTCAGGGACATCTGTTTTATCCTCACACACTGTACGTTACACGGTGTCAGTATATCAGGGACTACAATTTTATCCCCACACACTTTTGGCTGCACTGTGTCTGTATATCAGAAACAACAGGTTTTCCACACTAACTGTCGTTTATACTGTTTCAGTATAATAGAGTCAAGACTTTTACAGACACCAATCTTCTTTAGACTGTGTCTGCATACCAGACAAACAGATTTATCTTCACCCAGTTTTGCATACACTGTGTCAGTATAAAAGGGACAATATTTTTAACCTCACACACTCTTGGATGCACATTTTCAATATATCAGGAACAACAGTCTTACCCTCGCAAACATTTGGCTGCAATGTGTCAGTACATCAGAAAAAAAATTATCCTCACACACTCTTGGCTACACTGTGTCAGGATATGAGCAAAACAGGTGTACCTCACCCAATTTTGTTTACAATATTTCAGTACATCAGACATAAAAATTTTATCCTCACCCACTTTTGATTAAACTGTTCCAGTATATCAGACTAAAGAGGTATAACATCACCTACTGTTTGTTACACTGCTTCAGTATTTCAGAGAAAAAATTTACCCTTAACAACTGTTGGATACATTGTGTCAGTTTATTAGAGAGAACAGAAATTTCCTCACATATTTTTGGCTACACTGTGTCTGTGTATTGGACACAATATTTTTTTCTCGCCCATTCTTTGTTGCATTGTACCAGTATATTAGAGACAACACTTTTACACACACCCACTCTAAGCTACACTGTGTCGGTATATCAGACACAACTTTTATATCCTCACCCACTTTTGGCCACACTTTTTCAGGTTAAGCGAGGTATCAATATTAAACAACCTCTTTTGGCTGCACCGTGACAGAGACAAGAATTTTATCCTCAAAAACTCTTAGCTGCAATGTTTCAGTATATCAGAGACAACATTTTTAACTTCCGACACTTTTGGCTACACAATGTCAGAATATCAGACACAACAATATCTTTCTCACACATTATGCATTACACTCTGTCAGTAGATCAAAATAAAACATTTTAACCTCACACATTTTGGTTTACAATGTGTCAGTATATAAGACAAAACAATATTATCCTCAACCAAAGTTTGTTAAACTGTGTCATTATGAGATACAACATTTTAATCCACACACACTGTTGTTTACACTGCTTCAGTATATCAGAAAAAATGTTTCATTTTCAACAAATGTTGTTTTCATCTTATCAGTATAGCAGGGACAAAATTTTCATCCTCAACAACTTTTGGTTACAATCTGACAGCATATAAGTAGCCACGGATTTTTCTTGCCCACTTTTGACTACATTTTGTCAGTTTATCGGAGGCATCGGTTTTATCTTCAACCACTGTTGGTTACAATGTGTCAGTGTATCAGAGACAACAGTTTTAACTTCACACTATTGGCAGCACTGTGTCAGTATATTAGAAACAACATTTTTATCCTTGCCCACTGTTGATTACAGTGTGTGAATAAATCACGGAAATCAGGTTCATTCTCACACTGATGGCTGCACAGTGTCATTATATCAGAAAGAATTGCTTTATTCTCGCCCACTTTTGGTTATGCTGTGTCAGTATATCACATACGAAATTTTATCTTCACACACTCTTAATTAAGTTGGGTCAAAATATAAGGGACAAAAGTTCTATCCTCAAACACTTTTGGTTACAATATATCAGTATGTGAGAGACAATATTTTTATAATCACACGCTATTTGTTTACAATGTGTCAGTATATCAGACACAAGTGTTTTATCCTCAATCATTGTTGGTTACAATTTTGTCAGTATATCAGACACAAAATTTTGCCATCAACCACTGTTGATTACCAAATACCAGTATTTCAGGGAAAACATTTTATCCTCATGCACTGTTGTTTGCAATGTGTCACTATATTATACACTACGTTTTTCCTCAATCACTGTTGTTTACATTATATCAGTATATCAAGGGCAAAAATTTTAACTTCACCCGCTTTTGGCAGCATTGTGTCAGTATATCAGAGACAACATTTATATCCGCACATATTTTAGTCTATAATGTGTCAGTATATCACACCCACTTTTATTTACACTGTGTCAGTATATCAGACACAACAGATATTTCCTCACTCACTGTTGGTTACACTGTGTCAGTATATCAGGGGCAATAGTTTTATACTCAAATAGGTTTGGTAACAAAGTGTCAGTATAAAAGAGACATCAGTTTTAACATCACACAATTAGTTTTGTGTCAGCATATAAGAGACAATATTTTTAAACTGCCTCAGTTTTGGTTACTATGTTCCTGTATATCAGATAAATGACTTTTATCCTTACACACCCTCCTTAACACTGTGTCATTATATCAGAGACAACAGTTTTATCCTCACTCCATTTTGGTTACCCTGTGTCAGGATATAAATGACAACATTTCTATCCTGAACCACTGTTGTTTTCACTGTGTCATTATATTAGAGACAGCTTTATCCTCACACTTTTGTCTGCACTGTGCCAGTATATCGGTCACAATATTTTATTCCTCACCCACTGTTCGTTACACCCTCTCAGTTCATAACAAAAAATATTTTTATCCTCATACACTCGTGGATACGCTGTGTCGATAAATCAGAGGCAAAAATTTTGTACGCACCACCCGTTTTTTAATATGTATCAGTATATAAGGTACAACAGTTTTATTCGCACCAATTCTGTTAACTCTGTATCAATATATCACAGAGAACAGGTTTTCCTCACCCGCTCATTTTCTATATATCAGCATGTGAGAGACAACAGTTTTATCCAACACACTGTTGGTTACAATGTGTCATTGTATCAGAAAAAATGGTTTTATCTTTACACATTAGGTCGTATTTTTTCAGAATTTCAGGCACAACATTTTTTCCTCACCCACTGTTGGTTACATTCTGTCAGTGTATCACACACAATACTTTTGTCCTCACCCACTGTTGGTTACATTCTGTCAGTGTATCACACACAATATTTTTGTCCTCACCCACTGTTGGTTACATTCTGTCAGTGTATCACACACAATATTTTTGTCCTCACACACTGTTGGTTACACTGTGTCAGTTTATTGGAGACAAAAATTTTATATTCACAAACTTTTACATTTACAGTGTCAGTATGTCGGAGACTAAAGATTTACCTTCACCCACTGCTGTTTAACTGTGTCATTATAAGAGTGGAAACACTTTAACCTCACACACTGGATGCTGCACCGTATACGTAAAACAGATATAAGAGGAATTTCCTCAACCAATGTTGTTTCCATTGTGCAGTATGTCGGAGAAAACAGTTTTATTCTCACACACTATTAGTTACACAGTTTCAGTACATCAGGAACAACAGTTTTGTCCTCACCCACTGTTGGTTACAATGTTTCACTATAACAGAGACAACGGTTATATCCTCACCCGCGGTTGGTTTAACTGTTTCCGTATATCAGAGATAACAATTGGCTTCACTTAGCAATTATATCAGAGACAACACTTTTTTCCACTCACACTTTTGCTGCATTCTTTCAGTGTATCAGATGCAATATTTTTTATCCCCACCCACTGTTGTTTACACTGTGTAAGTATATCAGAGAGGACAACTTTACCCTCACACACTGTTGGTTACAATATGTCAGTATATCAGAACAATAGTTTTATCTTCACACCCTGTTGGGTACATTGTTTTAGTATATCAGAGACAACATTTTCATCCTCACCCTTTTTTGATTCCACTGTTTCAGTATATCAGAGAGAACAGTTGGCTACACTGTGCCAGTATCTCATAGACGACAGTTTTATTCTCACCCACTATTTGTTACACTGTGCATTTGTATCAGTGACAATAGTGTTATCCTCACACAATGTTGGCTGCACTGTGCCCGTTTATGAGATAAAACAATATTATCCTAGGCTACTGTTGGTTAAAATGTTTCAGTATATCACATAAAATATTTTGCTCACACACTCTGTGTTATACTGTGTCAGTATATCGGCGACAACAGTTTTATCCTCACACACTCTTGGCTGCACTATGTCACAGACAACAATTTTATCCTCACCCACTCTTGGTTATATTCTGTCAGTATCACAGACAAATTTTTATACTCACACTCTTTTATCTACACTGTGTCAGTATATTAGAGGCAACATTTTTTCCGCGTCCACTGTTTGTTACACTGTGTCATTATATCAGACTTAATATCTTTCCTCACCCATTCTTGTTTACACTGTGCCATTATAACAGGCAAAAGGTTTTTTTTCTCAACCAATGTTGTTTAAACTGTGTCAGTATTTCAGACCCAACAGTTTTTTCCTCACCCACTGTTGAATTCACTCTGTCAGTACACAGAGGTTACAGTTTTTCTCACACCCACTTTTGGCCGCACAGTTTGAGTATATCAAAGACAACATTTTTATCCTCACAAACTCTTGCCTGCACTGTATCAGTATATCAGAGACAAGACTTTTTTTTCACACACTGTTGGCTACACTGCGTTAGTTTCTCAGACACAACATTTTTATCCTCACCCACTTTCGATTACACTGTGTCAATATAAAAGGGACATCAGATTTTCTTCACACACTCTTGGATTCACTTTTTCAGAATGTCATTGACAACAGTTTTATCGTAAACCAATGTTGGCTACAATGTGTCAGAATATCAGAAACAATTGTTTTATCCTAACATTTTTGTTGTACTTTGTCAGAATATCATGCACAACATTTTTTCATCACCCACTTTTGGTTACGTTCTGTCAATGTCTCAAACACAATATTTTTATCCTCAAACACTGTTGGTTACACTGTGTCAGTGTATTAGATTCAAAGTCTTATATTAACACACTCATAGTTTTACTGTTTCTGTGTGTCGGAGACTACAGTTTTATCCTCACCCACTGCTCTTTATCTGTGTCAGTATATCAGGTGCAATACATTTATCCTCACACACTCTAGGCTGCACCGTGTACGTAAGACGGATATAACAGTATTTTCTTTACCCACTCTTATTTTTACTTTGTCAGTATATAAGAGACAACGGTTTTATTCTCACACAGTGTTGTTTACACAGTTTCAATACATCAGAAACAACATTTTTAGCTTCACCCACTATTGGCCACATTGTTTCACTATATCAGAAACAACGGTTATATCCTCATCCACTGTTGATCAAACTGTTTCCGCTTATCAGAGACAACAAATTCTTCCTCTCACACTGTTGGCTTCACTGAGCTTATTTATCAGCGGCAACATTTTTTCCTCTCACTCTCTTCGTTACACTGTGTCAGTAAACCGAAGGCAAAAATTTTACCCTCACACACTGTTAGCTGAAATGACCTAGTATATCAAATACAACGGTTTTATCCTCACACTCTTTGTTAACTGTGTCAGTGTATCAGAGGCAAAAATTTTATTCTCACACACACACACTTAGTATCAGTGTGTCAGTATATTACAAGCTACAGTGGCTGCACTCTGTCAGTATATCAGAGATAAGACTTTTTTCTTCACACACTGTTGGTTTCAGTTTTTCAGACAGAATATTTTATCTTCACCCACTTTTGATTACACTGTGTCAGTGTATGAGAGGCATCAAATTTTTCCTCACCCACTGTTGGTTAAACTGTGTCAGTATATCAGAGGCAAGAACTTTAGTCTCACCCACTTTGTCTACATTGTTTCTGTTTGTCAAAATCTAGGATTAAATTTCACTCAATTTTGGTTACACTGTGTCTTTATATCAGAGGCAACATTTTTATCTTCACCCACTGTTGGTTACTCTTTTTCAGTATGTCAGATGTACAAGTTTATACTGACCCACTCTTGGTTACACTGTTTCAGTACATCAGAGGCAACAGTATTATCCTCACATTTTTGTCTGTACTGTGTCAGTATATCAGACACAACATTTTATTCTGAACCACTGTTGTTTACAGTGTGTTAGTGTATCAGAGACAACCGTTTTATTCTAACCCACTCTTGGTTACACCGTTTCAGTACCTCAGAGGCAACAGTTGTTTTTCCTGTCACGCTTTTTTTAATATACCGGACAGAACAATTTTATCCGCACCCACTGTTGGTTACTCGGTGTCAGTATATAAGGGACAACATTTTTATCCTCACACAATCTTGGTTTCACTCTTTCAGTATATCAGAGGCAACAGTTTTTCCTAACATTTTTAGCTGCACTCTGTCATTATATTAGACACAACATTTTTATCCTCAACCGCTGTTGATTACAATGTGTCAGTGTATCAGAGACAACAGTTTTATTCTCACCCACTTTTGTTTAGGCTTTGTCAATATATCAGACACAATATTTGTATTGAAATTTATTTATTTTTTGCTTTACTTTAAAATTATATAATTTTAGTCCCAATGTCCTCACATTCTTTCGGCTACAACTTTTACGTGTGTCATAGACGACAGTTTAATCCTCACCCGCTCTTGGGTACACTGTGTACGTATTTCGGTGTCCACACTTCTCAAAATGATGTCAGCTCTTTTTTAAATTATGTAGGATGTGTGTAACATGGTATTAACCTACGATAATACGCTTTCGCAATACATTTTCCTAATCTTCTTTCGGGCTTTTGAAAAAGTGAGATCTGATTTGCGAGTAGAAACAGAACTGTGCATAACATTGACACAAATCTTCACAATATCATTACACCGGAGATTTCAGTGCATACTTAAATACAATCTTAATATACGACACCTTCGCGCACGCTTTTTAAAGAAATCCGATATATTAATTCATGCGTGAAAAGTGTACTTAGAATCAAAGATTATAATTTATTTTTCCCATAATATCGAAGACCTCATCTAAGCCGCAAAGAAAGGCTGTAGATTTGCATTTAATAGTTTCTTTTAGAAACACATATTTCTACAAATAGGATTTGTTGCGTTCATTTCGAAGTTTACGCAGAAACAAACGTTGCAGGCGTCCAATATATTTTGTCTTATTTTTGTCAGAATTTAAATTTGGATTTATTCATAAAAATATTTGATATAACCGCGCTGCACATTTTCAAATTCTACTCGTGACCCTCGGTCCAGTTATTTCTCGTTACATGCTTATCGTCTTCTATTACGACGAATCTGCTGTATTGAGACGCCAGCATATCTCAGTCTCTTTATTGACTACACAAGGAAAGGAATTCGCCATTTCAATTCCGAGTATAGTCATTATTCTCCACCTTCCCTGAAGAATTCAGATCAACTCTGGAATCCACTAAGATAATCCACTTGACATAGAAGTTTCATTTAGGTTGTCATTTCTAACCACCCAGTATTCAGGTCACACATGAGTGGAGATACGCTTTTGTATCTTCACTGTGTGGTGCATAATATATCAGAGAGAAATTTTACTCTTACATATGTCTGTAAAAAGAAAACATGTTAGCTTGTACATTTCATAATCATGCACCAACTGGCTCAATTAAATGGTATCGAACAGTGTCAGTCAACTTAATACTAATTTCAGTTGGTATTCTGGTTGTACGCTACGTTTCAAAGATCCCAGTTAAGAGGAGCAGCTATTCTGGCCTAGAGTTTCCATGGTTTTTCTTAGTCCCTTCAGGCATCTGTCAATATAGTATATCAAACATGCCTACTAACGCCTCCGCCTAAAAATTTCCCCTTTCATTACCCACAATGCTCAGTGCTGATGTATCAAGGCAGAATATTGCGGTTACCATCTTTTCAGACTAGTGCTTTTCGCTGATAGAGTTTCGGCCCTTGAAAACAGCTTTGATGTCATGATTTTATTGAATATGCTTGCTTCGAAGTCAAAGTATTATAGAAAGTCATCAATATTTGTGTCAAACAATAATGGGCATACACAGTGCTGCTATCTAATTTTTAATTCTGTAAGCTTTTCACTACATCCGTGATCACCGAAATATAAAAAAAAATTTTTTTTTTTTTAAATTTCCGTCAGCTTTTAATGCTATCCGCAACTACAAATAGCTCTGATATTTCTGAGTGTACAAACCATATTACAGGGAGTTTATACATTTTTTTATTTGTATCAGATACACTTATTACGGTAAAAGTTAGTTGGGCAAATCTAAAAATATCTGAAGAAAATAACGTGTCTGTAGTAAGTTTTAGGTTTAGAGGTAATTTATTTTTAAAAACTTCAGTCAAAGGAAAGTTCGTTGGATCCGCCACTGAGAAATTAAAGCAGTTTGCATAGGAATGCCTCGTCACTACTGCGGAGGGCACGGGTGGTGCGCTCCGGGGCTCTTCAGAAAAATTAGGCGCTGATGACGGGGGTCACCCGACAGCAGTAGGGGGCGTGCTGTGGGGAGTGAAGAGTAGAGGTTTATCAATCAGACTTAATAGCTATCTGACAGCTGAGAAAGAAATTTAGGCAGGGTGAATAGGTCATGGGTTAATAGTCGTTTAATTAGTAACACAGTTCAGAAGTTAGGACTTGATCTTGTTACACAGGTGCCTATGCTGATAATGATTTGGGTAGTTCAGATGCATTATATGTCTTGACATTTTGCATCCAGGCTATAAAGGCTATACAAAAAAGGAGGATACAAAGAACTGATGTGGGCCGATAGCTCAGTCGGTATAGCGGCTGGCTACGGGCTGGACGGTCCGGGATCGAATCCCGGTGGGGACGAAATTTTACGCCCGTCCAGACCGGCCCTGAGGCCCACCCAGCCTCCTGTAAAATGGGTACCGGGTCTTTCCCGGG
>Ga0131853_10004170_pt1 | contig 25922 bp, 27 predicted proteins | sample TergutLab28metaG_FD_92764 | JGI IMG/M metagenome (GOLD analysis project Ga0131853, IMG submission 92764) | Labiotermes labralis P1 segment gut microbial communities from Petit-Saut dam, French Guiana - Lab288 P1 (version 2) (version 2) | ecosystem: Host-associated > Arthropoda: Insects >... | reverse complement strand
GTTTGCTTTTCAAAGGATAGATGTGTTTTATAAAATCCATCCATCCATCCATTATACTATCCTTATTAAAGCATATTTTTATAATTTCACTTGGACTTAAAAGCGTTTAGGAGGCAAAGGGGAGGGATGGAATTCAAGACACTTTCTTTATTTTGTGGCTTTTTTGTTTCTTTTTTGCCACCAAAAAAAGATAAATAATAGCATAAACAAACTTTAAGATAAAGGAGAAAATTATGGATTATGCAAAATTAGCTTTAATAAAGGCTGAAGAAATTGAAGCAAGGCTTAAAATAAATGACGGGATGAGTGCAATTTCTAAAACCAGCGTATTAGACATTTTTTTAAAGCAGGACATTGCCCGGTCTTTTTTGAGGATAAACGGCAATCATACTGCGGGGATTTTTGTTAGTCTCAAGCTAGAAAATGCTTTAGAAAATATTCAAATTTCTTTATTGGCAGGTGAAAAAATTCTTAGCACAGAAAGCGCAGAGGGGCAAGGTCTGACTTTTATCGGGACAGTTGATTTAAGAGAGGTCGTAGAGTTATCACTAAAGTCAAATGCGGATATCAACATAATCAGAGCCGACATATTGATTATGGGGGCTGCAAGCTTTGAGGCAGAACCGTTTATTATGAATGCGTGTGATATCAATAGCAGCTTTGGACTGGTGAAAATAAAAAACGGAGAGACTAGGGTGTATATTACAAATGACAAAGCTGACCTTCTAATGCAAAAATCTCTTTTGCTGGGCTTTGGTGATAATGCCGACATTTGCGGTTTTTTGGTTGAGAATCAGCCTATGTTTGCAGTTGCTCACAAGGACAAGCATCACAACGCATTTTTGTCTATCATAAAATTAAATGAGCATGAGGATAAAAATAAATCCTATCAAATAATTTCAAGCAATTTTTTGATAAGCAAAGCCGAGTGTGTGGTATTGACTTATTCATCAGAAACAGGGTTGGTTTTTGGTTATACTCAAAAGGGCATAGCATACGCAGGCAGGATAGGTGACAATCTTATGCCTGAAAATGTTCTAAGGATTGACGATGGTATCAGGATTAGCTTTGTGAAAAAATCCAATCCGGTAGCGGCAGTCCTAAAGCAGCAAAGAAACAATACACAGAGAAATATCATAAGAGTAAGCGAGAATGAAATAAATTTTAGTGCTAAATTAAAGCTTGGCATTGCAATAAATATAAGCTAGAGGAGGGAATAAGTGCAAGAAAAACAAAACGATGGCGGAATTTTAAGAATAGAGGCAAGGATTGATGACATATTTTTGGCTATGAAAAACCAAAAGCCTGCTTGTGATTATATGTATGTATATACTGACAGCGGGCAGGCTCAGTTTTATAAGACTAAACTAATATCACACAATTTTAACAGAGGAAACGGCACAGCTTATGCAACCTATCAAATTATGATAGATACTTATCATTTGCCAAACAAAATTATTGTACAAGCGGGCTTTGCTTTTGACAGCAATACGCAATCTATTATATCAAAAAGTCAGACAAATTATCTAAAAAAGCAAGGCTCTCAGCTTATCGTTGCAGGCACTATTTATCTTGATGAAATATCAGAGGGGATTACTGCCAGCCCCGTTTATAAAAATCAGCCTTTGACAGGCGGCTCGTTTACGGGCAATCACGACAACCCTTTAATAAAAGTGTTTTTGGGCGCTGAGGCTTTTGATAAATCTAAGGTTTTGATAAGAAACGGAAGCTATACGGCGCCGCTTAACCACTTTAACAGGACAACAGGATTTTTGTCGGATACGCTTGGGTTTGAATTGGAGTTTTTTGACAAAGGAATGACAATTATTGCGGCAAATAGCCCAAATCCAACGCCTGAGGTTGTGTTGTTTTATAGAGGAATAGCATCAGCCAGATTTTTACCGCACAATGCTTCACAAATAATAGAGCAGGTCAGAGCAGGTGCTGCCGCAACGCTTTCTATTAATCGCGCAACAGCGGCAGTTTCTGGCATAACAGGGTCAAGCGGAAACAGTATAACCGATTTTAATATAAACCGCAATGCCGGAAGGGGCTTTATGATAAGAGAGGAGAGCTTTGTATTGCCGCAAAATTCTAAAATTTTAGCCGATAGGACAAGACATTATTTTGCTGTGCTGGATTATTTAGATCAGGATATTAATGACTCAAGCGCTATAGCTGACATTACGCTATACAAGCTTGAGGGTGCAAGGCTAAATCCTTATGCTTATGCAAGAGGCAAGGGTGCGGCGTGCTTTGAGGACGGAACTCTTTTGGTGTATAAGGAGAAAAGCATAGAGCTTGTTAATAACCAAAGAGAAAAAAATTTTTATATAGAATTAGATATTTGTCCGGGAGAAAGAAACGAGGCGATTTTGCTAAACGGCAGTATTGCGCTGGTTACGCTTACGGGCACTATGACAAGCATTTATTCTATCAATGCTGAAGGTGAAATATTTAACCGCATTCAAAAAGAGTATCAAACATCAAGCATAGGCTTGATAAATTTCAACACATCAATATCCGTGATAGCAGGTGCAGCCGACACAACAAGCTATACTCCTTTTAGTCAGGGTATAGGTCCGTTTGATGCATGGATAACGCATCCTATGGTTATGAGCTTTGTCAGAGGAGAGGACAGACCCGTGTATGAGGGGGGCAGGCTAGTTTCTACAAATTGGAGTATCCCGCAATCAAGACATATAGAGCCGTTTGCAACAAGCAATGTGGTTGCCATGAGCAACACAAGAATAATGGATGATTTTATGCTGCAGAATACTTCACTGGTTGTCCGTGTTCATCCGATATCAAATGTTTCATTGAATCTTTTAGAATCGTTCTTAGATTTTGGCGGCGTCAAAAGAGTGTATAACAATGACGGGCAGGCTTTGGTGTTTACTAACAGCGGCCATGTGTTTATTTATGGATTTGAGCTAGTTTCACTTAGGATAAATTCGCCTCAAATAGCTCAATCAGAAATGATAACAGTTGTCAGAACGGGTCTAAGCAGGCGGGCGGGGGCAATAAGGATAGAGTTTAGTCAAAAGGAGGTGACAGAGTATGGAAACAATGATAGACATACTGTCAATAGCGCTTAATAGCGGACTGTTTGCGGCGCTGTTTTGTTTTTTATTCATTTTTCAGCTTAGGGACTCAAAGGAGAGAGAAAAAAAGCTTGTCAGTGCAATTGATGCTTTGTTGGAGGGTCTAAAGGGCATTAGCGCTGTGGATGAAAAATGTGAGAGCATAGTGCAAGAGGTCAAAATAATCAGAGAGTATTGCAAGGATAATAAGGCTTTAAGCGGTGAAGCCAGAAAGAGTATGTCAATAAAAAAAGTGCGTGAAAGGAAGGTATGATAGTATGAATTTTAGAGGAAACACATTTTCTTTGGGGGCAGGAGAGCTGGTTAGTGCAAGAGCAGGGAGCATTGATGAGCGGACAGGCGTTGATGATAGCTTTGACAAGTCTACGGGTGCGTGCCAGTTTTTTATACGCAACAGCGGTGTCATTGCAAGACGAACATTTTGGCAGGGCAGCAGAAAATTGCAAACCAGCCAAAGAAACGCGTCCTTTGCCGATGCTTGTTGGCTGGTTGACGGCGGATTGATAGAATTCAGAAACGGCAGACTGTCATTAGAAACTGAATCAAGGAGAGCTTTATAAAATGGAAATTATTAGTGAAAAATGCGGTATTGATGAGGAAGCAGCTACTTTGCAAAAAGAGGATGCCCTAAATACAAACGAATACAGTGATTATGCCTTCTCGCTAAAAAGAGCAGGCAGGCTTTATCAATTAAAGGCAAGAGAAGAGGCGGGATTAGAAGAAATAAAAAATAGGGAGTGATAAAGTGTTTGTAATGTTTAATGATGTTGCAGGGAGCATGCTTTTGGCTAGTTGTAGTTAGCTTTAGCTTTCCGGTAGGGGCTTATAGTTCTCGCTTGCTGGTTGATTATATTTTGAAACTTTGGCGGTCGGGGATGCCCTTCTGTTGATTATATTTTGAAGCTTGGGCGGTCGAGGACGCCCGCCCCTACTAATTTCCAAATTCTAATAGCTGTATATCATAAAAGAAGCCAACAAAATATAGCATAAAAAAGTGAAGTCAACAAAAAAAATACTCTCAAAAACCAGCGATTGACTACACAACAAAAATTTTTCTCAAAAACCAGCGGCTGATATGCAACAAAAATTCCCCTCAAAAAACCAGCGGCTGGCATGCAACAAAAATTCCCCTCCTTTGGAGGGGTGCCCCGCGAAGACCTCTTGGTTATGGGGCGGGGTGGTGGCAGGTCCCGTCAAGACTTTCTCAGCACAAGGGCGGGGTGGTTGGCAGGTATTGAAAATATAGAGGACCGACAGAAGAATCCCCGCCATTCCCCTTCTTTGGAGGGGTGCCCCCACGAAGACCTCTTGGTTATGGGGCGGGGTGGTCGGCAGAAAATTAGAAAACAGAAACAAAAGGAGAAATAAAAATGGATTTTATTACATATTTAAGGCGTGTCATTGATGATGTCAGAGGCATTGGCAGCGGTGGCAATGCCTCCAATGAGGCAAGCAATACTTTGCGTGAGTTTATAAGAAACTATGATATACAGCACTCTCAATCACAAATTGAAAATGATGTCATGACTGATGAGCAGATAAGGGCAAGCGCAGAGGCCGGCTATCAAGCATGGCGCGAGGGGCGAGAGCAGTCTATTCAAAGTGACTTTGATATTAGAAATGAGGGAGAGGAATTCAGACGGACAGAGCTTGAAAATGAGCGGGAGATAAGCAGAGACAGGATTGATAATACATTTGACGGACGGCAGCAGCAAACAAGAAACGATGCGGTGCGGCGTGGCGTGGCAAGGAGCTCTATTGCAGATAATAGGGCGGGCGAGATAGAGCAAGACAGGATTAGGGCACAGCACCGGTCTGAGCAATCGCATTTGAGTGCGGTTGAGAGGATTAATCAAAACATCAGAACGCTAGAGCAAAGAAAGAGTGCTGCACTAAATGATTTAGATAATGACCATGCAAGAAGAATTGAAAACCAGATTGGACGGCTAGAAAATGAGAGGCAGAGGAGACTTAGTGAGATTGAGAGATTAAATGCACAAGGAGCGTCAAGGCAAGCAAGCGAGGCGTTTAGAGCACAAAGAAGCGAGGCAGTGTTTTTGCAGGCGGATGAGCTGCTGAGTGCAATGACGCCGGCAGAGGCGCGGGCTTTTATGAGAGATGATGTACAGCTAAGGGCGGTGCTGACAAGCTATCATTATGTGAGATTGAGAAATAGGTTTGGATAGAAGCCGGACTTGTTTTTAATTTAGTTTATAGCTATAAGCCTTGAGCTAATACATATATTAATTGCAAATTATTCGGTGTCATAACTAAATATTGATAAAGAGAGCGGGGGAGTCAGGCCTTCGCTCTTTTTTATTTAACAAGCAAATTTGCTTGCTTGTATGGGCAAATTTGTGCCAGCCGCCAAAGGGTATTTAACACCCTTTATTTTCTATCAAGAATAAAAGGAGAAATAAATTATGGGAAGAAAAGGCATTTTGCAGTTTATGAAAAATTGTAAAAACAATCCGTCTGTCAATAGAGATATATCAAGCAGAGAGAATACAATCAACGCAATAAGTGTATTGTTTTCTGATTTGCACAAGCACTATGGGTTTTTGGATATAGAAAAGCAAAGCAATCATCAAAGGAGATTTTCATTGCTTTATCTTGAGGACAATGATTTTACTTTTCAAAGTATGGCTGATACAACCTTTGTTGCACATGAGACATTCAAAGAATATGTAAAGTTTTATAATAGGACGGCATTTGATTATTTGAAAAGTAAAAGCGGTGAGAATTCTGAGTATGATTTTATTTTAAGCCGGTATTTAGAAAGCGGATTATAGGCTTGAAAAACTCCTAATTATATCATGTATTTTATGGCTTGTACAGGGGGTAAACTGCCCCTCCTAAATCGGTTGCCTGATGAATATACGGCATGGTATGGTTTTATATAGAGCGACAAAATGCAACAAATTATTGTAATTTTGCCAAAGTTGCTTTATTCGTTTGGTGTGCTTTCGATAAACACTATTTATGCGGACAGACCGCAATAACAACTGAGGGAGTAAATTAAAGTGGATAATTTGGCAGCACTAGGAAATGAAAAAAAAGATATGAGAAGCTTTTCGTCAGTTAAATTAAAGCAAGCGGAGGGTTTAATGATTCCCAAGCATCGCTTTGACTGTGTCAATCTTTGTTTGAAAGAGACTAAACAGGCTTTGCGGGATAAAATTGCAGAAGCTGAGGCGGACAAGCTGAGGGCGGCAACGCTTGAAAAGGAATTGTTGGATGCAAAGGTTGATAAAGAGCTGGCTATTCATCGGGCAAGAAACCTGATAGCTGTTAGGGCACTGATAGATTTTTCGGTCCTGTCATCAAAGCCTGACGGTTCAATTGCAGGATTGGAGAGCCAAATAAGATGTCTTAAAGAAAAACAAGATTATTTGTTTGAAGCTCAAGAAAATATTTCATATGTTTTAGTCCCGGTCAAGCCAAATGACACACTAAATAAATCCATGGCAAATTATATCAAGCGAGGAGAAGTTAGAAAATGAGTAATACAGTATTGGCAAGAATAAGAGACGCTCTTCCACAGCCGAGCATACTGGGCTTTGTAGTCGGAGAAGGCAAGTATCTTAATTCAGACGGAGAAAGCGGCAAAATAGTATTCACAGGTGAGGACAAGCCCAAGCATTTTTTAGGCGGAGCCTTTGTGCCGGTGGAAACCTTCAAGGTGGTTGTTAGAGGTAAAGCTTATAATGATCTGGTTGAAAAGGTTAATATGATAAAAAATGCATTAAAAGGTGCGGGCTTTATTCAAATTGGTGGTTATGAGGATATCGGTCAATATGATGATGCTGCATTGCAGGGTGATGATGGTCTTTTGCAGCTTGCCGTAAATTTTAGGCATATTAAAAATTAAAACAAAAACAAACAAGGGCAAAAAGCCCGAAGGAGAAAAAATTATGTATACAGGTTTAACAGGAAAGGTCAGTATCAGACCGATAACAACAGGCGCAGGAAATCAAGACACGCAAAATGGAATTGAGCACGATGTCGCTTATATCAGTAATTGGAGTATTGAGAGCTCGGTAGAAATTATTGAAAATGCTGAGCTTGGCAAGCCGACTAGAAAAAAGAAAGCCGGGCTTAGGGGCTGGACAGCAAGTGCAGACGGAACAGTTTTTTTTGGCGGCGACGGTATAAGCGGACACAGGGCTTTGTTCAATGCAATGAATAGCGGACAAGAAGTAAGATGTGAGTTTTTTCTTGATGTAGGAAGTGTCGGTCCGGCGAGGCCGGCGGTGGGCTTTTTCGGAACAGGCTTGATTGAATCTCTAAGTGTAGATTTGTCAGCTGAAGACAAGGGCAGTATATCTATCAGCATTTCAGGGATTGGGGACATGTCATTTCTGCCTGTTGCTCCTAGACCAACGCCTCCGGGACAATAAAACAATATAAGGCTTTATGAGTTTTGTGCCTAAAACAAGACTCAAATGTGGGGAAGATTTGGCAACAACCAAAAAAGCCCTGTCAATAAATTTATTTAGGAGAGAAATCATCATGCAAATTAAATTAGGAAAAGACTATGAGGTCAAGACCACACTAGGCACAATTAGGGACATTGAAAGGGCTTTTGACAAGTCATTCTTTGAGGTTATTAATGCAGTCACCAATATGAAGGTTGAAGAACAAATTAAGCTTTTATATATGGGCGTAAAAAAGGCAAATTCTGAAATAACAGAGGAAGCATTCAATAATTTAATAGAAGAGCACTTAGGCTTGGCAGACTTGATAGAATTATTAGAAAAATATTTACTTGCGCTGCAGTTTCCCGGACTAACTGAAGAAGAGGTGGCAGAGAAGCTGGGAAAAAAGTCTCAGGCGGAAAAGGGGAAGAAATAGATGATGGTGGTGTAGCCTTAACTAAAAGCAATAGCTGCAATAGCTTGAGCGGCAGTGAAAATTTCAGCATTAGCAATACGGACAGTCCGCAGCACAGCTTTGATTGGCTGGAAATTATTCGTACAGGCGCTCAAGCAGGATTAAAGCCTAATGAGATTTGGGATTTAGAGCTATGGGAATACAACAATTTTATTTTAGCAGGTGAAAACCGGCAAAAGAGAGAAATATCGTCAGCTATACTCTCAGGCTATTATACGGCTTATTATATGAACGGCGGTAAAAAAGCTAAAAGTCCCAATGATTTAATTAAAGATTTATATTCTAAAAAACCGGTCAGGCAATCGTTTGAGCAAGGGCTGAAGGATATTGAAAGATTAAAAGAATTAGAGAGAAATATGACTCAAAAATAATTTAAAGGATTATATTCTATGGAAAAAGTTTTAAGAATAGCAACTAATGCCAATGAAGTGCTGGGACAGTTTGACAGGGTTCAAAATGCTGCTAAATCAATGAGCTGCGTAATTGAATCTGCAAATAAGCTAAGCAGCGGCTCTTTTGATAAGCTTGGCGGTGTCATGAGCAAAGTTAATAGCATTCTGGATAAGGTTGGCGGCACTACTCAAAAGCTAAGCGGCATAACCTCAGGATGCAGAGAGAGCCTAAACCAAACTGTGGACACTCTAAAGGAGTATGCTCAAAATTTATTGTATAGCAAGCTAGAGTCAGTCGGGCTTGGCAGCTTTACTGAAAAGCTCAGGGATATAGACCTGTTAAGCCGAGATGGCTTTAGTGAGACAATCGGGATATTGGGTGAGTATGCAAATGAGCTAAAAGACAATGCTTTTAAAACCTTAGAGCTGTTGGATGTACGAAATAGCATGACGGACGCAGAGGGCAACTTTTGTTTGCAGGCAGCAAAAAGCACTATAATAACTTTGTATAGCTCAATAATGAAAGTCAAGGATGCGCTGGCGTCGGTTAAGAATGCAGCGGCTAAGAAAAAAGAAGCGATTGCCACTAAGGCCGGTGCAAAGGTAGATGCTGTGGGCGCTAAGGCAAAGATGGCATTGACTGCGGCTAAGCCGTTTATAGGACCTATCTTATTGGCGGCTGCAGGCGTTGCACTTGGTGCAGGAATAGCATTATTGGTCAGAAAAATGCGTACGCCTATTCCGGGGATGGCAACAGGGGGTGTGGTGTCCGCACCGACAATGGCATTAGTCGGCGAGGGCAGATACCCGGAGGCAGTAGTGCCGCTAGGCAGCAGCCCTCAGTTTGCCGGCATGAAAGAGGACATTGCCAATGCAGTTTTGCAAGGAATGATGGCAAGTCAGATGACAAGCGGCAGACGCTCAAGAAATAACTCAAGCAATGAAATTGTTCTAAATATAGACGGCACAAAGCTGGCTAGAGTAATACTGCCGCAGCTGTCTAATGAGCAAAAACGCAGCGGTTATAATCTGAACATTAGGGAGGCATAAGATATTATGAGCTTTTATTTAAAAGTAACAAATAGAGAAAAGACAGAGGATTTCAAGGGGAATATGAGTCCTTCGCATATTATTCCGGGTATTGATTACATAAAAAACGCGGAAAGGTCGATAGGCGGCAAGCTTCATGTAGATATTTTGGGCGTAAAGCAGACTTTGCAAATAGTTTTTGATGTCTTAGATGAAGATTGCTTTAGAGAGATAAAAAGTATTTTTGAGACAGAGGACCCTAGCACCGACGGCTTGCAGGTTGAATATTTTGCCGATGAAATTACTGCCAGAAGTCATCATCCGAATAACAGTGTACAAGCAAGAAGGTTTTTTGTTGATGGTTTTACTTTTGACCCTATAATAATAGGCGGCAAAATAAAATGGCGTGATGTAACCGTCAGCCTTTTAGAGATATAATTAAGGAGGTATCAGCTATGAGTCAAAATTTATCGCCGTTTCAAAAGCCGGTGCGAAAAATTGAAGGCAATTTAGGCATAAATTTTTTTGTTAGCGGCTCTGATAATGCGGTTAGAATCGAGAGCAGCAGCCGTAATACCGGCATTACTGACAATCATGAGAGACAGATATTTCATGAAAATTTAGATATAGCAAATAATATTGCCGCTTTTTGCGGAGGAGGAATAGCATTTGATAAAAATCCTCGGCTTATAGGTGATGAAACTAATACGGGCTGGATAGGAAGCAGCGTCAGTACCGATGCAGATTTTGACCCGCCGCAATATATAGAGATTAGATTTTTAGAGCCTAGACGGCTGCCGAAGCTTGTTTTTAGAGGTGTTGATGAGGGTGAAGATAATGCGGCACAATATCCAACCAGCTTCAAGCTGACTATTTTTGGAAGAGACAATAAAACTATTTATCAGCAATCATATAAGGTAGTTGAAAATAATTTATATAGGGTGGTTGACGGGGAATTATATAGAGTGGCTGACAACCGATTGTGTGAGGATAAAAAAGAGGAAGACGAGCAAAATCAACGAAGCCAAGTAGAGCAGAGCTGGAGCTTTGAAGGAAATTCAGACTTTGAGGGAGGCGTCGTAGGTGTAAGATTGGATATATTAAGATGGAATATAATCGGTGTTTTACCTCGCATAACTTATTTTGCAGGCGAGATGCATGAATGGTTTAGCGGTGATCAGCTGCAAAGCATAGAGGTTTTAGAAGAAAAAACAGGCAAGGTTGACAGCTTAAGCTATGGGCTGAGTGCAAATTATTGCAAGGCGAAATTTATTAATCGCAATAGAATGTTTCACAAGCCGCACAATTTTGAATTATTGCGGCGCAATAGAAGCCTTAGGCCACGCATAAAGTGCGGTGATGCAGATGAATCGTTGGGGGTATTTTTTAGCGAAGAATGGTCGCTGGACGACTCTAGCAGTTTTATGTCTTGCAAGGCATATGACATACTGTTTAGCCTGCGTGATTTAATTGTTAATTATGGGCTTGCCGCTGAAACTACAAATGATGGCGAACTTATATTGCCGATAAAGCCATATCGTGATGTATATATAAGGGATTTAATTAGAACATTTTTTGATAGGATAGAAAAAATCCGAAGGGCAAATGGGCTGTTTGAACCCATAGATTATGATTTAAAGCTGTTGATGCCTGTTTCGCAAAATATTCAAATTCCCTATGTTTTGATTGAAGAGCAGTCTGCATGGCAGGTGCTTAGCAAAATAGCAAGCCTTTTGTGTGCTTATGTATATGCGGACAGAAATGGCAGGGTGTGCTTTAGTGAGGATAATTTTGGCACACGGCGTCAGCTCAATACTACTTCATCCGGTAGCTTGCTCAACAAAAGCTATCAAAAGATAAAAGCAAGCTTTGTACTTCGCAACAAAGCAAGCATTGATATGCATGGTTTGCATGAATATAATTATGACGCCACCTTGTTTGCAACGGCTCAAACAAGCCGTGTTCCTTCGGTTATAAGCGCTATGGCACAATTAATATTAGACAAGTATAGTGATGGTGTCAATTTTGTAGAAACAGAGTGGAAGGGTGATGCAGAGCTGAAGCTGGACAACATATTTTATGCTGAGAGTATTCATGAGAGAGAGCAGGGTATTCGGACACCAAAATATGAGTGCTTGTCAAATGAGCTTACGCTAGAGGGCGGGTTTAGGCAGGCTACTAAAGGACGCATAGCCGAGCCAAGGATTAAATACATTGCGGATGAGAGGGGCAATTTATTCATAAGTAACGGCAGAAACCTGATGAACAATCGTGTCTTTAGCTTTCTGCGAGGTTTTCAGTCCGTAGACATAGATACGGCACGGTATACTGGGGTTAGGCTAGAGCCGGGACAGCAATATTTGATAGAGCTGGAGTATTCTACAACCTTTTTATCAAGCACAGTGTTTATGGTTGGAAGCGGAGGAGTAGGAGGTCAGTTTAGACCTATAGCATGGCAAGAAAGAGGAGGCACACAAAGAAATGCAAGGATAGTGTTTACTGTCCCGTCTGATTTGCCTGAGGATGGCGGCAATCTTGTTTTGAGATTTGAAATAAGGCGGGGAGGAGTGACGGGATTGACGACAGGTCCTGACATACGGATAATGGATATAAGCTTAAAAAAGAATGATGTTGAAGGAGAGAGTATAGCGATTGGCGGTGATGACCCTGTTGTCAAGATAAATCCTGACAATGCGTTTAGGTTTAGCCTGCCGGTCAAGAGCCGGACGATTGTCAATCAGGTCAAGGTTGAGTATTATGTGTTGAAGCCATGCAGCGAGGTTGAAACTATAAGGATAAATGAAAGGGATTGTGTATTTTTTGACGCAGCAGATTCAAGTAGATTTAGGACAATTGTGAGGTTTAGAAAGGTGTATGACAGCATAAGAAATCTAGAAGTACCGGCAGGATTTACTTATAATATATCAAAAGCAACGAGCAATACACTAGAGGTTGTTTTTACGGCACCAGTACCAAATTTTGAAAATTTTGAAGTAAGAATACTGTCCTAGAGAGTCCTAAATTGCACTTAGCATTTGCAAGCGGAAAGCTGATATAAGAGGTATCGCACAAAAACAATTAATAAAACAAAAAAATAAACTATTTTGGAGGAAACAAAAAATGTCAGAAGAAATTATGTGGGGGGCAAATGGAATTGCCAATCCAACAGAAGGATTTAGGCGAAGCAATCGGCGCTTTAATAGTGATGATATACTGAGGCATCAGGATATTAACACAATAATTGACAATACAAACCATTTGGACGGGCATGCAAGGGCAACAAATAATCCGCATGGCGTAACAGCGGCACAAGTCGGTGCTATGCCTAACAGTGTGCAAAATAGTATAGCTTGGCCTAATGATTTTAACAATGTTACTCAGACCGGGGTTCATCATTATTGGGTTACTAGTCGCCTTGAAGTAGGTGGTGTCGCAAATTTTCCGGATTCTAGTAATTTAGCAACACATATAGGCGGCATTTTAGATGTTCGTCACATCGGAAATGGGATGCTTCAAGAATTAACAGTTTGGGAGGGTATTGCTCTCAACAGAATGAGCAATATTAGACGATTTATAAGATTTTGTTCTAACAGAAACGCTCCTAGCACTACAGACCACTGGACGCAATGGCGGCGTGTGGATAATATATAAATTGCGATTATAAAACTAAAGGAGGACACTAAAATGTATACAGGGATAACGGGCTCATTGTGGATAGAGCATACATATGAAAACATTGCAAGGTTTGTCAAGGTCGGGTATGTCAGCGGCTGGAATGTTGAGGAATCAACAGAGGTCATAGAAAAAAGAAAAGTGGGACAAGCATATAAAGAGGCTTATCCTGCCTATCAAAGCTGGAGTGCCGGTGCAGAGGGGGTGGTGATGTTTGAGAAGAATATTGAGTGTGCTGAGGGCGAGTCTGAGCTTAATGGGTATCAAATGCTGTTTAATGCAAAGCACAATGGCAATGCTGTCAAGCTTTTATTGTTTCTCAATGATGAGGTGACTGTAAGTGGCGGCAAAAACACTGTGTTTGTCGGCGATGGTTATATAGAGTCATTAAGCGTTGACCTTTCGGCAGAGGGTGCAGCAAATATATCCATCAGCATTAAAGGTAGTGGTTTATTAGATATTTTTATAGATAATATAAGCCCCAAGACAGGAAGAGCCTTAGGCTATTCCAATCACCCGTTGTTTAGTTTAAACATCAGTGAGGACGGACATCTTTGGATTAATCCCGATGCCAATAGCCCGTATAGCTTTGATATTAATGACGGGCGTTTGACAGTATCGCAAAATAGAATCGGACCTATGGAGGAGAATTAAATGAGAGAACCAAAAAAACTAGGACGAGTAGTGCCAAAATTTGGTCAGCCTGAAACCCTTGAAGCCGGGCGTGATGCAACATTGCGCAGTCAGGAGATAAATGAAGAGCAAGTGCTGATACTGGGCGTCCCCAGAGGCGATATAGGCAAAACGCCAAGCATTTCTGTTGTGGCAAGTCCGCTGAATGCAGGGGCAAATCCTACGGCAGAACGAGTGGCGGGGTCAAGTGATGAAAACCCGGTCATAAGCATTGGCATACCAAGAGGTGAAACAGGGGCTACTCCTATCATTGCGGCAACTGTCGGGTCATTGCCCTATGGCTCAACGCCTACGGTGAATATAAGCGGGACAAATGAAAATCCCACTTTGGCATTTAATTTGCCGCTGGGTGAGCGGGGCTTGCCGGGATTAAATTCTAGCGGCGGATCTGATATGGCAAGCCGTATAGTTAATATCAATATTAACGATTGGATAAAGGAAAGCGACACTGCTAAGCTTAGCAATTATAAGCTGGAAATTCCGCAAAGCAAACACGGACTGCCCGCAACTCCTGCACTGCTTGCTTTTCCTAAGTCGTTTGTAAATGGCGTATCCACTATCCAAACACATGATAGTCCCGAAGTAACAGTGCAAGGCAATATTATACTTCGTGCCAATAAAAAATGGGAAGGTATTTGTGTTGTTGCAAGCGGGATTACTCAAATAGAGAGTATCGTAGACGGCGGGATAACGCAAGCGCAGCTAGATAATGCGATAAATACCAGACAGCCTAGAATAGTATTCGGAACAACTAATACAGCAATGTCAACAACTGAAAAAATAGTGTCAGTGATAGGTAATTATAGACCATTGCCGGGGGATATGCTGGCTGTGCAATTTAGTGCAGGTCATTCTGCCGCAGCATTATCGCTTAATGTAAACAATACCGGGGTAGTACAGGTTAGGCTGGGAGCAGGCAGCTCAACCCCTATGACATCCTTTGTTGAAAGTGGTATGACTGTTGTGTTTGTCAGAAGTGCCGACGCATGGGAGCAGCTGGGCAGTACAGTCGGTGCGCCGCCTATTATAACACAATCAGAAGTAAACTCTGCCAATTCAGCATTGATGAGGTCAATATCTCCGACATTGCTTATGCAAATATTCAGAGATAATTTATGTCTGAATACTTCATCAGCTGCAATACAGCGTGCAAGCACTACACGCATATTAAGAGATGTCGGCACTAATGGGACACTGCAAGCGCTGCTCCCTCAAAAAAGCGGCAGACTGGCTTTGGAAAACACAACAGTCATAAACAGGCGGCTGAACGATTTAACAGGACATACTGATATTAATTTGGTCAATGGTGAAGCATTGATTCTTGAAAACTATATTGAAAAGCAATACGGGATATTTCAATTGAATTTCTCGTGGGCAAGCTCACAACCGATTATTGTAGGACTGGGCCCGCGTTTAGGAGTAGTTCAGGGGACCTGTTCAATAACAATAAATACAAAGCCCAGACAGCTCAGCCATGAAGTGCCTGACCCGCGTCAAACACATTTTCTTACTTTTAATTTTTCGCTTAGTAGTCCTGCCGGAACCGGAATTGCAAGCATACCTGTATTTTATAATGGACCGGGAGAGGAACTGAGCTTTGCGACAGGAGTAATTACGAGAGCTGCATTAAGCGGAGGAAGCTCCTCCGGCGGCACTATATCATTAGCACAAATTGCAAACCTCATACGACTGGACAGTGTTACGGTTTTAAAAGAATATGACCAAGAGGAGGATTTATAATGTATTATATCATACCTAAAAAAAATAGAGGGTGGACAGTTGTGAGCAGCCCGAGGATGCTTATAGAAAGGCAGCCGGAATGCAAGTGTGAGAAAATAAAAGGACAAGAGGCTGTGTGTAATTGTGAGATGACAGAGATGATTGAGGTTATAAACCCTGATGTGCTGACTCTTACGCAGGAGCAGTTTATAGGCTTAACAAAAGCACCGCAGGTATATAGAGTGACTAAAGACGGAAAAGCTATTGAGCGCAAGTCGGATAGAGTATTTGCGCAGGATTTAGATTTTTCTAAAGACATTGAGATAAATAAAATTCGTCAATGGTTTGATTGGTATGACAATCAGGTTATTCAATATCAAAGGTCAATGCGGTTGAGTGAGTTCTTTGAGCCGTCTGACAGTGCGCCAAACGGAAGAAAATACCAAACGCTTATAGAGCTGGATTTAGAGGCTAAGCGGCTGCATTTAGAGCTAAGAAATTTAAATGGCGGCAAGCAATAGCTTTTTAAGCAGTTAAAGTATTTGCAAGCCGTGTGATAACGGCGGAATAGTAATAATCGGTTGTGATTGCGGTGAAGACTCGGATAATTGCCCTTGTGATTCGTCTAAAACGGATAGTCCCGGTATAGTAGTGTAGCTTTAGAATTGAATAAAGGCTTATATCAAATATTTATACAAAACTTAAGGGCTGCTAAATTTAAATGATGCTTTCATCAATTATGTCATTCATATTTAGCACCCCAAACCTTGGAGGATAAAAGAAAATGATTACATGGCAATCGGTATTAACAACGCTGGGAATAGGGCTGCTGTCGGTGGCAGCAACGGTTGTTATAACCATAATCAGAAACAAAACGGCAAAATGGAGCCGCAAGATAAGTGACCCTGTTATTGAGCGGCTAAATCAACAGCTGGATATTTGGATAGATGATTCTATCAATACTGTCAATAAAAGCTTTGTGGACAAGCTGAAAGAAACAGGTGAGTGGGACAGAATCAACGGAGTTTTTGACAAAGAGACATACAAAAAGAATGCTGCTGAGGCATTAGAGCGCAGTCTTAGCTCACTCAAGAGCCGTATTCCAAAAACCTTTAAGCGTTTAGCGGCAAAATATTATGATGATACGGATTTATTTTATAAAAATCGCATTGATGAAAGACTGAAAGAGCATGAGATAGCAAAAAAGCAAGAGGGAGAGGAGTCGGAGAAAGTCAGGCAGGCTGAGGGCAACATTTTTTTGAGTGCTTCACAACACAATACACTATATAATCAGGTTGCAAATAACGGCCTTACATTTTAGCTTATGTCATCAAAATATTATAGTAGTTGCCGCTTAAAAGCAGCTGCTTTTAAAAAAAGGCAGGAGAGAAAAATAAATTTGCTCTCCTGCCTTTTTTTCATAGTATAACCCTTTTTTTATTTCATTATAAAATTACACCTAAAATATTCTTGCAAAGTCTTAATAAATATTGTATAATGCTGTTATGAATAATCAAAAACCAAAAACGAAGGTAGCAATAGTGATGGGCAGCGATTCTGATTTGCCTGTCATGATAAGTGCTGCCAAGATGCTGGATAAATTTGGGGTAGGGTATATGATTGATTTTGTGTCGGCGCATAGAACTCCGGAGAAGGTGAGTGCGCTTGGCAAAGGGGCTGTGGACAATGGGCTTTGCGTAATTATTGCAGGGGCGGGCGGAGCGGCGCATTTGCCGGGGATGCTTGCCGCTGAAACTGTGCTGCCTGTAATTGGGGTTCCGATAGCGTCCAAGACAATCGGGGGAGCAGGTTTTAATGATGCTCTGCCGTCTATTGTGCAGATGCCGCCGGGTGTGCCTGTTGCGACAGTAGGTGTCAATCGTGCCGAGAATGCAGGGATACTAGCTGTGCAGATACTGGCTGTGAGTGATGCGGGCTTGAGAAGAAAGCTTGTGGATTATAAGAAGGAATTAAATGAGATGGTGCATAATAAGAGTAAGAGGTTGGGGGAGCTAGGGGTAGAGGAGTATTTGGAGGATATGGAGTAAATTGCTATAAAAAGGAAGGTAAGCTCACATGAAAAAGAAAGTTTCAACCATAGTATTATTGCTAGTTATTTTTTCGCTACTATTATTGATGGCGCCCAGTATGCCATATAATGCTGCTATTGGGTGGGAGAGTAGCGGTTCTAGGCATGATGTAAACAATGTTGAGATTATAATTCGTTTTGGGCAAGGCCGCTCAAGATGGTCTGACTTTGAGTACAACGAACAAGATGAAATAAGTGTGTTTTTGTATCGCTCAAATAGCCCAATGTGGTCTGATGACACAAGACCTCTTAATGAGCTTAAAGAAAGTCCTAATTTTTATCTGATAAGAACGCTTACGGCAAACGAGTTTTATACTGAGGATTATTTTATCGCATGGGGACACCCTTGGAGTTGCACCTGTTCAGGCAGACGGCATACATTCAATCATTCGGAAAAAATTATAATTCCTCAAAGGCTTTTTAGTCAAAATAGTGGTGTAATTATGCTTAGAATAAGAGTGGATAGAATAAGGCTTAATGAAGATGGTGAATCTGTGCGTTATTTTCCAGTAGAGGAAAGCGATAGTGTTGCAATTTATTATAGAATGGATGGACAAAGGGTTAGGATTTCTAATAGTGCATTATAATATTGTGTATATATATTTAACAACAGGAGAGAAAAACACATATGCTAAACAACATAAAAAAAATCGGGATAATCGGCGGGGGGCAGCTTGCCAAAATGATGCTGCCGTCTGCGCAAGCTATGGGATTTGAGGTTTATATACTTGACCCTGACCCAAATTGCGGCTCGTCTTGGTGTGTTAAGCATCAAGTAGTGGGTAGCTTTAGTGAGCCTGCCGCCTTAAATAAACTGGCTGAATTGGTGGGCAAAGACGGGGTTATTACATTTGATTCAGAGCATGTGGGAGTTGAGGAATTAAGAATTTTGCAAGACAAAGGCTATACGATTAGACCTTGTTTGGATTCTCAAGAGATAATTAGGGACAAATATTTACAAAAGGTTGCACTTCAAAAAGCAGGCATAAAAGTTGCTGATTTTGAGGCTGTCGATGATATAAAGGCGGTCAAAGAGTGGTTTAAGAAAAACGGAAAGGGCGTACTAAAAAGCCGCCGATTTTCTTATGACGGGTACGGAAACCATGTGATTGCAAGTGAAAAAGACATTGAAGAGGGCGTGGCTAAACTGTCAAAAAACAAGGGCGGCTTGTATGTTGAAAAGTGGGTTCCTTATGAAATCGAGGTGTCAATCAATGTGGCAAGAGGGCTTGACGGTGAGAAGAAGTGTTATCCCTTATGCGAAAATGAGCATATGCACAATGTACTGTATACTACTATAGTGCCTGCAAGGGTTTCTGATGAGGTTGCGGATAAGGCTAGGGAGTTGGCTTTGCGGGTAGCGGATGTTTTTAAGGGAGCGGGCAATTTGGGCGTAGAGATGTTTGTGCTTAAGGGCGGCGAGGTGCTGATAAATGAGGTAGCGCCAAGACCGCACAACAGCGGGCATTATACCATTGAGGCATGCAGGACAAGCCAATTTGAAAATCATATCAGGGGAGTTGTCGGGCTGCCGCTTGGGGACACAGGATTGATAGATGAAATGGCTATTATGTTAAATATTTTGGGCGATAGGGACAAAAGCGGTGCAGTGAGGTTTATCGGTGCAGAGGAAGCGATGAAGCAAGGCTTTAGTGTTCATTTGTACGGCAAGGCAGAAACAAGGCCGGGCAGAAAAATGGGGCATATGACGATAGTGGGGGGCAAAGAAAAGCTACTCAAAATTTATGAAAACATAGAGAGCGTCCGCATTAAGGCAACTACATAGCGAATGATGAATGTAGATGAGGATAGAGTAAGTATTTTGCGAGCGATAGCGAAGCAATCCGGAAGAATTCTAAATTTTGAAAACTGACTATATATACTGACTAATTATATTGTTAGTTACATTCATTATGTGTAAAAACAAGGGAGAAAAACAAATGGGCGAAAACAAAAAGATTATTGATTATAAAGACGCCGGAGTAGATGTTGAAAGCGGCTATGAGGTTGTTGAACGCATAAAGGCTCATACAAAAAAAACCCATGACAAAAATGTTCTTTTTGGACTGGGCAGCTTTGGCGGCTTTTATTCTATTGTTGATGCCAAAAACATGGAGCACCCTGTGCTGGTTTCCGGCACCGACGGAGTAGGTACAAAGCTAAAATATGCTTTTGCCTTAAACAAGCACGACACTATCGGCATTGATTGTGTTGCAATGTGCGTAAACGATGTAGTGTGTCAAGGCGCAAAGCCTCTGTTTTTTCTTGATTATTATGCGTGCGGTAAAGTTGAACCCCTTAAGGTAGAGCAGGTAGTTGCAGGTATGGCAAAGGGCTGTATGATGGCGGAGTGTGCTTTAGTCGGTGGAGAAACCGCTGAAATGCCGGGTATGTATAAAGACGGAGAGTATGATTTGGCAGGCTTTAGCGTAGGCATTGTGGACAAGAAAAACATCATAAATGGACAAAGTATCAAAGCGGGCGATGTGCTTATTGGCTTAGGCTCAAGCGGTTTGCATTCAAACGGGTATTCATTGGTCAGAAAGCTGCTTGGTGAGAGCGAGAGTGATTTAGAGCAGCACGACCATTATTTGGGGCAGTCTGCCAAGGATTTAATAATGATGCCTACAAGGATTTATGTTTGCACTATTATGCAGCTTATAAAAGAGTTTGAGATTAAGGGTATAGCACATATTACGGGCGGAGGATTTATTGAAAATATCCCTAGGATTTTTAAAAAAGGTCTGGGATGTGATATAAACACAAGGGCATATCCGTTGCCCAAGATTTTTCAGCTTTTGCAAAGCTTGAGCGGTCTTGACGATCAAAAAATGTATAATACATTTAACATGGGTACGGGCATGGTTTTGTGTTTAGATGAGAAGATAGCGGATAAGGCTGTCAAAAGAGCAAAGGAGTTGGGTGAGGAAGCGGCGGTGATTGGAAAGGTAGTCAAGGGTGAAGGGGTGAGGTTGATTGGGAATTAGGAGCTAGAAATTATGATAAGTGATGAATGAAGGCTAGTTTGATTATTTTTTGACCAAATAAAATAAATTATCATACATTTATCATTAATCATTTATCACTTATCATTAAAAAGGGACGCTATATCAATGAAAAAAAAACTGCTAATCATAATAAGCGGCGGCGGGTCAAATATGCAGGCTGTCATAAACGCGTGCCAAAGCGGACGGCTTAATGCCGAGGTTGCGGCGGTGGTGGCTTCAAATGACAGTGCAGGCGGCATTGAAAAAGCCAAATATATGGGCATCCCTGCATATGTTCACTCACAAAGACAAACCAGAGATGTTGAAATTATGACGCTTGCAAAGGTATTAAAAGTGGATTTGATAGTGCTGGCAGGGTATTTAGGGATAGTTTCACCGCTACTTATAAATGCTTATAAAAATAAGATAATCAATGTTCATCCAAGCTTATTGCCCAAGCATGGCGGCAAGGAAATGTATGGGATAAGGGTGCATGAGAGTGTGATTGCAAGCGGCGATAAGAAAAGCGGTGCTACTGTGCATTATGTAGATGAGGGGATTGATGAGGGGGATATTATTTTGCAGAGGAGTGTTGATGTGTTGGATGGGGATAATGCGGAGGATTTGCAAAAAAGGGTGCTGGAAGTTGAGCATGAGTTGCTGGTTGAGGCAATAGAGAAAATTATGTAGGGGCGAACCTTGTTCGTCCGTCTTAAATGCAATCGGACGAACATGATTCGTCCCTGCAATATTATTGTGAGGAGCAAAATGCAATGAAAAAGCGTGCATTATTAAGCGTATCGGATAAAACCGGGATAGTGGAATTTGCTAAGCAATTAGTAAATTTCGGCTATGAAATAATCTCTACGGGAGGCACTGCGGCTGCCTTGCAGCAAGCGGGCATTGATACTATTAAAGTATCCGATGTCACGGGTTTTGATGAAATTTTGGACGGGCGTGTAAAAACCTTGCACCCCAAAATTCATGCCGGTTTGCTTGCACGCCGAGATTTATCCGACCATATGGCTTGCCTCAAAAAGTTGAACATCACACCTATAGATTTGGTAGCGATCAATCTCTATCCTTTCAGTAAAACCGTTAAAAGCGGAGCAGACTTTGACGCCTGCATAGAAAACATTGATATTGGAGGACCTGCAATGCTTAGGGCGGCGGCAAAAAACTCGGCTTCTGTTCTGACTATTTGTGATCCTAATGATTATGATAAAGTGATTGAGTTTCTCAAAGCTACAACAACGGGTGAACACAGTTTGCATATGCGGGGAATGGATAGTTTTAGATTAGAGCTAATGAAAAAGGTCTATCACCATACAGGCACATACGACATGGCGATTTCGGGATATTTAGCAAAAAATAAAGAAGCGGAGTTTCCTTTTGAGTTAAGCATAAATTTTGAACGGGATATGTTTTTGCGTTATGGCGAAAATCCTCATCAACAAGCAGCGTTTTATGTTGAGAAGGGTGTGCAAAATACTTTCTCTAACTTTGAGCAACTGCAAGGTAAGGCGTTATCTTTTCTAAATATATATGACAGCTTTGCCGCTGTTAGTGTTGTGCGGGAGTTTAGTCAGCCGTGTGCGTGCATCATAAAACATGCTACTCCTTGTGGTGTGGCTATTGATAATGATATTGCTGTTGCTTATAAAAAAGCGTTTGAATGTGACAGCGTGTCGGCATTTGGAGGAATTGTGGCGGTTAATAAGACGGTAGGAGCAGAGTTTGCTAAAGAATTGGTAAAGATATTTTTAGAGGTAGTGATTGCCCCTGAATTTGATGAAGCGGCGCTTGATATACTAAAAGTAAAGGAGAATTTGAGATTGGTTAAGTTGCCGTCTATTACTAATAAAGAGCAAAAATTCCTTGATTATAAAAGAGTAGAGGGCGGATTGCTTGTTCAAGAAACTGATGAAAAACAGGTGTTTGATAGGGACAAAGTTGTAGTAGCTACAAAGAAAAAGCCCACAAAAGGCGAGATGGATGAGTTAGAGTTTGCCATGAAGGTGGTCAAGCATGTCAAAAGCAATGCGATTGTGGTGGCAAAGGATTTTAAGGCAATAGGAATTTGCGGTGGACAAACATCAAGGGTTGCTTCAACCAAGATGGCGATAGAAAGGGCGGGTGAAAATGCCAAAGGTGCAGTGGCAGCAAGTGATGCCTTTTTCCCTTTTAGCGATTGCGTTCAGCTCTTGATTGATGCAGGCATAAAAGCAATTGTGCAGCCGGGCGGTTCTATGCGTGATGAGGACAGCATTGCCGTGTGTGATGAAAAAGGTGTGAGTATGGTAATGACGGGGTCTAGGCATTTTATGCATTAGGGTAATGCATAATGCCTAAGACATAAGAGTGAGTAGAATTGAGTAATTTTGGTGCTATTGTCATCCTGAGCGAAGCGAAGGATCTCGTTTGGTAGCATACTTTCTAATTTTATCCATAAGATCCTTTGCTTTGCTCAGGATGACAAATATTTTTGTGATCTGCTCACATCTTTCGATGTTTAACGCAACAATCAATCGCTAACTACCAACCACCAACTACCAAAAAAGGAGTCAACATGAAGAGAAAAAACATATTAGTAATCGGCGGCGGCGGTCGTGAGCATGCTATTATACATACGCTTAAAAAGAGTGATAAGGTGGGCAAGGTTTATGCTTGTCCCGGCAATGCGGGTATAAGTCAAATAGCCGAGTGCGTGCCTATTTCAGCGACTGATATAGCATCAATAGTGGAGTTTGTAAACAAGCATCCCGATATTTATATGGTGGTGATTGGTCCTGATGACAGCTTGGCGCTGGGCTTAGCTGATGAACTAAAAAGCAAAACACATTGTCAAAGGGTTTTTGGACCATCGCAGGCTGCTGCTTTAATAGAGTCTAGCAAGGTTTTTTCTAAAGGCTTTATGAAAAAATACGACATTCCTACTGCCAAGTATGAATCGTTTACCGATTATAAAAAAGCACTTGATTACGCAAAAAACACTAGTTATCCCACTGTTATCAAAGCAGACGGGCTGGCATTAGGCAAGGGAGTCTTTATTTGTGAGGACTTTTCTCAATCAAAAGAGGCTTTAGATGAAATCATGTTGAATAAAAAGTTTGGTGAGGCTGGGGCAAGCGTGGTGATTGAGGATTATCTTAAAGGGTTTGAGTTGACTGTATTATCGTTTACTGATGGTGAAACACTTATTCCTATGGTGACAAGCAGAGATTATAAACGGGCATACGATGACGATAAGGGTCTAAATACAGGCGGAATGGGTTGCTTTTCTCCGCATCCTAGGTTTACCGATGAAATGATGAAACAAGCTATGGATGAGATTTTTATTCCTACGATTAGGGGGATGAAAGCGGAGGGTAGAAAGTTTAGCGGGTGTTTATATTTTACGCTGATGGTGGATGTTGTAGGGGCGGGCGGCCGAGGGTGTCCGAATAAAGTAAAATTTAATGTAATTGAGTATAACGCAAGATTTGGCGACCCTGAAACGCAAGCTGTGTTGCCTAGGTTAAAGACGGATTTATTTGAGGTGTTTGAAAGTGTGATTGACGGAAGATTGAGTGAGGCGGAATTAGAATGGGATGATGAGTGTACTGTGTGTGTAATTGCAGCGTCAAGGGGTTATCCTGTGAGTGCCGAAAAAGGAAAAGTGATTGAGATTGGGAAGATGAATGAGGGGACGATAGTGTTTGAGGCAGGGACAAAGCTTGATGGTGAGAGTAGAAAGCTGACAAACGGCGGCAGGGTGCTGGGGGTGGTGTGTAAAGGGGCAAGTGTTGATGAGGCTAGAGGAAAGGCATATGAGGAGATTGAAAAGGTGAGCTTTGACGGCATGTTTTTTAGGAATGATATTGGCAAGGGATATTAAGACATTGTTTGATTATATAGGATATTGTAGGGGCGGTCATTGACCGCCCGCCTAAATTAAATACATAATGATATGAAGGGACTTATATATGATACACAGAATATTTGTTGAAAAAAAGAGTGGCTTTGATGTTGCTGCAAAAAAGATTACGCAGGATGTTAAGACAATACTTGGCATTGACAACAATGTCAGAGTTCTAATACGCTATGATATGCAAGGGGCAAAGGCTGATTTTGAAAGGTCGGTCAATGTTGTTTTTTCTGAGCCTCCTGTGGATGAGGTTTATTTAGAAATGGATGAGATCCTTCGGCTGCGCACTTCGTGCTACGCTCAGGATGACAAAAAAAGAGAGCACGATGACAAGAAAAAAAGGCAGGATGAAAAGAAAAGAGGACAGAATGACAAAAAAGAGGAGCATTGGTACTTCACTCAAGAAGACAAAGTTGGGTGTTGTCATCCTGAGCGAAGCGAAGGATCTCCGTTGTGCTACAATAATAGAATTTTGGCGGTAGAGCTACTTCCCGGTCAATATAATCAACGCGCGGATAGTGCGGCAACCTGTGTGCAGATGCTTTGCTTAGGTGAAAAGCCTTTAATCAACACCGCTACCATCTACTTGTTTGAAAAGCCGCTCACAGACGATGAATTTATAAAAATAAAAAAATTCCTTATCAATCCGGTAGAGTGCAGAGAGGCATCTTTGGAACTGCCAAAAGACTTAAATCAAAAAACTCCGCCGCCGGAGAAAGAAAAAAAGGTGGATGGTTTTATTAAGCTGTCAGAGAAGAAGCTAAAAGAATACCATGCGGCACAAGGCTTTGGTTTTTCTTTTGCCGACATAAAACACATACAGGATTATTTCATCAAAAAAAATCGTGATCCCTATTTTGTAGAGTTAAAGGTGCTTGATATTTACTGGTCAGACCACTGTCGGCATACTACCTTCAACACAGAATTAACCGACATAAAAATAAATTCCAAAAACCCTCATATTCAAAAAGCACTTGACCTATACAGCGACCTATTTCAAAAACATTATAAAAAAGGCAAATATAAAAGCCTTATGTCTATTGCTACTATTGCCGCAAAAGAATTAGACATGCAAGGGCTAACCCCGCACTTAGATAAATCAAAAGAGATAAACGCTTGTTCAATTAAAATTGATGCAAAGCTAAAAAATGGTGAGGGCAAAAAATTTAATCAGCCTTGGACAGTGATGTTTAAGAATGAAACGCACAACCATCCTACAGAGATAGAGCCATTTGGCGGTGCGGCAACCTGTGTGGGCGGGGCTATTCGTGACCCTTTGAGCGGGCGGGTGTATGTGTATCAATCAATGCGCATAAGCGGTGCGGCGGATATAAATCAGGATTATAAGGACACCATAAAAGGCAAGCTGCCTCAACGGGTGATTTCAACTCAAGCGGCAAACGGCTTTTCTTCATACGGAAACCAAATCGGTTTGGC